>SXGQ01419355.1_pt1 | contig 13175 bp, 10 predicted proteins | sample 3178371 | NCBI WGS metagenome assembly SXGQ01 (sample SAMN11356859, study PRJNA531348) | freshwater metagenome | isolation source: freshwater sample F1-20 | place: China: Fuxian Lake, Yuxi | collected 2017-12-25
AAACTAGCAGTCTTAGTGAGTGGGGCATATGGTGGGTCTAAATACACAAAATCGCCTTTTTGAATCAAGGGTTTGATGTTCTCAAAATCGCCTTGTAGGATTGTTGTTGATTGCAAGGCTTTATTACAAGCCATGATATTTGACTCATCCAAAATGTTTGGTGTCTTGTAGCGACCATATGGAACATTGTTTTGGTTTTTACTATTCACACGATACAAGCCATTATAGCCTGTTTTGTTCAAGTAAATGAAACGACTTGCTCTTTGTGCATTTGTTAGGCTTGCAAATGCTTGTGCATCCCTATCTAAGCCACGAATAGCATAATAGTAATCCTCAGTGTTTTCATGCTTTTTGAGGTCATCAATCAAGTCCATAGGATTGCTTTTGATAGTTTTGTAGACATTGACCAATTCAGCATTGTAGTCATTGATTACTGCATTTTCCAAGCCTAATTCAAAAAGAACTGCACCACCACCAATGAATGGTTCAAAATATCTACCAAACTTTTTAGGTAAATTTGCCTTGATTTCATCCATCAATTGTCTTTTGCCACCAACCCACTTAATAAATGGTTTTGCTTTCATTTGCATACCCTTTGTGTTTTAAGTTTCAAGTTTCAAGTTTTTGAGTACTTTGAGTAGTATGTTTTTCACTCGAAAACTAAAATAACACAATCCTAATAGTAATACAAATATTTTTTTTGTCTTTACTTGACTTTTTTATTACTTGCTTTTGTTCTTATTATGCTTGTAAAGAATATATGCAAGACTCCCAATAGACAAAGCACCTAAGCCATACAATGCCACTTTTTTCCAATTAACACCCTCACTACTCTCTACTTTCAATGGTACATATTTAAATTTACTTTCATTTTCAGAGATAGTTCCATAGGATTTAGCTTTGGCTTGTAAAAGCATAGATAAATCATCAAGCTCTTTCCCAAAGGCTTCTTCTTCCAAATCAGTCAAGCCTGTATCTGCATTCACTAAGCCTCTATTCGTTTGGATTTGACCTAAACCTAATGGCTGTACATAGGTATTTCCCATATATGGTAAAACAAAGCCTTCAAGATCTTGCATACCATTATTTCCTATATCATAAGTATCGTCATCAGCAGTTGCAATCGCAGTAGCATCTTTTGCAATGCGATCAAACATTTCTCTATTAGCCTCATCTCTTACCTTTTGAGCATTTTCATTCATCAATGCAATCGCATTTTCAAGATTTGCCTTTGCAACCTCTTCATGATGCTTTATTTCAACAAAAGGAATACTCACACCTGACGAACTTGCAACACCAGCCCCTTCATCTAAATTCTTTTGTTCATGCACTAAAATATTTGCGAAACTCAATTGTTGGTAGCATCTATTTGAGCATTGACTTGTTTGGGCAATCAATTGGCTTGTCTTTTCAATTCTTGTATCACTAATTGGTAAAACTTTTGTGAGTGCTAAAATGTTTGAATTCAATGAATCTACTTGCTTTATCATCAAATCACCTATTTGTGAACTTTGACTATCAGTTTTTAATTGATCAGCTAACTTTTTCAAACTCCCTATTTTTGCATTGATACTATCTGTCATTCTTTTGTTCATAAGTGTTTCCACATACAAAGCAAAATCCGAAGTAATCGCATCTAATATTTGTGTTTCAACCAATCTATTTAAGGATTCTGCATTCTCTACCCCTTTGTTTTTACTTGCCTCTCTATCAAAGAGTTGGAAAGAATCCAAAAGTCTTGTTGGTGTACTATTGTTTGATTGCATTTTAGGTGTGCTTATGCCTTCAATTTGTATATTTATATCATCTATGAAAAGTTGTATGCCTATCATAGGGATGCTTTCTTTGTCATTTACAATACCCACAACCTTTATGGTTTCATACCCATCTTGTGTCTTTTGGACTGCCCCCATGTTTTGTGTTTCAAAGGTCATCAACTCTATTAACCTATTTGTAAGGACTTTGTTATCACGTCCATGTATTGAATACATATCGAAGCATGTAATAAGCTTGTCATAATAAGTTCCCCAACCAAAAAGTGTTTCTTTTATAAATTTTTGTATTAGCCTATAAAAAGAATTGACCATTGCTACATGAAATCCCTGTCCCTCGGTTGGTTTATCTTTGATCATGATATTCATAAAGAATGCACCTATATTGTCTATCTCATCAAAGGGGAGTCTTGTCCTTTCTATTTCACTTGTTGAAACATTAGTGAAATCAGGTAAAACATTTTTGATAGCCTTCAAATAATTGATGTCTATGTTATATGGATCAACTTCCAATATATTTGAATGATTTCCCTTGTATTTTATCGCTGCTTTCCTTTGTATGCCAAAAATTTTATTACCTAATAATCTAATAATCGAATTGTACATAAACTCGAAAAAACCATTGTTTAAGACATAGTTTTTTCTCCATTGAAAATCTGAGTGTCTGTCATAGATATTTACTTTGTATGTTTTTTTGGCTAATCCAATGATCTCACCAAACTCGTTTTTTGTAGTAGTTCCTATTGTATCTATGACTTGAACTGCAGATGGGGGTAATTCATATGCTATTTCATATAAAGGTTGATAAATTACTTTTTGATTTTTTGTGTCTTCTATCAAAAAATTGACACAAATATGTAAACGATACAAATTGTTCAATTTGTCATATTTCAAAACCAAATTTGATGGTGCAATGACATGTTCATCGATTGAATCTATTACAACTGCCTTTAAGCCAGACTTCTTTGATACACCAACTTTTCTAGCTATTTTATTGATTTGCTCTTCATTGGCATCTTGAAATCCACTCATTGTTTGAACATAGCCTACTAAGGCTTGTCCTAAAAGATTAGCATCATCTAACAACTTTTCAAAACCTTTGTCCGTACCATAAGGTTTCAAAAACTCATCATAAATCGCTTGTACATCTAGGGGTAGCTTGTCCAATTCTACAAGCAACTCATCTTTTGCTTTTTGTTCTCTCTCTTGAAGAGTTTCAAGCTCTCCAAACCCTTTGAAATTCGTTGTTGCTTTATTTTTATCCACAAATCTAAACATTTTTGATCTCCTTTTTGTTTTGTTTCAAGGCTTGATATTGATGAATGCAAACCTTTTTCAAAACCTATTTTTTGAATATTTTTTTGGGTGTCTTTCTCTTTATCTTATGATATTATGTAAATAATACAAAAAGTTTTTTATGTTTTTTTTGATAAATATATAGCAAAAATGACAATTACATTTTCTAATGCACCTATTTTTATCACTACCTTTTCAAATGATGAATTTCACATAAGAAACTAATCTCACACTTCATAAATATCTATGATGTACTTATGAGTTTCTATCATTACTTTAATTATTAGTATCTAACTCCATCGAATCTACTTTGTTTTCTCTCAAATATTCTACACCATCTAAAAAACCCCAACGATTTGGGTTGGTGTTAGTATAAAAAACTTTTTCAATTCCAGCATGGTGTATTACTTTGGCACACATTAGGCATGGTGGTGCAGTGCATATTAACCAAGACCCTTCAAGTCTTACACCCTCAAAGGCTGCATTTGTAATTGCATTGATTTCAGCATGATGACACCCAATTTGAGTATCTCTACCAGATGGTATTTCTTTAGCATCCCTCTCACAACAATCACCACCACACAATTTTTTGTTGCTTTTTCTAGGAGTTCCATTAAATGCAGATGACAAAGGTGACCACCTATCAGGTCTAATGATGATTGCCCCTACCTTTGCTCTAGGACATGGTGATAGAGATGCCATTGAATTAGCTATCCCTAAAAAAACATCTAGCTTTGGATTTTTTTGATTTCCTAAATCTTCACTCATTTTAATAATCTTTCTAAAAAACTTTTTCAAATTCAAAAATATTTATTTACAACCCATTTGTATTAGCATTGCTATTAAAATTAGGGTCATTGACACACATGATTTCAAATTAAATCCATAATAAACACTATTGAGTATCATCTCTACAATAAAGCCTATTACATAACACACTAAGCTTACTTGCCATGCACCAAGTATTGACACTAATTTCCATCTAGCCATTAATACTAAATATGTTGTAAACAATCCTGTATATAACCACCATTGGAATGGACTCCATTCTATTTCCCAAATTATTTTACCATTGTGCCTAATCCAATAAACCACAAAATAAGCAAAAATCATAGCTATGGGAAATAAAATGTTGGTCATTGTTTTTTACTCTACTTTCGTCAAATTGGTGCTTCTTGGATAAAATCTATCTCTCTAAGCATTTGGAATGTTTTGGGGAATTTCTTTTCAGTAAGTTCTAAGATAATCATTGCGAATTCTCTAATTTCATATTGTGCATTTGAATCTAATCTTAAATCTAAAAAATGCACAATCGCTTGTAGGCTTGCAGTCCATACACATTCTGTATATGTACTCAATGGTAAAACAATTCTAGCTTGTTCTCTACCAATACCTAACTCTAAAAGTTTTTTGTAGCAATTTTCAATAGACTCATATGTTTCATCTAAAATTGCATTAGCTTGTTGTCTTGTTGTTTCATCTGCAATTACAATAGACCCTTGCTTGTTAGTTGTGTCTTGTAATCGCCAATCTTGTGGCTTGAAATAACCATATTTCAATTCAGTGTATCTACCTGATTGTTCATTCCAAGCACACCCAATCGTGTGTTTCATCCATTGCCTTAATACAAATATTGGACACTTGATCTTAAAGGAAATCGTTTCATGTCTAAAGGGAGATGTGTGTTCATGAGTCCATAAGTATTTTAATAGCTTCATGTCTTTCTCATTGAATTCCTTTGATACACGACCATAGCTAACCCTAGCAGCATTTACAATAGATAGGTCTGACCCCATGCAATCAACTAATTGCACATAGCCTACACCATCCTTTGTGAATAGCTTTGTTTCAAGTGATTCATCATAATCACTCATATCACTTATATCGTTATTGATTGCAACTCTTGATTCCTTTGGTGTGTCTTCTAACACTTTGGATTCAAGTACAGAATAACTCATATCTTTTTCCTTGTTTGAAAAGTTTTTTTTTAAGTGCAAATTGCTTTTGATTGTCTAAAATTAGATTTTTTTTATCAAAAGTTTTTATGACTTTTTGCTTGTTTTTTTAGCAAGTCTTTTTTCGCATTAGGCTTACTTGAAACAATGTGTATTATCAATACCTACTCTTGTCAAAACTAAGTTCCAATTATTTGATAAATATATACTTTTGACATGATTGAGTGATTTTTATCCATACCACCAACTCAAACCCTAATATACAACAATATGTTTATTTATTTGGACTCCAAATTCCTAAGTTTCCATTCTCATCATAAATTGCATCTGCCTCTTTATACCATCTTAAACTCATTGATGGTGAGCATGATGATGGTACATCAGGTGTATAGATTCTCATACACTCTTCCATATGTCTTTGGATTTCCTTTGATGCCATTGAGGCTTTTTCTATTGGTGCTTCCACAATGATTTCATCATGTATGAACAACACTGGTCTACAAGCATACAAGCTAGAATCCTTGTTAAAGCAATCCTTTGTAATATTGTAAAATGCTTGCAATGCACCATCTGCAGCAACACCTTGTACATAGAGATTACAAGCTTGTGTGTATCTACGATGTCCTGCAATTCTACCACTTCGCATAAGAATCGCATCCATATCATCATCTCTTTGATTTTCAGAAATGCGACTAGAAATCCATTGGAAGTATTGCTTGACCTCAGGGAAAACTCTAAGGTAAAAGTTTCTTAGACTTTGTGCCTTTTCAACAGTCAAATCATTAATGCCATAGCCTTTAGCATATAACAAAAATGTCTTTGCACTTGCACCACCTAAAAACCCAAAATTAGCAGCCTTCATCAATTGGCGAATGTTCTTAAATTCCTTATCACCCATCTTCTTTTTTGCAATCCCATCCTTGTAGGATATTTGCAAAAATTCAGATGCTAAGTAAGAGTGTGGATCGAAATTTGGATCAGATTGATACATTTCTGCAAGCTTGCTTTTACCCACAATGTCTAACAATGCTTGACCAAAGGTTCTCATTTCAGCAGCATCATAATCACAAAAGATAAAGCAATATCCCTCTCTTGCAATAAAGCACTCTCTTACACCACCTGCTCTTGGTAGGTTTAACAAGTTTGGCTCTCTACCATTCACACGACCAGTTTCTGAGTATGGGTAAAATCTTGGGTGTAATACCTTAGATGGTGTTTTATCAGCATCTAAAAGAGCTGGAATGTATGTGGTTAGCACAGTTTTCTTACCACCGAATTTAGCCATATCCTCTAGCACTTGATGACCACAATTCATCAAAACCTCTGCATCAACTCTTACATTTCCCTTGATTGTTTGCTGTGCAAGACCATTACTAACTAGATACTCTTGAATTGCTTTTTTGTTTTGGGAAACGATTGATGACTTGTCATCTACAATTTCTTCTAAATCTTGATTACCTTGATTGCTATCCTTCTTAGCCTTCTTTACTCTCACAACACCATTTACCTTGTCTAAATAGCTTGATTTGTATTGAGCAAAACCAGCTTGTACCATCCTATGTTCAATTTCATGTAATTCAGGCTCAAGAGTTTCCTTCATTTTCAAGGCTTGAGCAACATCTACTCTAAGTCCCCTACAAGATGCCATATACAAAGCAAAGGCTGCACTTACTCTATTAGGCTCTGCTCTCAAGCTATCAAATCTATCCTTTAAATAAGGTATATAGTGCATTTTTACACTATCTTGTGCCAAAAAGATAGGATACAAATAGGTAATATCATCTAGCAAATAGCTTAAATACTCATTTGGCCATTGATTGATTGGGATATGCTTCACATTTGTGAATGATGTACGAATGTCTTGATTTTTCTCAATAGGAACACCCCTTAAACGAGCAACCAACCCCTTTAAAGAGAAATCATTTGTCAAAAGGGAATCACCATTTTTGATAGTGAGCATCATTTCTCTCAAATAGGTGCAATGAACTCTTTTTTGATCAAGTATGTTGAAAATATCCTTTAGTACTCTTGGATCACTTGCACTTAACACTGCTAAATCAAATGCTACATTGTGTGCAATAAAATGGAAATCAGTGCTTTGGCACAAAAATTTAAATAGCTTGATTGTATCAATACGATCCATGACAAATCTAGCAAAACCTTGATTGTAATTCACATTCACAAAAAAGGTACAATCATTCTTGATATCATTTCCAAAAACTTCTCTAAATCTAGGTAGAAAAGTTTTTAACTCATTTTCTTGTTCTTGAATAAAGCAAAAACCACAAGCAATCAAAGGAGGTGCTAAACCAAAGCAACCACCAATCATTTCAGTTTCTGTATCAAAAGCTACTTTCATAGTCGAGTCTTTCGTAATTTGTGTTAAGGGTGTATAATCCCTTTAATGTTTTAAGTAAAGGCTTTGAACATCTTTAATGTCAATCTAACCTTATAGACAAGCATCTATCATGCATCATTCATTAAGTCAAAGGAATTTACACATTTTTTTATTTTTGCTTGACTTTTTAATATCGCATCCAACATCAAAAAATAAAATAGCATAGGGGATAAAAAAACAAAAGGCTACTATTTCTAGTAGCCCTTTGAAACCAAGATTGAGTATCATGCTTGAGGTGGTGGATTACAATCTTAGTTTTTTAGTTTCACCAAAGATGATTTATCGCAAGATTACAAGTGAACTTGTAGGTTTGCTAAAAATATCTTAGAACAAATCTTCGCTAGATTCACTATCGCCAAAAGCCTCAGGTACTGATTGCACAACGATGTTTGAACGCTTGCCTTGATCGAAATCAGGAACAGGAACACCATCTTGTAGACCTCTAAATTCTACCTTTGTGAAAGTACCACCCTTTTGGGTTGCAACAACATGAGCATAAACATATGCCTTTGTGCCAGCGAGAGGGGAAACACCAGTGTTAGCATCAGGAGTAAAAGCAGTTTCAAGCATTTGTTGAGTTACTTGATTTGGACGACAATTTAAGATACCACAGAATTGGGTCTTGAGATCACGAGGTCCAACATCTGAACCTTGTAGCTTACAAATCCAAGAAACACTGCTTCCAACACGAACATTTGGATTTGAGCATTTTTCAACTCTTGATTCTACGATTGCGATCATCAAACCATGACGATTTTCTTTGACACTTGCATCCAAGATTTCTACGAGATATTGACCTTCTTCGAAATAGGTGCTGTTGTTTAGTGCTTGTGCTTCAGCGACTCTTGCAAAAATGTTATTTGCCATTTTTAAAGTCCTTGTAAAAAGTTTTTGTTTTTGAGTTTCAAGTTACGAGTGCTAGTTTACTACATCTACTGCGCGCTAGTTGATTTTGTATGTTTGCTATATCGTGAAACCAAATTAGCACACTAAAGCATATATGTCAAATTTTTTTTTGTTTTTTTTTATTTTTTTTTGTATAGACTTTTAGTTGTTCTAGCTACCCTTTTCTTTATTTATATGAAAGCATTCGAAAATGGCTAAAAACCAAAATAATGATGATATCAATTTTGATGAACCACCCTTTTGTACAATCTGTGGCGAAGATTTACCCCCAAAAGAAAATGAAAAAATGCAAATTAGATGGGAAAGTAAAAACTCAGGTGTATGTGAGCAATGTGTCATTATGGTTCGTCATCGAATCATGAATCAAAAGCATAGTGGTAAAGGTAAGAAAAAGGACATCCAAAAAACACATTTGGTTTATCTTATAAAAAATGAATCAAGAATTGATGATCAAATCAATCATGCCAACAATATCAATCATACTATTGAGAACATCAATGAAGATAAAACCAATTCAAGCCTATCAAATATTGATGAAATCGAAAAAGAAAAAAAGTGATATGTTCATAGTTTGCTTTTCTATTCATCCAACAATCTATGATTAGGATTCACAAACAAAGTAAAATCAACATCATAGTTATCTTCCATGTTTTTGGGGTAAAAAATTACATAGTCATCATATAAATAGCTATGATCGTTTTTTGTATTTTCAATCGCTTTACATTTGTATGTACTTGAAATAATCATATCCATACCATATTCCCACATCTTTATAAAAGTCCCTAGCTTGAATGAGAATTCTATTTTCATCGTTTTTCTCATCAATTCTCTATTCATGTATATTGCTTTTTCTCTCTTTAAAAATTTTTTGAACATATTTTGCTTTTTTTTAGGATTGTTCTTGATCTTGAACTCAATGTTCGATTGCTCAAATTGTCCACCAATCGCCTCTATTTCATTGATATCTAATATCTCCACATCCATATAGCAACCTTTTATATTTTCAACATACACATTAATATTGATGTCGAAATCATTGATAAAGGCTGTTCCTTGTGATTCAAAATTAGGTATTTGAGATAAATCTCCTTTTATTTTTTTCAACCATATAGACAACAAGGTGTCGTATACAATCGTTCTATATTCGCATAAAGCACTAAACATTTCATCCGACAAGGGTAAAACGATTGATACATTTTCTAAATCAAATGTGCCAATAAACTCATTCAAAAACCCTATTTTTGAATCAATAGTATTTGAATCGCTCTCATTCAATATTTCAAATCTTTCTAAATCTATGTCATATTTTTTAGTGCTTTGATTCAAATGATAAAATTTTTGAATCGGCTCTGTAATGAATATACGATTTTTGTGATTATCAGAAACCATTATTCTACCCTGCTGCACATAGGATACTATCACTTGTTGTTCCTTGCTATCAAAATGATCCACATCCTTAATCCTTAAATATTGCACAATATTATAAAAGTTTTCTTGTTTATTGTAGCCTAGCTTGAATGTATCGAATGAGTCTACAACAAATGGGTTTGATATTGTTTTTTTGGTGCTTAACATTACTAACCCTTTGAATACTTCTATATCATTTCTATTCTTGATGAATTTAGACATATCTTCACTTGTAAAAGTTTTTTCATTTGCTCTCAAATAAAGAACTAATGACTCTATACTATTTTTTATTACCTTTTTTAGTATTGTACTCTCTTTTCTTAAATCAAATATGTTCCCTTCATCAATCAGACCTTTGAATTCATTATTACTATTAGAACAGAAAATTCTTAATCTAGACATAAACATTGGGTAGTTTGTATGCTTTGATACACTATTAGTCAACATCAAGCTATTTTTTGTTGATAGCAATAAGCTTGGCTTCATGTAATCACTACTAACCAAAATCAAATCGAATGCCTTTTGTGATACCAATGCATCCAAATTCCAAACATTGATTATAGAGTCATTCAACACATCCTCATAAAACAAAAGATTTTTCATGCTTGGATCATTGCTTTTATTATACTCTATTACATTGCTCATCGATATTTCCATACTACTAATAGGTATTGGGTTTTGAATATCTATAATACCATACAATGGATGGCATACTAAAATTGTAAATTCAATAGTCTTATCTACCATACAAATATTTTCTATTTCGATACATAAATCTCTATAATTGTTATTCAAATTCAAAATTTGATTAGCAACATATCTTTTTGTATTTAATAGACTAGCTTGTGCTATTTTATTGTTTCTTTTGCTAGAGATCAAAAAACTTTTGCCATTGCTTGTTTCAAAGAAATAATCAGAAACATCAAACAATGACAATTCATTAACGATGTCCATATCCTTGTCGAATATTGGTATGTCTATCAAAATAGCTATTTTCTTTTGATTTTTTGCTTTCATTATCATCCATCCTTATTTGTTTTTTATATCATACAAAAAACAAACATAATCAATAAACATAGAATAATCAATTTTTTCAAAAAGAAACAAAGTATTGGGTAATTCCAACAAAAATATTTCAAAAATATGTAGCAATACCAATATATCAAGTATGTAGTTGAAACCAAAAAAAATAATACTATGTATAGTAGTGTGAAAAATTTCAATGATTATAGCCCTTAGATGATCCCAATATAATCTTCTCTATCCTTCAAGTGTATCTTCAAAAAATCAAATGTTTTGCTATTGTATTTATCCCTACAAATTTCCTCTAGCTTTGATAGACTATAAAAAACTTTTTTATAATCATCTTGTGGAACAATAGATACAATCGCTGAGTCAAACAAAATTCTTGGCTCTAAAAATACTGCATCTCTAACATCTAACAATTCAGGATCTAGTGGTGGTAAATCTTGAGACATTTTCTATCCCTTTTAGCTTTGACCAATTTTCTAAATAATTGGCTCTTGAGAAATTTGATTTTAATCTTTGTTGCTTTAGTTATTAGCAATTTTGGATACCATTGTCTATTTTTTTTACAAATCTTTTTTGACCAAAAAAATATACTTTCACAAAAAAAAGTTGTATGGTGTTGTTTAAACACACAAATCTTGAAAAGGATAACTTGCTTATGCAATCCCCATTTGAAATTTATGACATATTTGATGCTAACAAAAAAGAATCTAAAATTGTTATTTCTACCAATGATAGCTTGATAGAAACCAAAAAATTACCTAGCGATACATTCAAGCTAATCTTGACATCACCCCCCTATAACATAGGTAAATCCTATGAAACCCAAACATCACTACAAGATTATCTTTCTTGGCAAGAATCCATACTTGTTGAATTGATTCGCATTATGCACCCCAATGGTAGCTTAGTTTTACAGGTTGGTAATTTTGTTGACAATGGCGAGGTTTTCCCTTTGGATTTATACTTTTATCCCATTTGTAAAAAACTTGGATTACAGCTTAGGAATCGTATTGTTTGGCATTTTGATCATGGCTTACATTGTAAGAAAAGACTTTCAGGTAGATATGAGGTTGTGCTTTGGTTCACTAAAAATCAAGATTACACATTCAATCTAGACCCTATAAGAGTACCATCTAAATACCCTGAAAAAAGACATTTCAAGGGTGCTAAAAAAGGGCAACTTAGTGGGAATCCATTAGGTAAAAACCCATCAGATTTTTGGCAATTCATGGTAGATGAATTCGAAAATGGTATTTTCAATGTTCCCAATGTCAAGCACAATCATCCTGAAAAGCTAGCACATCCTTGTCAATACCCAATAGAAATAGCAGAGCGTTGTGTTCTTGCATTTACAAATGAAAATGATTGGGTGTTAGACCCATTTGGTGGTGTTGGTTCAACACTCATTGCATCCATCAAAAATAATCGTAAAGCCATGAGCATAGATCGAGATGAAAGCTATTCTAAATTGGCTAAACAAAGAGTGCATGATTTTTTTGATGGCACTTTAAAGATGAGGGAAATAGGTACACCTATTTATAAATCTACAAAATCTAATCAAGCTAATAAGACTAGCCCCCAACAAAATGACAAAATAGACTTTTTTGATACCAATGAATATTTCAATGATACTTGTTCTCTTTACAACACAAAGCTAAGTGATAAGTAAAAAAACTTTTTGTATTATTTATTCTTCATCCCAATTTTTCATAAAAGTAAAAAGTAATAAAAAAATCAAAATCAAAATTATAGTTTTCAAAGAAGAACCATCTTTTGATTGGCAACCATCTATTTTTTGCTTTCCACCTGCAAGAACATTAGGAAAAGCATCATTCTCTAAATCCTTGTCAATCTCAATGTCAATCTCAATACTTTGATCCACAACTTTTTGATCCCTAGCTTTTTGATCCATGATTTCTTGATCTATGATTTGTTGATCCACAATACCTTGCTCTGAAACACCATTGTCATGGATTCCTTGATCTACATATATTGATTCTAATTGTTCAACTCTTAGCCAAAATGCTTGTTGACTAAATCCACCATCCTCTACAAAGCTACCATTTATTGTATGACCATCCTTTACATTCAATTTAACAAAAAAGTTTCCATACAAATCAATTGGCACTTCCCATTCCATTTTCCATTCTCGATTAGATACTTTTGTCAAAACAAAACCATCTATACTTGTACTATCATCTATGCTCACGATTAATTCATCATTCAAGCCATTATCTTTGACTTGAATGATATATTCATATCTATCGCCAGCATTTACAAATGGCATAGGTATAGATTCAAATGTTGGATTTACATTGGCAATATGAACTTGAATATCATGTGTCAGGCTTGGATTCATCATATCAATCGCATTTACATAATACAAGCCATCATCTATGTATTTATGCC
>SXGQ01426100.1_pt1 | contig 13175 bp, 14 predicted proteins | sample 3178371 | NCBI WGS metagenome assembly SXGQ01 (sample SAMN11356859, study PRJNA531348) | freshwater metagenome | isolation source: freshwater sample F1-20 | place: China: Fuxian Lake, Yuxi | collected 2017-12-25
CCAGAGATAGTTACAATAAAGTCACCTTCGATATTATTTACTGTTGTAGAAAACTGCATCGTGGTCGTTGTGCCGATACCTGAACTACCATCTTGTTCAATTTTTACTGTTTCTGTGTCAGGAAACTTTTGCAAAATTTCTAACATCTTTTCTAAATCTTGTTTATGCAAATACATTACATGTTCCCTTTTGTATGTTCGCGTCTTTCTTTGGCTAACACAAAAACTTTTTCTTTGTTATCAGTCCACTCTATAGGCTTTGGCTTAGGAATAATAATTTTCTTATTGCCCAATTCGTCATACTCAAAAGGTACACCGTTTACAGTATGGGGTTCGTTTTCATCATAGGTCCATTCTAGTGCTTTCATCATACGATGCTTGACCAGTAGGTTAGGACTACGAAATGCTTTAGTGTCGTCAAATCCTAACATAACACCAACTTCGCAGACTGCGCCGCTACGGCACACTCCTGCATGGCAATGAACGATTACATTCATACGATTAGCCAATGCATGTTGTAACAGCCTGGCCAATTCTGCGGCTTGCTCGTGACTGCAACGCATACTTTCTTCCAGTGCAAAATCTTTTTCTTCAATGTCCAAAAATTGAAACTGATGCACTTCTTTAAAAGAGTACTTCGGAGTAGGAAAGTCGCCAGGCGGATCACAAATTTGAATCAACATGGCATTGTCACCAGGATTAATATGAAATCCTTTTTTAATGTCACTCATAGCAACGTTTTGAATCCACGGCATTTTGCTTCCTTTCAGTGATTATACTAGAATTTTTGATTTCTGTCAACCAAAAAAGTAGGGCCCTAAGGCCCTACTGGTAGTTTGTTGTGTCGGGATACCACACCCCGGATACACAGCCCATCCCGCTTTTCGTGTACCGCGGACGCTGAGTTTCTCCCTTTCGGATGCGGGTCAGCGAGTTTGTTAGATCGAATAACGATCTTTCATTACGGTCTTCAACATGATTGCTTCTGGTGTGAAGTCATCCATGTTGCCTCCCATGATACCACCTGCTACTGCTGGACTGAATCCAGACACTAGAGCAGTACCACGTTTGTCAAATTTGACAGGAGTGTTACCGTAAGCGGCGTTCAAGTTCCAGAACACAACTTGAGGAACAGTGTAACCTGCTGCCTTGTACTTGCGTTCAATCATTTCGATTGCTGATTCGTCACGATCTACGCCTTGATCGAATTGCATGTCCGAAAAGATTACCAATGTTTCAGGCATTTCTGCTTGTGGAACATTGTTCTTAACTGCCACATCCAGGATCAATTCAAATGCCTTGTGCAAGTTGGTGTTAGCCACTTCGCCAGTGTTCATTTGGTCAATTTTTTGGTTGATGTTACCTTTAAGGTTAACCAACTTAGGACTACGGCTAAAAGTCAAGAATGTATCCTTGAACTTACCAGTGTTCTTGTCAGCAAAGTACAAGCCCAGACTGATCGCAACTTCCAAACAGGTCAAGCCTGACTTAGAAGTGTAACCACCTGCAGGGCAAGTCATCGAACCGCTACTGTCTACCATAGGCAGAACATTGGCAGCGCCAACATAGTTAGGCAATGCATTCCATTGTGCTTCCACAACATCCAATTCTTGCTTGGACATTGTGTTGTAACGACCGATGCGGCCTTTCAATACATCATATGGAAACACTGCACTGGCGTTAATTTTAACACCAGCTTCACCCTTGACCAACTTGGTTACATATTCGGCATAAGTTGTGCCATGACGGCCAAATGCTTTCTTGTAACGTGCATGTGCCACTGAAGGAACATGACTGTAGTTGATGTTATCCCAGTTGTTGGCACACATTTGTGTTTCAACAACATTGGTAAGGGTCACTAGGCTCTTACGATATTGCTTTGGAGTCATACCAAAGAATTCACGAATTTCACGTGCAACTTCACCTTTGCGAGGTGTCCACTTTGCAGCCAATCCATTACGTGCTCGCAATGCATCGCCTAACAAAGTATATGCCTGTGCTTTAAGAGGCTTAGTCTTAAACACAAACAAGTCGTCGTACCGACCTAGTTCTGGAACCTTGGCCAGCAGACGGCTAGCATCTTCAGGCTTGGTATTTTCCAGATATGCGAGGATATCACGGAAAACTTGACGTTCTCCAGAACCACCGCGTACATCACGTGCCCATTGGGCAATACGCAATGCCAAGTCAGGATTTTCTACGTAAGCCGCTGTGAAGGCAGGAACAATATTCTTGCCTCGGCTTGCACCGATATTATAAAACAAGTCAACACATGCGTTAGCACTGGACTTACGAGCCTTCATGCCATTGGCAGTACGGGCTTCTTGGTTTTTGATTGCTTCAACGAATTGCATAGTACTCTCCTTTCTTTGATTTTATGCAACAGGATACATTTTTACGGTTTAGATTAGAAGTCTAATGTATAAAATTGCTGGTAGTATCCTAAAAAATGTATTTTACTAGAAAAAATTAATTAAGTCAATAGCTGGATGATCGAAACTGGTATGTTTATTTTCTGGTCCGCCTAATCCCCTGTATATCGGTTCAGTTACCGTGACCCTATCAACAATTCATGTTGACTATCTGATAATTGTGTCTGCTACCAGAAACATAGATGTCTTTCCATCAGTCATCCATTCCTTGGGCGTCTAGTTTCCCAGAACAGTATTTCTACTGTGTACTGCTACCGCTGTCTATGGTAATTGCGTCAGAGTATGTTTTAAAGTGCTGAACTCATCCAAAAAAATAGCAGGCTAGTTGTCTACTTTTTGATTACAGTGAGAAATCGAAACTCACCCCGGTAAACTTGAAGTTATCGCTGTTCACCTGTCCATGTAATGGTTACTTGCTGAACCTAGCCTAAAAATTTATTATGTTGTTATTGTATAGAATAGATAGATTAAAATCAAAGAATTAATCTATCAAAATGTATGTCCGTTAATCAGATGTCGCCTGGAACCAAAGAAATATCGTATCCGGCTTCTAGCTGTTTGGTATTACAAAATACCATATATTCATCTACAGCAGATTGATCTGTAAATCTTCGTTCACGTACTACAAACCCATCATTATGAAATACACTGACCATACCGTCGGTCTTACCCTGACTTACTAATTGATCCATAAATTCGTCAAAAGCGAGCATGTACGATACATTTGCTGCCACTTGCTGACCTGTTTCTTCTGTCATTGTGCCAGCAACTTTTTTAGTAAAAATCATAATAATCTCCAGATAAATACATATATGTATTTATACTTTAATAAAATTTATTTTTATTTTGGTGTCCGATACTGGGATCGAACCAGTGACCTCTACCGTGTCAAGGTAGCGTTCGTACCACTGAACTAACCGGACAATAACAGGTTCTCATTTTTGTGCTACCATTACACCACAGCAGTGACCAACCTGCTGCCAGGATTCGAACCTGGACCGTCTTTTTTACAGAAAGATTAATAAAATTGCTGAAAAGAACCTAAATGGTCAAAAATAGCAGGATACCTTCGTTTGACGAATGCTCTACCAAATGAGCTAATCTGGCTTGAAGCCAAATGTTGGAGTCGAACCAACTACCTATCGTTTGTGATAGTTTTGCTGTATGTATCCTAAAACTGGTCCGGCGTACAGGAATCGAACCTGTATTTATAGCTTAGAAGGCTACTGTTCTGTCCATTGAACTAACGCCAGGTAAATATTAGTATATGTTTTTTTTAATTTATTGTCAATGAAAAAATTTCAAGTAACGGGTATAATTCTAATAGATTGTTGGGGGGAACCGTGGTTAGATCAACATCCAGAATATTCACAGTTTTATTCTCAGTTAGAACAATTTATTCTAAATAATATAGAATATCAGTATATTGTGTCATCTACCGAAAACCTAACAGAAAATTTAAAAACATTACCGGGCACACATCTGGTTTGCAAAAGTTGGGAGGATTTAGAATTACATTTTGATTCCACATCTGTTGCAGGGAATTGGTTAATTGGGGGTGCTGCTTGGGACATATGTGTTCATCACAGCAACATCGGATTACTGTCATTGACGAGAAAAAATTATATTAATTTTTTAATGTTTAGCCACCCTAGCTTAATTTCTCTCGAAGACCCCCTTGATAAAGTAAATGATGATCAATTCAGATATGATAGTAAAATTAGTTGGACCAATCTTTGGACTCCGCTGGACTCAGAATATTGGGCTATGAAAAAATTTCTTAATAAATGAGTAGTATTGCTGAATAATTTTATTTTAATGTTTTATGAAAAAATGTTTGATTAATGTTCCTTCAGTATCAAACTCAAACCACTTGTTACGAACATTAAAATTCCAAGCATTGGGATATGCATGATGATTATTGTGTAGTCCTGCACTTAAAAGTAAAAATCTAGTAAAATATTGATTTGTACTACGGTCATCTGTGTCAAAATTTCTGTAACCTACTGTATGCCCGATAGCATTAGTAAAACCCGCTGTAATAAATGTCATCAGATTTGGTAGTGCAAATAAGAGTAGCAGAGGAATTATCGAATTTGTAATAAGGGAAATTAAACTTAGTAGTAATATCCAACATATTATAATTTTAAAATAATGCCTATGCAAAAACATTTGTAGTGGGTCTCTTAATAAATCTTTAACTGAAGAAAAATCAACTACCCAGTTTTTATCCCACATTGTTAACCAAGTTTTAATTATTCCTATGTTAGTGGGGCTATGAGGATCTTTGGGAGTATCGGAATACCTATGATGAGTTCTATGCACTCCTACATAAGATATACAACTACCTAATCCTATTAGGGTTCCGCCGATCAACAAAAAATTTTTTTTAAATTCAGAAGTTTTAAAGCTTTTGTGACTGAAAAACCTATGTAATCCTATCTCTACAAAAACTCTGCCAGCCAACAAGGAAACATAAAAATATAAAAAATTTACCCACCAAGTTTCGTTGTTAGTGATTACCCACCATACAGTTGTAATAAAACTTATAAGAATTAATAGTTTAACTTTTATTGCAACATGCGACACTGCTATTTGATCTGGGTCGACGAATCTTAAATAAGTGATCATATGTTATATTTATAATGGCCTCACTGCCAGGAATCGAACCCGGATTTGAGTCTTAGGAGGACCCCGTTCTATCCATTGAACTACAGCGAGTGTGGTGCTGATGCCCAGAATCGAACTGGGGACCTTTTCCTTACCAAGGAAATGCGCTGCCGACTGTGCCACATCAGCTCACTGTTTAGTTTTTAATGGAACCAGACTGTCTTTACGCATTAAAACCATACGATAGCTGTCCGGTTTATGCACTGTCAAATAACTAACTCCATCGATCAATTTGATTTTTTTAGTATCTTCGCAGATCCACTGTTCATCATTGAAAGAGTTTTTAAATGTAATGGGTTTTGGTTGCATTTTTTTGATCCTCCAATATAAAATATTTATTGGTACCATAGACTGGACTCGAACCAGTAACACACGAATTTTCAGTCCGCTGCTCTACCATTGGAGCTACTATGGCATAAAAACTACTTAGGGGTGACTAACGGGGTTCGAACCCGTACTACCAGAGTCACAGTCTAGGTTGCTACCATTACAACATAGTCACACCTAAATAGTCTTATATAAATTTATTCTAAATTTTCATAAGCATTGGCTTGATGTTCCCTTGGATCCATTTTACTGAGCCATTTAGTTTTAGGACACCAAGCATGGGCTATTTTAACTTTAACTGGCATAAAACAATTGCACTCTTTGCATATTTTTGCCGCAGTAAAACTTTCACAGGCTTTACAGATATTATATCTTTCCTGTGCTATTTCTTTTTTAGCAATGAGGGGTGTCATATCGATTTTCCTTGTACAAAGCCTTATTATAAAGCAGGATGCATTTTTAGTCAAATTACAAGTTTGAGTTTTTTTAAATTGCTGTATGCATCCTAGAATCTGGTACCGCCAAAAGTAATCGAACCTCTATTTCTACGTTCGTAGCGTAGTGTATTATCCATTATACTATAGCGATAAAATTGGTGCCCTTACTCCGATTCGAACGGAGAAAACTGCTCCTTTTGAGAGAGCTGACTTTACCAATTTGTCCATAAGGGCATTGGCCGGTCCTGCAGGAGTCGAACCCACGACTTCTGTTTCGAAGACAGAGATGATATCCATTTCACCAAGGACCGATAAAAATGGGGAGCCCAACTATCCCCTGGGAGGACTCGCTGGATTGTCTCGAATGACTAAGTCTAAATACTGCACATAACCACTCTGCTGTAGTCGCACAAGTGAGTCCTTGTGCTAGGTTGGGCAGGACTCAAAGCCATCGTCTATCCCGCTAACTGGCATAGGGTACATAATCTGAACCCTCGACTAAAGATTAACTATACTTGATTTTTTTCGTTACTAACCAAGCATATAAATATGTTGATATGACATCTGACACCCTAGTAGATCCATCTATAAAAAGTAGAGCCAATACAACCACTGAATGGCTAGGATCTGACACTCTTAGCAACTATAACGCAATATCTTCCAGATTTTCTAATCCTTATTCTCAACATGATATTGAGTACAAATTTAACGGACACGGATTCAGATGCGATGAGTTTGATATTCCTTCAGAAATTCCAATAGTATTTCTGGGATGCAGTCTCACTGAGGGAATAGGTCTTAGACAAACTGAAACTTGGTCTTATTTGTTATTAGAAAAAATAAGGCAAAAAACTAACAAGAATATTCCGTACTGGAATTTAGGTCTTTGTGCAACCGGAATAGATACTCAGGCTAGAAATTTATATTTTTTATCAACAATATTAAACACAAAAATAAAGTTTGTGTTTAGCTTGATACCTCCAATATGTAGGAGAGAATACAAAGTTGAAAGTAATAAATATCGAAACTGGATACCCCATTGGATCGATTCCACTGCGCCTCTTAGCACTTATGTTAATACTCTGTTTACTGATTCATATTTTTCAACTCACCAGACTGAACGAAGTCTGATGACGATCGACTCTATATGTCGTCAGAATGACACAAAAATGTGTTGTACATCTTGGGAAAGTACACCTAATAATATTAAATCATTGTTTAATTCTTTTCCTTTGATAGACACTTTTCAAATAAATTTTCGAAGTAGTGATCTAGCCAGAGATGGATCACACCCTGGACCTTTATTTCATCAAAAACTTTCAGAGTTATACTGGCATCACGTTGAAAAATATTTTGTAAATATATAAATTTGGCAGAGGGTACAGGGTTCGAACCTGTACTAACAGAGTCAAAGTCTGTGGTGCTACCATTACACTAACCCCCAACTGAAACTGGTAGAAGCGGTGGGACTCGAACCCACGATAAACACCGTATGAAGGTGGCGCATTAGCCACTATGCTACGCTTCTATTTTGGTACCCAGTAGAGGTAACGCTCCTCTGTCTTTCGATTATCAGTCGAATGCTCTACTTTTGAGCTAACCGGGTAAGGATACTATATTAAAATACATTCAACACTCTTATACGCCCGGGCTCTACAAGCCGTTAAAATATAAGCGAATGTATTTTAATATAGTAGGTTTAAATAATCTTTATGATACTCATATATTTAATTTGTTTTCTAAGTTAAATATATACATGACCACCGACGAACTAGTTTATGAATTAAAATTGCCGCCTTTTGAAGAAGTTGTATTACCAACCTTCAAAGGATTCAATGATGATGATAAATCAATAAATTATTTGTTATTATACAATATAGAAAACTATATAAAACCAGAATATTGTAGCCTGCTAAATTTAGATTGGTATAAAATGTTGTATTTTAAAAAATCAGATTGTGCGGGGTCGATTCATACAGATCTAGATATAAAAGATCCATACAAGTTTTTGTCCGATGATATGTATGATAATTGCTTTGGTATAAATTGGATTTCTGGCGGTGCCGGAAAAATAGAGTTTTGGGATAAATGTGAAGTTGATATAAACAACATGGTCACGGCATACGATGGAAAACAAGTATTATCTTTTACTCAAAAAACTTCACCAAGTAAATCTTATGTCATGCAAGAAAATAAAGCATATTTGGTTAATGCTTCATACCCGCATCGTGCAACAGGTAGTCTGAATAGAAAATGCTATTCTATACGTACCCTTACAGAAAACAGATCATGGTCTGAAATATTAAAATTATTCAATAAATTGATTTGGGATCCAAACGCAGCTATATCCGAGTGTTAATCATAATCATTACACCAAACATAAAACTTGGCGCAGCATGTGGGATTCGAACCCACGCAAGAAAACCATAACCATATCTATGGTTGAGGCAAACCTCACCCCGTTACATCCTATGCCGCAAAAATTACCATATAAAAACACACTGGTGTCCTTGCTCCTCCAGGTTGACACACCTGTCCAAATGAGGTTTATGATCGGCTTGTCGATCAGCAACAATGTGTTTTTATATGGCGACCCATTGTGGAAGGGACTTCGAAACCCTTATCTCGCCGCGCTCTAGACCACTAAGCTAACGCCCCGTAAGGAACGTATGGGATTCGAACCCATGTCTCTCTGCGTGTTAGCCATTACACTACCACGGGTCATCGGAGTCATGACTTCCGACTACAGTAACGGTTAATTACTCCTTTACCATATAGAAACACACTTGGCTACGTTGATTCTTACGAACTCCCAATGGTAGCTACAGGGGAATCAAATGTGTTTTTATATGGTAGGGGCACAGAGAATCGAACTCTGATTTGCTGGTTAAAAGCCAGCTACTTTAGCCGTTAAGTTATACCCCCAAAGGTACTTGATTTTGTGCCCGACGCAGAGCTTTGTTGCTCTTACGGTGGCTGCCCGCTTTACGTTTCAAAGCCGCAACAACGAAGGGGTTACGTTGCGCGACGGTCAGTTTATGACATTTTCGTTTCATGCCGTTCTCCTTACTATTTCATTATTATACAATAAATTGGATTTATTGTCAATGTCCTTTCAATTTGAAAGGTTATATGGTACCCCCACCAGGATTCGAACCTGGACTGTGCGCTAATCTGGCGCCGATGCCGGTGTATAAGGCCGGAGTTCTACCATTAAACTATAGGGGCAAAATTATTAAATTACTGTAGAACTATGGGAATAGTTCGTCGAATTGATTGTTGCTTATGACTATAAAATTCTAAGTAATCATATGCAAGTTTTTTGCGTTTATATTCATTTATTCTGTTATCTGCTTGAATTTTTATTTCACGCACAGGCGGAACAGGGATATGTTTACCCCATGTTCTTATTTCATCTATTTTGTATCCTAAACTTACATAATCAAACATAGTCCACGGACTAACCCTTTGATTTTTGACACTTTGGTTAAGTTCACAACTTAATTTTAGTGCGGTAAAATAATTTTGGCCAGATTTAATATCTTTCCAATAATTTACTTTACTTCTGAAGTTCTCATTGAGCAGCGATCTATAGCTAAACGGATGAGATTTTTTTGTAAATTTATACTCTAATTTCCAAAGATTTCTGACTTCAGCAGACACTTCAGAATCTGACATAATTTCAAGACCATACTTGTTATAATCTTTACTAAACTCACTCGAATAAACAAATTGCTGATTCTTAGTAATATATAAAGGTTGCCAAAACCAATAATCAATTTCATTGATAGCAAACCATTCATTTTCTGCATGGTAATCGCTGGTGTCTCCTGGCAACCCAACTATCAAAGAGCATCCAGTGGAAATGTCTGGTGTTTGTTCTTTCCACCATAATAATCCATCTTTAAGACGTTGTCCTGAAAATCCTTTTCCCACTAACCTTCCAGCATCTTTACTAAAAGTTTCGATGCCGAAATGTACACCTTTCATACCCATATTTCTAAGTAATTCAATGCTGTGAGGCTTTGCTACTATCAGATCTAATCTTGCATACGCAGTAAAATTAATTTTAAAAGGCAAACTAGTAATAGCTTTTTCAAGCAGCTCTAGTTTTTCAATGCTGTCATTAAAAGTATCTTCGTTGATTAGATAATTTGTAATTCCCCATTGATCGTAATTTTGTTGTAGTTCTCGAACAATGGTAGAAGAATCTCTAATATAGTCTAATTTACTTTTTCCGATTAATGGATATGTGCAAAATTTGCATTTAAAGATACAGCCTCTTGCGGTTTCCAGACCCAGTGTTTGTTCAGGTTGTAAAAAATCCGAAGGTAAGTATTGTATACTTAAATCCCTGGTGTCAACTTGGCCGTAATTACCAAGAGCATCTATTAGATTTTTGCCTTCGGTATTAGCGCTCCAATGAATAACATCTTTGTTAATATTTCCCCGAAGATATTCTAATAGGTGCAGTATAGCATTTTCTGCATACCCTTCCACATAATAATCAACTCCTGGAGTAGAACGTGACAAGGTTTGATTTCCTCCCAGAATAACTGCTATCTTCGGATATTTATTTTTAAACCAAAGAATGTTGTTGTCGAAATGAGGTCTATCTAAAAATAAATTACTACCTATACCTAAAAACAATGTATCTTTTGAAATCAATTTAGCCAGTAATAGTTCTAATTCTTCCTGTGTCCAACTTAAACAATAATCGACAATTTCTATGTTATAGCCATGATTTCTTAAATGAGTTGCAATTTTATGAGCACCAGATCCTCTATGACAAGCAATGTCCATGTTACTAAAAGTATTGTCTGTGAGAATTATGCCGTGTATCATTATACAAAATTAATTTATTATTTCTTAGCTATCTATTATTAACTATAAAAATATTTATAGAATTATATATTGCATTCATAAGATTTTAAGTATCGAAATCTGACAGAATACCACCAGATATAAAATCAATTTGTTATTGTATTTCTCAATCGACTAAGACTGTAAATATAATATGGCAAATCAAAAAGATCTAGACCTTCTATTTGCATTCATTAAATCGATGCCCGATAAACATAATCGACATCGAGCTGCTTATCAACTAGGCTGTTTAATAGGATTTATTGCAAGCATGATGGCCGATGATTCGGCCATCAGAAACAGAATCTTACATAAAATAAACACTAACAAAAAATAATTGGCGTACCCCCAGGGACTCGAACCCCGACGAACAGTTTTGGAGACTGTGATGCTGCCATTACATTAGGGATACATAATTGGTGGAAGCGGTGAGATTCGAACTCACGGACCCTTTCGAGCCTTTAGTTTTCAAGACTAACGCAATAAGCCGGACTCTGCCACACTTCCGAAAAAAAGAACCACAGCATAGATCTATGCTGTGATTGTTTGGAGCGGGTAATCGGGTTCGAACCGATGACCTTTTGCTTGGCAAGCAAATGTACTACCAACTGTACTATACCCGCAATTATTTGGTGCTCCCGATCTGAATCGAACAGATTATCTCCGGGTTACAAATCCGGCGCATCGCCAGCAATGCTTCAGGAGCGTAAATTTACTTATACTGATTAATTTAAATAATTTGATATATTGATATGCTATCAATGGACAATATAGTTTTTAAAAATTTTTATTCCTTGATTCCATCTTAATACCGAACTTGTATTTTTTATGCCCACTGCCACAGATATTATATGTTGTGCATACGGACCAGCGTCAAAACTGTGTAATCTGCCGGGATTAAGCAAACATATTTCTGGATGTTCCATAGAAAACGATACCTCAAATTTATTAATATCTACCGGTAAACAAAAATTAGTATGAGTTTGGTTACCGGTTGTAATAGATTCTGGTAACATATCTTGAGAAGTTAATTCAAATCCAGGCAAACTATCATACCATTTTGCCATCGACCCCGGGCCCCCTATTCGCCAATTAATTTTACAAAAATCTACAAATTTTTGTTGATTAAAGAATAATCGACTATCAACATGCGGTAAAACACTACCGTTTTCCGGAACGTACATGTATCCAGCAGTTATGTAACATAAATTTAACGAGTCAAGCCAATCAAATAATTGTTGATTAAATACTGCCGGTGTTTCGAATCTATGATAAAACGTTTTTGAATAATCTACTGGTTTTACCCCGTGATCATTTATTAATGTAAGTCCAGTATCAAGTATCGGCGGTAGTTTACTAAGTTTGTAGCAATATTTGATCATACAAATATTTAGTAAAATTACCAAAGGCAAACTTATTTTTTAAAAATTACTGTGTTAACTTCTTTTTGAATTTTAGAATGACTGACTGATAAAAATACTCCGGGACTTTTTTGTCCTCGTCCCGAGTCGTCAAAGTAATTATCAAATTTGACGTCGTATTTTCTAAAATCAACATCAGTGGTTCTAAATGCACCGATAGTTAAAACGTATTCAGGTTTTCTAATAGAAGAATTTTTCAGCAATTTACTAATTGTTTCAGCACCTTTGCTAAAACCGTATAACTGATATTTTTCATCTATGCTGTTAATAAATTTTACGGCATCGTTGTATCGATGCCAACTAAAAAGTTTACTGCAATAACCTATTTGATTCACATATTGATTAAATGCTCGATGGTCAAATATATCATCGCTGCCTTTAAAGCCGATGACATAGCCCACACAGGCATACAAAGAAATAGGAAAAAATAAAATTGTTGCAAATAAAAATCGTATCATAATTAATTGGTGGTGAGTGTGGGATTCGAACCCACGGACCTGGTTTTTGCCAAGTCTCTTTCTTAGCAGGAAAGTGATTTAAGCCAACTCATCCAACTCACCATTGTGTCAAAACATTTTAAAGAATACATTATACCCTTTAAAATGCTCTGCATCCCCCGGCGGTAATTATACTGCATCAATCATCGGACTAGACGAATAATCCACGACAACATCACACACAGCTTCCACCCGCTTCCCGACAGGGACCGCTATCGTGTTGCTAACGCCGGTTAGGTTGGACCGCAGTATTCCTACTGTGAGACTTATATTCCAAATCTCAGAACCACCCGTGCTTGTCACTGCACTTCTCATCGTCTGGGTCAGACTATCCGTTGACAACGGAACGTTGGGTTTGCAAGTAATAGCGCCTCCCTCATTCGCTATCATTTTACCCTTGATATAAAGCCGGCAGGGTTAGAGGTACGTAGTACTAATTGTTACTTGTTTGCTACTAGGATAATTAATCCCAACTCACAAGGTTTTCGACGCCTTGCTTTCACAATATCTACACTTGCAAAACTTGGCG
>SXGQ01840934.1_pt1 | contig 13173 bp, 6 predicted proteins | sample 3178371 | NCBI WGS metagenome assembly SXGQ01 (sample SAMN11356859, study PRJNA531348) | freshwater metagenome | isolation source: freshwater sample F1-20 | place: China: Fuxian Lake, Yuxi | collected 2017-12-25
AATACTTCATTCTCCACCTCAAAGAATCCGAATGGCGCTTTAATCACCGACACGATAATCTCTACCGTCTTTTGCTTAAAATCCTCCGCTCTCATCCGCTCTAAAAGTGCTAAGACCCTTACCAACGAACGCAACCGATTCGGCCCCAAACGAAAAACCGGAGCCCGCCGCCTCAACCACCTCGAAGCCGGCGCCCTCCGCACCCTCCGCGCCTTGCGCGTGGATGCCGTCGGGTAGTTCGACTTATCGCAACGGACCGTTCCGAGCCGAATTCGGCGGTGAAAACGGGCGTGGCGCCCTTTGCATCAATTGGCGGCAGAATTCCGCCATTCCCAACCGCAAGCGCCGCCTCTCGCTCTCGCGATTGTTCGTTTAGAGGAGCTATTCGAAGCCATGCTACGCCTTGACGCCGCGCCTACCGAACCTCCCATGCTGCCAACGATACAGATTCCGATGTCGAGGCTTATGATTCCTCTTCCGTCTGCGTTTTCTTCACAGCAGCCGAGATTTTCGCCTTGGTCGGCTTTTCGGCGCGCGGGGCGAATTCGAATCCGACTTTACCGCCGTCTCCGAGGACGAGGAAGGCTTTGAAAGCACGTCCGGTGCGGGAGCTGACGAAGCCGTTGATGAGGCCCGTTTTGCCGTCGGCGAGGAGTTTCGCGGCGTCGCTGCGCATGAGCGTTTTCTTCAGGATGGTTTTGCCCATTCGGAAGGTGCATTTCTTTGCGGGGAGCTGGTCGCAGACGAATGCGCTCTCGGTTTCAAAGACCTGACCCTCGGAGCAGACGCGGCATTTGCCGACGGGCTCGGGGTTCACGTAAACGGCGGGTGCGCCGTCCTCGCCGGTGCCGTCGTCTTTCGGGAAGTCGAACGTCGTTTTCCATTCCTCGCGGTCGAGTTTGATGACGGCCTTGAACGTGCGGCCCATCTTGTTGCGGAAGCCTTCGAGCGGGCCGACTTTTCCTTCGGTAAGAAGCTTGATGACTTCCTCGCGTTCGAGTTCGCGGCTGGCGATGGTTTTCCAGACGGTGAGTTCGCAGCCGGAGCATTTGTAGCTGCGGAAGGTTTCGTTAAATGATGTCGCGCCGCACTTCGGGCAGGTGACTTCGATTGGCTTGAAGTTGCCCTGGATTTCGCCGCCCTGATGGCCTTTGACCTTTGCGACGATGTCGCTCGTGAGGCCGCGGATTTCCTGCATGAATGCGGCGCGGGAGAGCTTGCCGCGCTCCATTTCGCGAAGCTTGAACTCCCACTCGCCGGTCATCGCGGGCTGGGTGAGCGAGTCGGCGTGGAGGTTGCGCAGGAGCGTGATGAGCGAGATTCCCTTTTGGGTGACGACGAGATCGCGTCCGTCTCGGATGAGGTAGCCTTCGAGCAGAAGTCCCTCGATGATTTGTGCGCGCGTTGCGGGCGTGCCGAGCCCGCGTTCGCTCATGGCTTCGCGGAGTTCCTCGTCGTCCACGAGTTTGCCCGCGCCTTCCATGGCTGAGAGGAGCGTGCCTTCGTTGAAGCGTGGCGGCGGCTTGGTGAGGCTTTCCTTTACCTCGGTGGCCACGGTCATGGCCTGCTCGCCAGCGGTTACCGGAACGACGGCCTTCTCGCTGTCCACTCCCTCGGCTTCGCGGCCGTAGACGGCCATCCAGCCGGGCTCCACGATGATGCGGCCCGTGGTCTTGAACGCCTCGCTTTCCACCCGCGTGATGCGCGTGGTGTCTTCAAACTGCGCGGCCGGATAGAACACGGCGATGAACCGTTTTGCGACGAGCTCGTAGATGCGCTGCTCCTTGTCATCGAGCCCGCTCGGCGGCGTGCCGGTGGGCACGATGGCGAAGTGGTCGCTGACTTTTGCGTTGTTAAAAATGCGCTTGTTCGGATGCACCCAGCCGTTGCTCATGGCCTTGTCGGCGTGCTTCGCGAGCTCACCGGAGAACGATCCCATTACGCTCTTTGCCGTGCCGATGTGGTCTTCGGGCAGGTAGCGCGAATCGGTTCGGGGGTAGGTGAGGACCTTGTGCTTTTCGTAAAGTGCCTGCGCGATTTGCAGGGTCATGCGGGCGGGGAATCCGAAGCGCCCGTTTGCATCGCGCTGGAGCGAGGTGAGGTCGTAAAGCAGCGGTGAGAGCTGCGAGGCGGACTTCTTTTCCTCCTGAATGACGCCCGGCTTTCCCTTGCACTTCGCGGCGATTTCCTCGGCGACCTTCTGGTCCCAAATGCGCTCGGCCTTGGCCTGTTCGTCGTTCGCCTTCTTCGCGTCGAACTTCTCGTCGAACCAACGTCCGCGATACTGCCCGCTCTTCACGTCGAAATCGCCGAACACCTCGAAATACGTGCGCGGCTCGAAGGCGCGGATCTTCTCCTCGCGCTCCGTGAGAATCGTCAGCGTGGGCGTCTGAACGCGGCCTGCGGTGGTCTTCAAAAAGCCGCCGCCGCGTGAGTTGAACGCCGTGAGAGCCCGCGTGGAGTTGATGCCCACGAGCCAGTCCGCCTCGCTGCGGGAGGTCGCGGCATCGGCGAGCGGGAGCATTTCGGCATCGCTGCGGAGTGATGCGAATGCTTTGCGAATCGAGTCCGGCGTCATGCTTTGCAGCCACAACCGCTGGATGGGCTGCTTCGCATTTGCCGCGCGGATGATGTTCCGGAAAATCAGCTCGCCCTCGCGACCGGCGTCGCAGGCATTAATTAGCTCGGTGACGTCCTTGCGCTTGATGAGCCGCTTCAGAACCGCGAGTCGCGCCGCGCTCTTCTCAATAGGCGCGAGTGCAAACTCCGGCGGCATGTGAGGCAGTTTCTCCAGCGACCACTTGCCCTTCTTAATGTCGTGCTCCTCGGGAACGGTGAGTTCCAGCAGATGGCCGACGGCGCTGGAAATCACGTAGCGGTCGTTCTCGTAGAATTCCTCGCCGCGCCCGGGCTTCATGCCAAGAGCACGCGCCAAATCCTGGGCCACACTGGGCTTTTCCGCGATAACGAGCGTCTTCATAAATTTTTATTCAGGTGAGGGGGCAGGGGAGTTAGGCGGCAAAAGCAATCGGCGCAACCGGTTTTTTCCCGCGCCGCCGCTGCCCGCGGTCCTCATTATGCCTTCGCTGCCCGCTTCGGCTGGTAGTCCGCCGCATGGTAGGAACTGCGCACGAGCGGCCCGCTTGCCACGTATTCGAAACCCTTCGCGTAGCCCACCCGCTTGTATTCCTCGAATTTGTCCGGGTGAATATACGCAACCACCGGAAGGTGTTGCGCGGACGGACGCAGATACTGGCCGAGCGTGAGCACTTCCACGTTCGACGCCCGGAGGTCGTCCATCGCGGTGAGCAGCTCCTCTTCGGTTTCGCCAAGCCCGAGCATCAAGCCGCTCTTTGTATTAATATGGGGAGCAATTTCCTTCATCCGGCGCAATACGGCGAGCGAGGTGCGGTATTTCGCCCGCGAGCGGACCGCCGATGTGAGCCGCTCGACGGTCTCCAGATTGTGATTGAAAATATCCGGCCCCGCTTCGGCGACCATTTGCAGGCATTCCTCCCTTGCGTGGAAATCGGGCGTGAGCACTTCGATCACCAAATCCGGTTGTGCGGCGCGAACGGCGGTAATCGTCCGGGCAAAATGCGCGGCACCGCCGTCTTTGAGATCATCGCGCGCGACCGCGGTAATCACGACATGCTTCAGTTTCATCCGCCGAATCGCCTCTGCCACGCGCTCCGGTTCGTCGGCTTCCAGCGCGAAAGGTTTCGCCGTCGTCACGGCGCAAAACCCGCAGGCCCGCGTGCAGCGGTCGCCGGCGATCATGAAGGTCGCCGTGCCGCTACTCCAGCATTCCCAGCGGTTCGGGCACTGTGCACTTTCGCACACGGTGTTCAGCCGCAGGTCGGTGACGAGCGCTTTTGTGGAAAAATAGACCGGATTCGATGGCAGCCGGACTTTGATCCAGTCGGGCTTGCGCGACTGGTGTAGTGCGGGATCGATCGTTTTGCAGGACATACTCCCTACTTATTAACTGCACATCCGCCGCTGTCACGCGTTGGAATTCCCGCCAAGGTTCCCGCGCCGCCCGGGTCATTCCCGCGATATGATTACCCGCCGCACTTTTCTCCGCCGAACCACCGCCGCCGCGCTCGCCTTTCCTGCGGTCGTCCGCGCCAAGTCTCCGAATGGCAACGTCCAGGTCGCCGTTGTCGGCTGCAAAGGCCAGGGCTTCTCAGACCTCGCGGAAATCGGCTCGCATGCCCGCGCGAAGTTTGTCGGCTTTTGCGATGTCGATTCCTCACGCTTCGACCAGGCTCTGAAAAAGTTCCCCGGCGTGCCCACGTTTGTCGACTACCGCGAAATGTTCGCAAAGCTTGGCGACACCCTCGACGCCGTGCAGGTGAGCACCCCCGACCACTGGCACGCGCCGATCTCGCTGGCCGCAATGCGCGCCGGCAAACACGTGTATTGCCAGAAACCGCTCACGCACACCGTTTGGGAGGCCCGCCAGATGCGCCTCGCCGCCGATGCCGCCGGCGTCATCACCCAAATGGGCAACCAGATTCACAGCCACGAAGCCTACCGCACCGGCGTGAAAATCATCCGCAGCGGCGTCATCGGGAAAATCAAGGCCGTCCACTCCTGGCTCGGCAACCGCGGCAACCAATACTCCAACCTCGCCGCGCGCCCTGCGGACCGCGTCGCTCCGCCGCCCGCAATGCTCAACTGGGACCTCTGGCTCGGCCCCGCGCCGGTTCGCGATTATGTGCCCGATCTTTACGCACCGTTCAAATGGCGCGACTGGATCGACTTCGGTGGCGGCACCATGGGCGACTTCGGCTGTCACATTCTCGACCCCGTCTTTACCGCGCTCGATCTCACTGCGCCGCTCACCATCCTTGCTGAAAACGAAGAACCGCACGCCGAGACCTGGCCCAAGGCTGAGACGATTTCCTACGTCTTCCCCGGCACCGCATTCACCGCCGATAAGACTGTCCCCGTAACGTGGTACGATGGCGGTCGCCAGCCCGACCTGAAGCTCGCCCAGATGCCCGAAGGCAAAACGCTCCCGGGTGGCGGCAGCCTGTTCATCGGAGAAGGAGGAACCATGGTTCTTCCGCATGTCGGCACGCCCGCTCTTTACCCTGCGGATAAATTTCCGAAGCAGGAAAAGGTCGCAGGCGCGAACCACTACCATCTATGGGTCGATGGCATCATCGCGAACGCCCGCACGACCGACGGCTTCCACTACGCCGGCCCGCTCACCGAGGCTGTGCAACTCGGCAACGTGGCCACCCGCGTCCCTGGCAAGCTGCTCAATTGGGACACAGCCGCGCTCAAAGTGACCAACTCCGACGAAGCGCAAAAGCTGATCACCAAAGAATACCGCAAGGGATTCGGGATTTAGCCGCTGGGTTTCCCGATACGCATCGCGCTTCAAGACGCCGGGGTTCCGAAAGAGGTTCCGGCTCTTGCGGCAGCAAGTGCCGCTGTTGGCGGGTTGCGCTTCGGCATGGTTGCGGGTGAATCGAGTCAAAGGACGGCGCACCTTTGGCAACGGGGGTGAAGCGATGTCGGCAGGGTCGTGCGAAGCTCGCTTCACACGCCATGAAAAGACAGACTTCGCTGCCCGCAGGACTCATCGGTTTCGCATTGCTGTTGCTGGTCTGGCTGGTCGCGGGTTCGCCTGTCCATGCCGGATTGCTGGGCAGGTGGAATGCGGTAAACTCTGGTTCCTCCGCCGACATCGAGGCGGTTGCATTTGGGAATGACACATTTGTTGCCGTGGGTGGAAAGGGGCTCATCCTGACTTCCCAGGATGGCGTGAAATGGACGAAGCGGTCCGCCGGGATTACGCGCGATTTCAATGACGTCACGTTCTCATCCGGGAGGTTCATCGCCGTGTGCAAGGCGCCGGACTCCGGGGTGGGGGCGAAGATTTGGATCTCCGACAATAACGGCGCTTCATGGAAATATCGCGACACCGATGCCGACGGCGACACGATCGTCGTCGGTCTGCATGCGGTGAGCGGGGACGGCGGCGGCAACCTGGTCGCCGTGGGCGGTATCGGGTCCATCACGCGTTCGCACGACAACGGAACCACGTGGCACACCGTGCCGCGGACCACATTTGCGGGCTTCTACGGGATTGCATACGGCAGGGGTGTGTGGGTCGCGACGTCCGCGGGTTCGGTGTATCGCTCGCTCGATATGGAGACGTGGACTATGGCAACGGGTTCGTTTGCCGCGTACAAGGTCGCATTCGGGAACAACCGCTTCGTGGCCACGACCAACGGTTTTAACTCCGGCTTCAAGACCTCCGTCGACGGCAACGTGTGGACTCAGTGTCAGAAAGCGCCGGGATTCACCACGGATTCATGGCCGGGTTATTCGAATGGCGTGGCGTATGGCGACGGTTTGTTCGTCGTTTGCGGGGGCAACGGCGATTTGTGGACTTCCGAAACCGGCATGCAATGGAAACGCTGGACGTCGCCGCTTGCGCAAACGGAACTCCAGGGCGCGGTCTTTGGGCAGCGGAAATTTCTGGCCGTGGGCTACAAGGGGCGGATGGTCGCCTCCCCGCCGTGGATGAAGGCGAGGCTGGGTAGTACGTGGGATTATCCGCTCACCGTGTTCGATGCCGAGGACGGCCTGCCCCGGCGCATCGGTCTTCCGGAGTACCGTGTGAACACTGCCTCTTTGAACGTCCTGCTGGAGGCCACTCTCTTTTATATGCCGACGCTCGGCGCTCCGCTGAATATGCGTCTCGTTTACGCGAGCGGGCCGACCGGGGACGATGCGGATACGATCGGTCTGTTCGGGAAGAACTGGCGTTCGCGTTATGAGTCGTCGGTGGGCCAGTTCGGCTCCGAGGCGATCGTCGTTACGGGCGGTGGACGGAGCATCGCGTGGAGCACACCGGGCGGCGAGGACCTCTCCACAGCGACTCCGGGTTCGCCGATTTCACTGGTCCCGCCGGAGGGCATATACGACGAGCTGAAGTTTTTTGGGACCGGGCAGTATTTCGAGCTGAAGGAAAAGGTGTCGCGGCTCACGTTCCGCTACGCGGTCTCCGGCGGACCCGGCAACGCAATCTGGCGGCTCACCCGAATCACGGACCGCAGCGGTAATGCGCTGGATCTCAACGTCACCGGCGGCAACGGGCGCATCAACTCAATCAGCGATACGACCGGCCGGACCGTGAGCCTTGAATACGACGATACGAATAACGTCTGCACCCGCATTGTGGCGCCGGATGGGCGCGATATCCACTTCGCTTACGATGCGCACCGCAATCTCACCAGCATGACCGACATGGCGGGCTACACTGCGTTTTATCAGTACGACAAGCTTGGCTACCTCACGCGGATGAACACCGCGGGCAGGGTGAACTCCTTCAACTACGCCGTTCGTCCCGGCTATGAAAAAGATCCGGCGAATCCCGATGCACCTGAGCCTGTCGAGAAGATCGTCACCAGCGTGCGCAATGCGAAGGGCGACACGGTCCGCTACGAGCTTCTGCCGAAGGACGGCGGGGTGCAGCGCACGGATGCCCGCGGAAACAAGACGCTTTACAAGAGCAGCGAAGGCCGTACGGCGCAGATGGTGGACCCGCTCGGGAATACGCGGAAAATGGAGTACAATTCCGCGAAGCTGCCGGAGTCCTTCACGGACGAAAACGGGAACACGACCGCCTACGAATATGACCAGCGGGGCAATGTCGTGAAGCTCGCGGACGCGCTCGGAAACTTCACCTCCTACACGTATGATGCGCGCGACAACCCGCTTACCCGTACGAATGCTCTCGGGAAGGTGTGGAGTTATACTTACGATGCAAAGGACCGCGTCCTCTCCACGTCATCGCCGCTCGGAAACGTCACGACTTTCACCTACCACGCGAATGGCCGGCTCAACACCGTGATGGACGCCCGCAACAGCGTCACGACCTTTACCCATGATGCCCGGGGAAACCTGCTCTCGGTCACGGATCCGCTCGGGAATGCCACGACGCTTGGCTACGATACGCTCGGTCTGCGCTGCATCTTGATGACCGATCCCCGCGGGAAGCAGAAGCAACTCGAGTATGACGCGAACGACCGGCTTACCCGTACGATCTACGCATCTGCACCGGGCACGCCGGCGCGTGTGAACACATACGATGCCTTCGGGCAGACTGCGGCAACCGATGAACTCGGAAAGGTGACCACGATCGATAGGAACGAATTTGGCTTTCCCACGAGTGTCACCGATCCGCTCGGCAACGTCTCGCTCACGGAGTATGATCCGTCGAACAATCCGGTTCGCGTCACTAATCCGCTCGGTCAGATCATGGCCACTACTTACGACGACGCCAACCGTCCGCTCGTGTTTACCGATGCGCGCGGCAGGACGGTCGCACGTGATTATGACAGCGCGGGGAACCTCACGAGCATCACGGATAAGCGCAGGAACAGGACGCGATTTGAGTATGACGCAAACAATCGCCTCGTCTCGACGATCGATCCACTCGGCAGAGCCGTGACGACCGGTCGCGATTCGCTTGGGCGCATCGAGACGATCGCCAATGCCCGCGGCCAGCAGATCCGCTTCACCTACGACAACGATGGCCGGATGGTGAAAAAGGAATACAAGGAGCAGTCCAACGGCACTTTTACCGACGAGGCGGCGTTCACGCTTGATGCAAATGCGAACGTGACGGGTCGCACGGACGATTTCGGAACGCTCACGCGGGCTTATGATGCGAACAATCAGGTGACCTCGATCACCTATCCCGGCGGAAAGAGCGCCGGCTTTACTTACGCGCCATCCGGCCAACTCGCGTCGGTGACTTATCCCAACGGACTCGTCGTCAGCTACACGTATGATGATTTCAACCGGTTGGTCGTTCCGGCGCGGTTCCGGAGTTCGGCGGCCTCGGAGATTCATGGAAGTCGCGAGCGCCAGAACAAGGCGACGTCGATCTCCATCGCGCTCGGTGGCAGCACGCAGACCGTGACCTTTGAGCTCGATGCAACTGGCTCGACGACGCGCATCGTGCGGCCGGGGGACACGCAGACGCTTTTTGGCTACGACGACGCGCACCGCCTGGTCGGCATCGATCATCAGTACCTTGCCGCATCGTTCTTCAAGACCGAGCTGTTGCTGAATGCCACCGGCAGCGTTCTCGGCGATGACCGCAGCGGCACCGCGCTATACGAGCCCGCGCTGCCGCTTCCGCGGACGCAGTCATTCGACGCTGCGAACCAGCTGACGAACACCGCCGGAAAGCCGTGCACTTACGATGCGGATGGAAACCTTACCGCCATCGGCGACATTTTCAGCGCGAAATACACACCCGAGAACAGACCGTCGGAGATCAAACAAAAAACCGTGAACGGTGAGCAGACGGTCCGCTATACGTACGATGCGCATGGGCAGCGCGTGAAGCGCGAGGTGGTCGGCGGTACGACGACGGTCTTCTACTATTCGCCTGGAGGCGAACTCCTGTTCACCACCGACGGAGACGGCACCATCGAGCGTACCTTTATCTGGAATGGCAAGGCGCTGCTCGCGATTCTCTCCGGCCCCTCGCTTGCATCAAATCTCCGCTACGTCCACCTCGATCGCGGCGGAAATGTGGTGGCGCTCTCCGGCGTCGGAACGGGACCGGTGGCGAAGTTTGCCTACCAGCCGTACGGTGCGCCGTTTTCTGAAAGCATCCCGGCAGGAGGTTCGCCGGATGAGTTGTTCAGCTATGTCGGAGGGCTGGGTGTGCAACACGAAGGAAACGGGCTCTTTTACATGCAGAATCGCTTCTATGATTCCGCGACCGGCCGCTTTTTACAGCGCGATCCGGCGGGATTCTCCGGAGGCATCAATCTCTACGCATATGTCGCCGGGAATCCGGCCACGCACAGTGACCCGAGTGGACTTGGAGAAGCGCTGTTTGGCATCCCTTCCTCGCCGGGAACTTCCGGCTACGAATTTGCGATCAACACAGTCTGGAAAAAGCCGATCCCCAGCGTTCCGGGGATGGATTCCGCAAGCTCGAGCGGCTACGAGTTTGTCCGGAAGCTTTTTACCGAACAGGCATTGAATGCGGAGAAGGCGGCAGGGCAGGCCGGTGGTTCGTATGGGCTTGCAGGACACGGCTCGCGGGCCGCCGTAAATACGGTGAGTGAACTTGCGGAGCGCAAAGCCCTGCAGGGAGCCACCACGGCTGCGGCTGAGACTGCGGTGACCACTGCGGAAACAGCTGCCGCAGTGGAGGAGACGGCACTTGTCACCGGTGCGCGCACCGTTGCCGCGACGGGTGCGAAAGTCGTGGCCAAGACGACGCTCGCTGCGTGGTTTGCCGTGGGCACCACTGCTGAAGTCGTCGGGTGGGCGACCGGATCCGACGATGTAAGCGCCGCCGGCGAGGCGATGACCGGGGTCATCTGGCCTTCGTCGTGGAAGACCGCATGGGATTACTGGACAGGGGATTAATCGGAGGATGAACATATGAAACTGAAACACCACTCACCGTTCCACCGCGCGGGGTTCTGCCTCGGGTTGGTCTCAATCGTTGCCGGTGCATGCGCCGCACCGGTCAGCTACATCTATGATTCCGAGGATCGCCTCACGCAGGTCACTTATCCTGACGGCAGGCAGATTGCGTATGCTTACGATGACGCAGGGAACATAACGTCGATAACGACACGTAACGACTCGCCCCCGGCGGTGCTGATCACAGCGCCGCTGAATGGCTTGATTCAGATGCCGATTGGCGACTTCCCGGTTCGGCTGAATCGCACCGCAGGCGTCACGGGCTATGAGGCGAAGGGTCTCCCGGCGGGACTGAAGATCAACAAGGGAACCGCGGTTGATTCCGACGGCAAGGCTCCGGGCGTGATCTACGGAATCCCGGCAAAAAGCGGCGTCTTCCCCGTGCAGGTAAGCGCGCGGAATGCGCTCGGCTTTGGCGCGGCGGTCACTTTGATGGTCAAAATCGACAATCCGTTTACTGCGACTTCCGGCGGGTTCGATCTCGCGGGAAATGCGCTCGTGATCATACCGGGCTCCGACATCAGCGGCGGCCGGGCCGGCGGACTGCTGGCGCTCTCGATCAGCACGTCCGGCGGCTTCTCCGGAACGCTGTTGCTTGGTGCGAAAAAGTACGCTGTGAAAGGGCAGTTCGACGGTCTTGATGGATCGGCGCGGATCACCATCGAACGCCCGTCGCCGCTGCCAGCTCTAGTAGTGGATCTCGTCCTCGAGTTCGCGGGTGACGCGCGCGGAAATATCACGGGAACGCTTGGCGACGGTGCAGTCTCGGCCGCACTTGATGGTGCCGTCGCGGCATGGGGGCCGAAACGAACCGCAACCGCTTTCGCCGGACCGAAAGGCGCGGTGTACAATCTCGCGCTGGAGCCCGATCCAGCCCACGCCGGCGATTCATCGCTGCCAAAGGGGTCGGGATTCGCCACCGCAAGATTCAAAGTAAACGGCGACGTGCAACTTGTGGGAAAACTCGCGGATGGTACGCCTTTCTCGGGCAAATCACTGCTCTCCAATCAAGGAGCCGTGCCTGTGTTCGTGCCACTCGGTCGCGGCGCGGGCGGGCTCGCGGGAATCCTCGCAGCGAGTGATTCGGGAACTCTCGACATGGTCGCGGATAATCGCATTTCCGGCAATCTGGCGTGGGAACGTCCGGGCGCTGCGTCCGGCATGACGCTCAACTCTTCCGGCGGCTTTTACACTCCGCCTGAAAAAGGGTTCCGCGTGATGGACCTTGGGGACGATGCTTCGCATCCGCCAGTCTCGCTTGAACTCGCCGCCGGTGGTCTCTCGCCGGCAATTACGACCGCGCTCACGATAAGCACCGCGAACAGAGTCACGGCTTTCGCGCCCGACAATCATTCGTTTTCGCTCACGTTCACGCCGGCGACGGGCATGTTCAGCGGGAAATTCACCGCGGCTCCCGCACCGCGTCCGATTTCATTCCAGGGAATCCTGCTTCCTACGGCGGATGGAGCCCCGGCGCAGGGCTGCGGATTCTTCCTGCGCCCCGGTGCGAGCCTCTCCGATCCGATGCTTTCGGGAAGCGCGCTAATCACACGGTGACGCGACGTGGAGCATGAAGCCGTGTAGCGTGGCAATGTGACCGCGCGGGTCTCCGGCGCGCTGGTCAGTCGGTACGCCGCCGCGCTCAAAGTGACCAACTCTGACGGATCGCAGAAGCTGATTACCAAAGAATACCGCAAGGGTCTCGGGATTTAGCCGCCCCTGCTTAACAGGGCCTCCAGCTCCGCAATCCGCGCCTTCAGTGGCGCGACGGCTTGTTCCACCTCTGCTTCGGTGAAGCGTGGAGTGATGTATTGCGGGCAGTTCCAGTCGAAGCTCACGACTTCGATCAGGAAGAGGCGCTCGATTTTGCTGCGCAGTTCGGGCGTGGGGGCGAGCTGGTCTGCGAGTGACGCGTGCTCGCGGGCGTCGAGGACTTTGGCGTGGCCGAGAATTTTCAGGCGCTCGCGATTTGGGTAGTCCATGAGGAAGAGCGCGATGCGGTTGTTTCCGTCGATGTTGCCGGTGGTGAGCATCTGGCGGTGGCCTTTGAAATCGGCAAAGCCGAGCTGATGCGGGCCGAGCACGCGCAGGAAGCCGGCGGGGCCGCCGCGGTGCTGGATGTATGGCCAGCCGTCACTATTCGTCGTGGCAATGTAGATGCTGTCGCGAGCGGCGATGAAGGCGGCTTCGTCGTCGGTGAACGGGTCACGTTCGGGCGCGCTGGCGACGACCTGGTGCCTGCCAAAGTATCGCTCCTGCGCTGCCTGCACGGCCGGCGTGAGCATGAGTTGCATGAATTTCGCGGCCATGGTGTCAGCGTAGTTTCCACTCCGACTCCGCGATGGGCTGGTCGTTGATGCTTGCGTAGCGCTTTGCCATATAGCCGTCGGCGTCGAACTCCCAATTCTCATTCCCGTGGGAGCGCCACCATTGACCGTCGTCATCGCGCCACTCGTATTCGAAGCGCACGGCGATGCGGTTGCCGGTGAATGCCCAAAGCGTTTTGCGCAGGCGATAGTCGTGCTCCTTGGCCCATTTGCGGCGGAGAAAAGCGATGACTTCCTCGCGGCCGTGCAGGAACTCGGCGCGGTTGCGCCACTCGGTGTCCTCGGTGTAGGCGAGCGCGACACGTTCGGGATTGCGCGTGTTCCAGGCGTCCTCGGCGGCCTGGACTTTCTGACGGGCGGT
>SXGQ01333273.1_pt1 | contig 13171 bp, 12 predicted proteins | sample 3178371 | NCBI WGS metagenome assembly SXGQ01 (sample SAMN11356859, study PRJNA531348) | freshwater metagenome | isolation source: freshwater sample F1-20 | place: China: Fuxian Lake, Yuxi | collected 2017-12-25
CCGCTATTCTGCACATAGGCCCCCAGACCAACTAAAAACCACTCAGCACCAATTTGACGAAACAGTGCGCTGCCTGAGTCGTAAATAGTCAGCGCCGCCTCGCTCGCGCCCGCGTTGTTGTTGAACTGGGTCCGCAGCAGATCGGAGGTGTAACCCGAAACCTGCGCGCCAGAGATTGCGCCATCGACAAAGTTGGTCCCCCACCTTTTGATGGCAGTGGAGCTGTCCCCCCAGGTTACTGGACTCGTGTTCAGCACTGAACTGGGTGCACGTCCCACCCCGTAACCCACTAAAAAAGCGGAACCACCATCACTGATTGCGCTGGTGTTGAGTCGTACGCTGCCCAAACCGGGGTCGGTCGCCAAACGCACCAACTTCATGTCGGCTCTTCCAATAAAAATGGGGGCGGAATTGTCGATTTGGTAATCCAAAAAACCAACTTTCACGCTGGTTAACGGCCCGACATGGCCCGCAGTGATCACGTACCGATTGCCCAAATAAACCCCCGAACCGATGGGGGAGGCACCATTTTTCATCTGCACCACATTGTCCCACGGCAAACCTCCACCTGGGTCGGTCAAATTCGCATCATTTCCTTGGCTGAAAAAAACAATCGCCTGCGCCATATCGCCCAAAGAAAAAAGCGCGACCAACCCCATCCGCCCCAAAAGCCTGATCATAACATCATCCTAACGAGCGGACCTAAGATTTCAACCAGCTCGTGCCTTTTTTTCGGCAAGATTGCCCTTGCGGCTTTCGCTACTTTTTAACCGCTTTGTATCCAAAAAGCCTTCGTCTTTGGATTAGGTGGGCTACCTGAGGAGGGACATTCACCTGCCAACCAGAATTTCCGCTTCGAATATTGCGCAAAATCTCGGAACTCGCACACGGCGGAAGATCTTTTTCGGTTCCAGCTAAATCTACGATTTTCCCTTGCTGGATTAAAAAGTGGTACAAGTCCCGAGATGCCTTGGGCACCGTCAAGGTATGTCCCGTGACATACTTCCCTGTGACTCCGTCATATCCCGGGTGCACCAACAGCTTTACCCCGCTGAGGAAGAGTCGACCCATCCCCTCTAAAATTCCCCCGGGTAAGTCACTGTAAAATTCAGGCTCCAAGATTTTGCTGAGCAGGGGAACCCCCAGAACGAACCCCACCTGCCCCTTGGTTCTCTGGGTTAAATAGTGCGCCAATCGGTGAAAACGAAAAATTCCTGTGACCAGCACGGTTCTCTTTAACGCTCCCAAACAGTCCACCCGATCTAAAAAGTCTTCTGCCCCCGCTTTCCGATGCCGCACCAAATTGCGCATGGTGATCTCACTCACCTCCACAATTTCTTTGCCCTCATTGGCTGGGTCTTTTCGAAAAAGAGCCGACGCCTTGTTCATCATCGTGAGGTGAAAATTGGTGATCGGTCGGTAGTGCCCTCGCAAAAGTAAGATCGATTTCCCGTAAAAGCAGTCCTCCGCCTCCAAATTAGCCCCCGAGGCCGAAAAAAGTGCCACGGGGGTCAGTTGGCGATGAACCATTTTTAAACTCATCAAACGATTGTCCACCTCTTTAAAAATCGGGCCTCGAAAATCAATCATATCCACCTCCACTCGACCAGGCCTAAGACCATCCATTAAGTGATCCAAAATCTTTTCTGGGCTCCGCCAATGACAAAACGCCGCATGGATCAGATTCACCCCCAGCACTCCCAAGGCCTCCATCTGCTCCGCATTTGTGTCGTCCTTCAACCGCACGTGCAGGACAAGGTTTCCGGGTGTTCCGTTCGGCTCCGTCTGAAAGCGAACCCCCATCCACCCCTTGCCATCGCCCGCAAATTTGTGGCTTCGCGCCGCCACCGTATCCGCGTAGACGAAAAATTTGGATCTGTTTCCCCGCTCTTGCCCCAGTCGCTCCAGCAAAAGTAAATACTCATGGTTCAACATCTCCCCCAGCCGCTCCCGCGAGACAAAACGGTGGGCTGTTCCATAAATCGCATTACTGAAAGTCATGTCATAGGCCGAAATACTCTTCGCCACCGTTCCAGCTGCCCCACCCGCTTGAAAGAACCAACGGGCTACCTCCTGCCCAGCCCCAATCTCCGCAAAAGTACCATAGTACTTTCCCGAAAAATTAATCTCTTTTGCTTTTTCGTCTGTCGTTTGCTGATGGGCAATTTTTTTCATGCTTGCGCTCGGCTCACCCAAGGGTTCCCTGCCAGCGAAAATCGCCACAGAAACCGCGCCGCTGGGCCAGCGTAAGAAACCCCCACGCGTCGTCTCATCTCAATTTGGCTTTTTCTATAGCGCACCATGTCATCTTCGATCCGAATCGACCCCGAAACAAGATCACATCGATCCGCCTCAAGCTTGATCCCCATGGCCACACTCAAAGACCCCGGCCCAGCCGAAAGTCGAAAATTCCTCCGACAAAGCCCACGTCTCCGCGCCATCTTTTCCACGCCCTCGAGTGGCTCCACCCCACGGATGAGCACTGCCGCCGGCCAACCCACTGGTCCCGTCACGACGTTAAACATGCGGTGAATGCCGTAACACAGATAAACATAGGCTGTTCCGGGCGGTCCAAACATTGACTCGTTTCGGCTTGTTCTGCCTCCCCACGCGTGCGAAGCCCGATCTAGCTCCCCTCCATACGCCTCCGTTTCGACAATCCGTGCCGCACAACCACTCCTCGTTACCCGTAGAATCTTCCCCAAAAGCCCCCGCGCCACCACCACGGGATTTTTCCTTGCGTAGAAAGAGCGAGGTAAAATTCGCCTCACGCCGTTCGTGACCCAAACAAAGCTGTCCCGATCCGCACCACCGTCGCCCCTTCCGCAATCGCCACGGCAAAATCATGACTCATCCCCATTGACAACTCGGGCAAATCCACCCCTTGCGACTCTTGCAGTTTGTCCCGAATCTCACGCAACTTGGCAAAAAACGGCCGAGCCATACTTGGATCATCCCGAAATGGAGGAATCGCCATCAACCCGATGACCTCCAAGCGGGAAAGCGTCATAACTTCCTGAAGTAAACCTGCCACTTTCTCCGGAGCACATCCGTGCTTGGCCGCTTCCCCCCCCACATTGACCTCCAGCATAATTCGCATTTGTTTACCCGCTCCCTCTAACCTTTTTTGCAACTCCACTGCCAATTCTAGGCGATCGACCGACTCGACCACATCGAAACACTCCACCGCATCCTTCGCCTTGTTCGTTTGTAGGCCTCCAATAAAGTGCCACTCCCCGCCCAGCGGCATCTCGGGAATTTTCACCTTCGCCTCCTGCACTCGATTCTCCCCAAAAAGCCGATGCCCCAGCCGCCAGATCACCCGAACTTTCTCCGCTTCCATCTTTTTGCTCACCGCCAGCATCCGCACCGTCGCCGGATCTCTCCCAGCCCTCTCGGCCGATAAAGCGATCTGTTTCTGGAGCGCCTGATAGTTTTCCTCAAGAAGGTCGCTCATGATTAGCTAGGCTTGGTTTGCATTACGGATAAGGCTGGATAATAATACTGCTCTTATGCAAGTAGAGTCTTTTCGTGTGTTTCGGGACTTGGTCGAGACTCGCTCTTTTAGCCGTTCGGCCAGTCTCAATGGCATCACCCAATCGGCCGTCAGCCAGCAGTTGCGCTCGATTGAGGTCCGCTTCCGTGTCCCTCTGCTCGAACGCACCAGTAAACAATTTGCCCTCACCCGAGAAGGCCAACTCCTTTATGAGGCCAGTCGTGAGATCATTGCCTACTACCAAAGGTTTCAACATCAGCTGGAGGAGATGCGAAACATTATCTCAGGTACCATCCGCCTTGTCGCCGTTCCCAGTCTCGGACTGCACGAACTCCCCCCTTACATCAAAGATTTTCTCAAGGCTTTTCCTCAAGTTAAGATTCAGGTCGATTATCGTCGTTCAAATGAAGTCTATGAGTCGATCGCCGCGGGGGATGCCGACGTTGGCTTTGTCGCCTTTCCCTCCCCCCGCAAGGGCCTAAAGGTCGAAACTTTCAAAAAAGATACTCTCCACATTATTTGCGCCCCAGGTCATCCCCTCCTCAAAAAAGGCCCCATCAATCTGCCTGACCTCACTCAAAGTAAAATTGTCTCTCTCGCTCCAGAAATGCCCACGCGGCAAGGCCTGGACCGTATTCTCGCTGCCCGCGGGCTCAAATTCCAGCCCATGATGGAATTTGATAATGTCGAAACCCTCAAGCAAGCCGTCGAAATTAATGCCGGCATCGCTTTTCTCCCTACCTCGGCCATCAGCACAGAGCTCGCCCAAGGATCTCTGGCCATCCTTACCCACCAAGGCCCCGAAATCATTCGACCCCTTGGCATCGTCTCCCGCTCCAGTCGGATGGTTTCGCCCGCGGTCAAACGATTCCTTAAGGCCCTCAAAGTTCCGCGCGAGCGCCTCCCCACTGCCTCGCCCTCCCCCACCCATGAGTAATCCTACCCTTCCCTCGGCCCACACCCCCCAAGCCCGCGCCTTTGAATCCATGCGCACCCAAGGCTTGCGGCTGACTTCCCAACGCAAAACTATTACGGAGGTCGCGTTCGCCAATCGGGAACACTTCACCGCCGAATCCCTTCTCGCCAAATCCCGACGCAAAGATGGCAAAGTTTCTCGGGCCACCGTTTATCGCACTCTCTCCTTTCTCGTCCGGGCAGGACTCCTCCGCCAGGTCGGTCTGGGTCAATCGTCCCCGATGTACGATCCCAATTTTGCCGACCATCCTCGACACGGTCATTTCGTTTGCGTGGATTGTCAGAAGATTGTCGAGTTTCACGACCACTGCTTGGACGTGCGTGAATCGATCGTGACCAAAGATCACGGTTTCAGCCCGAAACGCGTCAATTTACAGATTGAAGCCACTTGCGATGCCCTGCGTGAAAAAGGGGTCTGCCCCCGCCACCAGCGACCGACTCGGCCCACTTCTAAAAAATAATTTTTAGTCCCCCATACCAGTTGCGGGGCATGGCCGGATCAATCCCGTCCCCCCGAATGCGGGAGTAGTACTGTTTATTAAAAAGGTTGTTTACGCCTGCCACCAGACTGACGTACTCATTCCACAACTTTGCCTCCAAGGTCAGGTCCCAAACATTGTAGGCAGGGATAAATCGGGAGTCTGACCCTGTCAGGTTATTATCGCTGGCATAACTATGCCCAACATACGTGCCAAGAAATGAGGCCTTCACTTTGGATTGCCAATCGTAGACCAGCCCTGTTTTGTAGACATAATTGGAAAGGTACTGCGGGGTTTTCCCATCATTGGGCCCATTGATAAAGTTTCCATTTTGCAAAGTCAGGGCGGTATAGAAAACCAAGGACCCATACTCCTTCGCCCAACCCGCCACGCCCTCCCCTCCGCTCACACCGACTTCGCCCGCTGAGCCTGGCCCGTGCCAAAGCACGTCCGACACTCCGACCAGATCCAGCTGGAAAAGAAAATCCCATCCATAGACCCGCGACCGGCCTGAATTACTGGTGATATTTACCCCACCCACCGCGGTCTCCCCAATCTGATTGGAGTAGTCGACACAGAACCCGCTCGTATCAAAAGTGAGCCAATCCGCGGGTGTACCGCGAATCCCCGCTTCATAGTTCCAAACCGTGCCCTCGGCCAAATTCCCCGAAACTCGGGCATTCGGCCCTGTCGGCACGGCCTGAGCAAAGGTGGGGGGACGGTACGCTTCCGAAACAGTCGCGTAGAGATTCATCGACTCGGGCAGTTGGTACTGCGTCCCCAAGCCAATCAAAGGCACAAAATTGTTCTGGGTTTGGGTCCCGATCGGTTGCCCTCGATCAAATTTCGATTGGTTAATCTTTTCATCGACCGACTGCCAAATATTTTCCATGCGGAATCCCGGCACGACCGAAAGATCCCCTACGGTAAACTTATTTTCGACAAAAAAGGGTGCGTACCAAACAGAGCGATCACTCTGATTGCGGATCTGACCTGTGTTGGAGGTGGGCGTACGCCCCAGCTTGTCCGTTCTTGGGGAGGTCGTGTTATAGACCATAAAACCCGCCGTCAGGGTTTGTGTCTCCTCACCCAAATTCCAATCCCAACGCCAGCGAGGCTCCATCCCCCAAGTATAAAACTGCTGCGTCTCAATCTGGGTAGTTTGCAATGTAGGAAGTGTTCCAAACCCACCCCCCTCCTGCCGTCGACTCCATCGCCGGTAGTAATCAAACCAGACTCGATACGAGAAAAAGAGATCGTCCGAAAACTCCGACTCATGAATGGCCGAGACGGCATAACGGCTGAGCTGAAACTCATCGTTAAAACGGGAGGTTGCGTTTCGATCCTCGTTGTAATTAACGGGGGTTCGCGCCGTATCGTTATTCAGCCTCTGTCCACCGGGTTCCCCGTGGCACTCGTCATACCCGTTGATCTTGAAATACCAACGATGCTTCGTCTCCGCATCCAAAGCCATGGTGAGATTGCCATTGTTTAAATCGTACTGGCTGTTGGCCTCCCGAAACCCCTGCGATTGACGATGATTAAACCAGCCGTAGTAGCCGACCTGATCCACTGTGCCGCCCACCGCATTGAAACTGGAGATATAATCAAAGCTTCCTCCCATCGTGATCGACTCGGCGGTAAATTTCTTGTCCAGTGGCGGTTTCCGCATGACAAAATTAATCGCGCCCGCTGGTTGCGGGCCGTACATCAGAGCCGCCCCCCCACGCAGAAATTCCATCGTCTCCATCGGATAAGTCGGGGGAAGGTAGTACGCCTCGGGGTAACCAATCATATCCGCCTGAATCGGAATTCCGTCCTCCAAGACCTGAAAGCTTTGCAACCGGTGGGGATCAAATCCCCGATAGGCCATGCTCGCCAGGGGTGTCGTCTCCTCCGGCACAACTAACCCAGGTGTCGTCGCTGTGATTTGCCGCCAATTATCGTCTTTTACTTCTGGAAGATAATGCGCATCGATATTCGAGTTACGCTTGCCCGTGTTGATTCGCGTTCCCTCCACATCGGGCAGGAACGGCAAACGCGTCTGGACATCATAGTCCGCCTCCACCTCTACTTGCTCCAACCGCACTACCCCACCTCTTCCAGCACCACCGAACGTCCCCTCCTCCACAGCACTCGTCGTCGATAGCGTTTGCCCCTCTACCTGCGTCCCAAAAACAGAACCAGCCAAGGCCAGAAGCAGGACTTTGCAAAATCTCGATCCCATGAGTCCTAAAAGATACTGAGACGCATTCTCATGTGCAATTATATTATTGAGACTGTGTCTCATTTTTTTCGTGACGGGGGAGCCCCTCTACCTTTAACCTCAATCCATGTTTGGCGGCTTGAGCTTTCTCGATTTTATCGTTCGGGGTGGCCCCCTGATGTGGGTTCTCCTCGCCTTCTCCTTGGTCGGGCTGGCGGTGGCCGTAGAGCGAACCCTGACCTACACCTACTACGGTTTTTCCGCGGACCGCTGGCTCAGTTCCCTTCTCACGACAATTCGCTCCTCTGGTCCTGCCGCCGCTCTCATCGTCGCTCGCACCTGTCGGCATCCCGTGGCAAGGGTAGTACAAACCTATCTCGAAGAGCTAAAACGCCCCGCCAAAGTCCGCCAAGATAATCTTCGACGAACTGGATCCCTTGCTTTGGAGTCGGTCGAGAAAAACTTACGAATTCTTGCCGCCCTCGCTCACTTGGCCCCTCTGGTCGGTCTTCTCGGAACAGTCCAAGGCATGGTCGTCGCCTTTTCGAAAATTCAATCGATTCAAGGAACGGTCAAGCCTTCCGATTTGGCTGGCGGAATTTGGGAAGCTCTCCTCACCACCGTTTTTGGCCTTCTCATTGCCATCCCCTGTATGGCCTTCTACCACGCCTTCGAAGGGCACGCCGACAAAATTGCCCGACGCATGGAGTGGGCCGTCACCTCGCTCGACGATCTTTTTAGCCTCTCCTCCGCACCCCAAGCCGTCAAATCCTCTCGTCGCGAGTCCGAAGAGGAGTTTTCCGCTGTCCAGTAACCTATGTTTACCCGCCCCAAACGTCTCACCACCTCGATCGACATGGCCCCCCTCATCGATGTGGTCTTTCTTTTACTCATCTTCTTCATGCTGACCTCCTCCTTCACCCTTCCCTCACTCCAGATCAAGCTGCCCACGGCCCAAGGACAAGCCGACCCCTCCCCTGAGGTCATCATGGTCACGGTCGATGCTCAAGGTGCGATCACGCTCCAAGGCACTCCAGTTTCTTTAGCCCTTTTTGACGAAAAACTCCGCCTCCTTGCTCAAGGCCAATCGGATCGTAAGCTTCACTTTCGAGGCGATCAAAAAATGAACTACGGTCTTTTTGTTGAGCTCATGGATCGCGCCCGTCAAATCGGCATCACTCAGTTTAACCTGGTGCATGATCCTAAAAATAAATGATGACTCTTGCTCATCCTCTTCGCCGTGAATTTCTGTTTCTTGGTGCCGGTCTTCTCGCCTCCGCCGCACTCCACGCCAGCCTTTTTCTTTCGCGCACCTCCGGGCCCGCCCCCCATCTCTTTGCCGTGCAACCCTCCGATTTCTCCGTCGAAATAACCATGATGGAAACTTCCTCCGGCCAGCCTGAAACTACGCCCGAGTCCGTTTTAACTAGCCCCCGTCCCACCGCCGAAACCGTGGCCCAGACCGCCGCTCCCTCCTCCCTCGCTTCGGCCCTGCCCATGTCCGATCCGGCCGCTCGACTGCTTCCTACCCCCTCGAAACTGCCTCCCTCCCAGGCCAGTTCCACCGTTTTAGCCCGCCCAAACCCATCGCAAAATTCTGCCCCCTTCTACCCCGACCTCGCCCGAAAAAAGGGTTGGGAGGGCTCCGTCCTCCTCCGTGCGCAAATCTCTCCTCAAGGCCAGGTTGAGTCCCTCACCTTGCTGCAAAGCTCCGGCCACGATGTTTTAGACCGAGCCGCCTCCTTAGCGGTACAGCAGTGGCGCTTTTATCCCCAACAGATCCATGGTCAGGCCACCGCCTCCACCGTTGAGATTCCGGTAAAGTTTTCCCTGAAACGCTGACCAATCTGACCTTGGCTACCTGCCCGGACACGCGTAGGTTGCTGGGCTCCAGATGAAAGTTTCCTTAGAAAACATGGGTGGATGCCGGCGTCGCCTCAAAGGTGAAATTCCGGCCGATCACGTCCGAAAGGCCGAAGAAAAAGTGACTCTCTCTTTTCAAAAATCCGCGCGGCTGCCCGGATTTCGCCCAGGTCATGCGCCCTTGGAAATGGTTCGCCGCCGCTACGCCCCCGATATTCAGAATGAACTGAAAGATAGCCTCCTCCGCGAAGGTCTTCGCCATGCGGTCGAAAAAGAAAAGCTCCACCTCGTGGATGATCCCGCGGTCGAAGAAGCTAATTTCGAAAAGGACCTAAAGTTTAAATTTACTCTTCGGGTCGACTTAGCCCCTGAATTCAAAGTGCCCGCCGCCAAAGGGCTCAAAATCCCCAAAAAGAATCCTGAACCGGTCACGGATGCCGACCTGCAGTCCGCCCTCGATCGCCTCGCCGAGCCGCACGCTCACTTTCACACGCTGGATCCCCGCCCCGCCCAAGAAGGTGATTATGCCGTGCTCGACTTTGAGGGCACCTGCGGTGATAAAAAGATTCTCGAAATTGATCCTAAAGCCGGCCAAGTCGGGGCAGCCAAAAAACTCTGGGTTTTACTCAAACCCGACGCCTTTCTCCCTGGCTTTGTTCCCGCCCTTTTTGGCATGAAACCCGGTGAAACCCGCCAGGTGGAAGTTAAATTTCCGGCTGATTTTCCCCACGCTTCTCTCCAAAAAAAGACCGGCGTCTACCAGGTCACTTTGGGGGAATTAAAAGAGCGACATGTCCCAACGGTGGATGACCCCTTTTGCCAAGAACATTACAAAATGCCCAAAGCCGAGATCGAAACCAGAATCCGTGAAGATCTAACCGCTTCGCGCCAATCCGCCCACCGCAGCGAGGAAAGTCGTGCCGTGACCCAAGCTCTCCTCGCCTCGACCAAGATGGATGTCCCCGAACCCCTGCTCGACGAAGAGCGTCGTCGTCTCGTCGCTCGCCTGGTGGAGGAAAACCAGCGCCGCGGTGTCTCCAACGAAGAGTTGATCAAACACAAGGACGATATCCTCAAAACCGCCGGACAAAATGCGGAGGAGAATGTGAAACTCAGCTTCCTTCTGCGCAAAATTGCCGAAGCGGAAGGCCTCAAAGTGGAAGAAGCAGAGGTGGTGCAAGAGATTGCCATCTTGGCCGCCCAATCGGGCCAAGACGCCCGCCTCTTTGCCAAGCGGCTGCAGAAGTCGAACGTCTTGCCCTCACTTGCTGACACTCTTTTGCGCAGAAAAACCGTTGATTTTCTTTTGCAACATGCCGTTCGAGGGTAATTTCAACCCATGAGCATCGATCCTAAAGCCGACTACTTTGTCCCAAGCGTCATTGAGCAAACCGGGCGAGGAGAACGCGCTTACGACATCTACTCTCGTCTTCTCAAAGATCGGATTATCTTCATTGGCACGGCGATTGATGACAGCATGGCTAACTCCATCATCGCCCAGCTTCTCTTTCTCCAGATGGAGGACCCCAAAAAAGACGTCAGTATCTATGTCCACTCTCCTGGCGGATATGTCACGGCTGGCTTAGCCATTTACGACACCATGCAGTACATCACTTGCGAGGTGAATACTTACTGCATCGGACAGGCCGCGAGCATGGGTGCCGTGCTCTTGGCCGCTGGCACGAAGGGGAAGCGCTACTGCCTCCCCAACGCCCGCATCATGATTCACCAGCCTTTGGGCGGCGCCCAAGGTCAAGCCACTGACATCAGCATTCAAGCCCAAGAGATCCTGCGCGCCAAAAAACGTCTCAATGAAATCCTTGCTCACCACACCGGGCAAACCTTTGAGACCGTTGAGAAAGACACCGACCGAGATCGCTTTATGTCGGCCGAGGACGCCAAGACCTACGGCTTAGTCGATCATGTCGTCTCCTTCCGTAAAGAGGAGCAGACGAAAAAGTAAAGTCGGTGCCCGATGGCCCGCCCCACTCACCTCACCCTTTGCTCCTTCTGCGGCAAAAGCCATGCCGAGGTAAAAAAACTCATTGCCGGCCCCGGCGTCTACATTTGCGATAACTGCATCACTCTTTGCACCAATATCCTCAACCGCGAGGCAGGGGATAATCCCGTCGGCAAAGGCGTGCTCAAATCCTTGCCTAAACCCCGCGAAATACGGGCGGAGCTGGATCGCCATGTCATTGGGCAAGATCGGGCCAAGCGAACCTTGGCTGTGGCAGTTCATAATCACTACAAAAGAGTCCGCGGTCCCCAGACCGATACCCTTCCCACCGACCACGCCGATGTGGAGCTCGAAAAAAGCAACATCCTCCTCATCGGCCCCACCGGCTCAGGTAAAACCCTCCTCGCCCGCACTCTCGCTCGCATCCTCGACGTTCCCTTCGCTATCGCCGACGCCACTTCATTGACCGAAGCTGGCTACGTCGGTGAGGACGTGGAAACCATTATCCTACGACTTTTGCAGAACGCCGACTATGACGTCAAACGGGCCGAGCTGGGTATCGTCTACATCGATGAAATCGATAAGATCGGTCGCAAGTCCGATAATGCCTCTATCACCCGCGACGTCTCGGGCGAAGGCGTTCAACAGGGACTCCTAAAGATCTTGGAAGGAACCGTTTGTCACGTTCCCCCTCAAGGCGGACGCAAACACCCTCAAGCCGAACATATTCAGGTCAACACCCAGAATATTCTCTTTATTTGCGGCGGTGGCTTTGTGGGGTTGGAGGAGATCGTTCATAAAAGAATGGGGGGGCGGTCGCTTGGCTTTGGTTCAAGCTTAACCGCAAGCGCCCAAGTCTCGGAAGAAGGCCTCGGACTGCTTCGCTACACTGAGCCGGATGACCTTCTCCGCTTTGGCATGATCCCCGAGTTTATTGGCCGCCTTCCTGGTCTCAGCCACTTAAACCCCCTGACCGTGGATGAGCTCATTCTCGTCCTGACCGACCCGAAGAATTCACTCACCCGTCAGTACGCCAAACTGCTCGGAATGGAAGGAGTGAAGCTGAACTTCACGCGCGACGCCCTCCGCTGCCTCGCTGAGTCTGCTCTCAAAAAAGGGACAGGCGCTCGTGCTCTCCGCAGCCTGCTGGAAGGTATGATGCTCGACCTTATGTATGAAATTCCCTCACGCAACGACGTGGAGGAGGTGATCATCAATCAGGCTGTGGCCGAGGGGCAGCGCCCTCCCCTTATCAAACGCAAAGAATCCCGCAAAGCCGCCTAATCAATCCCCCCTCCTTAACTAATCTTTTTTAATCCCTCTCCCAGCCGCCCCCACAACTCCTCCATCCCCTTCTCCGTCTCATCGCCCATATGGGAAACCCGGAAATTGAGGCCCTTCATCTTTCCATATCCCCCGTCAAATATCGCCCCGTGGGTTTCCTTCAGCCAGGCAATCCACTTGGCCACATCCACTCCCCGCGTATTTTTGCCACAGGTCAGGCTGAGCGACTCATAACCCTTTTCCGGAAAGACCTCGAACCCATTCGCCGCCAGCCACGCCCGACCCCGCTCCGCATTCTTCCGGTGCCGCTCGTGCCGCTGGGCCACCCCCTCTTTGGCAATCTCCGCCAGCTTCACCTCCAAAGCAAAGAGATGACTGATCGAGGGAGTACAAGGGGTCATGTTGTTTTCGGCCTGTTTTCGAAATTCAAGGAAATCGTAGTAGTAGCCCCGATCCTTTACCTTTTCCGCCCGCGCATATGCTCGTTCACTGACCGAAAATAAGGATGCACCCGGGGGCAAGGCCAATGCCTTCTGCGTGCCACACAGCATCACGTCCAATCCTAGGTCATCAAAGGGAATCGGCATGACGCTAAACGAGGAGACCGTATCTGTTATCAGCAGTACCTCGGGAAACTTGCTTCGGACCAGCTTAGCAATTTCTCCGAGTGGGCTCAGCACTCCCGTGGAGGTCTCGTGATGAATCAGGGTCAGCGCATCATACCCGCCCTTGGCCAACTCCTTCTCCACCATTTCAGGCTTAATTGCCCTGCCCCACTCCACTTGCACCTTCCCCGCATCTTTCCCGCATTTTTGAGCCACATCGAACCACTTGTCCGAAAACGCCCCATTCATACAAACCAGCACCTTTTTTTGCACCAAATTCAGCAGGGCCGCTTCCATCACCGA
>SXGQ01683810.1_pt1 | contig 13171 bp, 14 predicted proteins | sample 3178371 | NCBI WGS metagenome assembly SXGQ01 (sample SAMN11356859, study PRJNA531348) | freshwater metagenome | isolation source: freshwater sample F1-20 | place: China: Fuxian Lake, Yuxi | collected 2017-12-25
CACAATCGATATTGAAAAATTGAATGAAGGACATATTCAATCATTTCTTCGACATCTTGTTATGGAGAGAAATGTATCAACATCCTATCAAAATCAAGCAATAAATGCCATAAAATTCTATTATGAAAGGGTACTTGGAGGACAAAGGAAAACCTATTTTATAGATCGTCCGAAAAAGGAGAAAACGTTACCTGTCGTATTAAGTGAAGAAGAAATATTACTTATTCTACGAAGTGTTTCAAATTTAAAGCACAAAGCAATTTTAATGGTTATCTATTCCGCAGGTCTTCGGATTTCAGAATGCATCAATTTAAAAATCAAAGATATAGATTCAAACAGAATGCAAATACGTGTAGAACAATCAAAAGGTAAAAAGGATAGATACACCTTACTATCAACAAAAACGTTGCTCATTTTAAGAGATTATTTTAAAGAATACCGACCAAAAGAATTCCTATTTGAAGGTCAAGACGGTGGATGCTATTCAACTAGAAGCATTCAAAATGTTTTCAGAGATGCTGTTGAAAAAACAAAAATAAAGAAGAAAGTAAGTGTGCATTCACTCAGACATAGTTTTGCAACTCACTTGCTTGAGAATGGAACAAATTTGAGGTATATACAAAGTTTGTTAGGGCATTCAAATAGTAAAACCACGGAAATTTATACCCATGTAACAACAAAAGGTTTTGAGCAACTAAAAAGTCCTTTGGATAATTTGGATATTTAAAAAATAAAACTAATTTTAACGAATAAATAAAAACAACAATGAATGTAACACTTAATTTTTTTCGAAATTACTATATACAACCGATAAGCATCGGATATAGTATTGATTTTAAACAAAATAGCTTTAATTAATATAATGGATATATACGCAATTGCGTATAGCGACACGTTATTGGCAAATGCAGCGCGACTCAAAAAGTAAAAGTATTTAGGACTTCTAAATAAAAAAAGCACCATAATTTTTTAATGACTTTTTTAATTTGACCATTGTGTTTTGCATTTCGTTGCGCAGAACTCAAATGACCCAATTGTGAAAAAAACGGTTTTTCCCACGCACGACTTTTGACAAATGTGTTTTAATGAATTCTTGAGTGAAATCATTATCGTAAATCACATCAATAAAGCGTTTGAAAAGTTTACAAATTTTAAAAATATTTTGTTTTGCATGCGTTTGACGACCACTCTTTTGACGACCATAATGTGAAAGCATAGTTTTTAAAAATCTTTGACGACCACTATTTATGGACTTTTTGACAAACTATTTTGAAGAACATTTCGTAAAATATTTTTTAAAATTTGTAAAGCAACGCACTTAAAACCGTTTTTTAGTGTGACAAGAAAATTGTAATACTTTTACTTTTTAAAGCATTGCAATGACAGGTTTTATGACGCATATACATTTCTGAAAGTTGACTGTTTTTATGACGGATGAATAATTGGAATGCAATGCCATAGCAAATCATACTGATGCATCAGCCAATAACAGCATGCTAGCGATAGCCGCTGGTTCAGCGTAAATTTGGAAGTTCGTATTTCTTTTATAAATTTGTAATAGGTTTGCAGTTCAGTGCTTCGGTATCGCGGCCATCGCTAGCATGCAAATCGTTATGGGCAAGCGAAAAAAAAATCTTGCTTCGACTTTAAATTAAACTTGAAACTTATAAATCATCATCCTTTTCAAAATTAAGGAGGACAAAAATTAACTGAAAATAAATTTGGATATTTGTAACTTTAAAGTTACCTTTGAAAATATGAATGTACGTGAAGTTATAGCTTATAAAAATTATTTTGAAGATTTTCTACTAAAACAACCAAAGAAAGTTCAAGACAAAATTTATAAAATTATTGAAGCAATTGAAACTCTTGAACGTGTTCCTTCCAATTATTTAAAACATATAGTTGGAACAAATGGACTTTATGAAGCGAGGATAAAATTAGGCTCTAACATTTGGCGAGTATTCTGTTTTTTTGACAATAATAAATTAGTCATTCTACTAAATGGCTTTCAGAAAAAGACGCAGAAAACACCAAAAAATGAAATAGTACTTGCATTGAGTTTAATGGCTAAATATTATCAAGAAAAATCTGAAGAAAATGGAAACTAAAAGCTGGAAAGAAATCAAAGACAATGTTTACGGTGAAAAAGGAACCGAAAGACGTGACGAACTTGAAAGAGATTTTGAGGGTTTCAAAATTGGAGTGTTGTTAAAAAAAGCACGAGAAGACAAGCATATGACTCAAACTCAATTGGGTGACCTTGTCGATAAAAAAAGAGAATATATTTCTAGAGTTGAAAATAATGGAAGTAATATGACTTTAAAAACATTATTTGAAATCGTAGAAAAAGGATTAGGAGGTAAAATCCGAATTCAAATTGAAATTTAAAATATTTAAGTCAACAAATATTCCCGGTCGACCTAAACTAAAAACACTGTAAAAATCGCCAGCCTATAACAGAGGCTACAATCAACGGCTTGAGAACTTACTGATTACAGAGCGCCGCTGCTCGTAGCCTCAAACCGTTGGGCGCAAGTTTTGAAATTCTCTCTTCGGGCTTGGGGGAAATCGGAAAGTTTTACAATATCACTTCGATTTCAATTCACGGAGGACAACGAACAGAAGACAAAATAAAAGATACATTAAATTAAATCAAGTCGGGCGACACCGACAATCAGACAAAATGAAAACATTAGCAATTTTAATAAGTCTCATTTCTTTAATATCCTGTAATCAAACAACTAAAACTGTTGTAAAGACAAATGTTATAGAAGAAAAAAAGCCTCGTAGAATTTTAAACTACGACTATAATGTTGCTTTAAAATTTATAAATGAATATACAGAAAACTGTAATAACCAAATAGGAGACACTGTGAATATATGGAATACAGACCTGTGGATTCAAAAAAATGAGTATCTCTCAAAAGATTTTAAAAGTAAATACAAGTCAATTATTGAAACTGCAAAAAAGAATGACCCTGAATTAGGTTTGGACTTCGACCCTATTTTTGACGCTCAAGATTTTCCTGAAAAAGGTTTTACAGTTTACGAGATTGATTCAATAAATCAATTAGTTAAAGTAAAAGGAATTGATTGGGAAGAATTCAAATTGACTTTAAAAATTATAAATAAAAATAATACGACCTTTGTTGACGGAGTTGGTATCGTAAATATGCCAAAATCGAAACAAAGGAAATAATAAAACGGTTTGACAAAGGCGGAACTCGATAGACGAACACACACGGACGAATTTGGTAGGTTACACACGAAAAAACCAGCGCCCAACAACTGTTAGGTGACAACGGGCTGAAACGTACTGGGTTTGTTAGCCCGCTGACACCTAGCAGTAAAACGTTATATGTTATTTTAAATAAGAAGTCAAAATGAAAAGATTCAAAAAATATTGGTTTTACCTTTTGTTAGCATTAAGCATTTCGTTAACAGTTATGGTAATTAATGACATAAACGATCAGTTGATCCCGAAAATAATTCAGGATATTAACAGCGGAGTTATTGGAGCAATTTTAACAACAATCATTACTCTTATTTTACTCTCTAATCAAACAGAAAGTCAAGAAAACCTAACTAAATCATCTGTAGTTTATGAAGAAAAGTTAAAAATATTTAATAGTTTTTTGGATACTATTGGGACAAGTTTGGAGGACGGAAAATTAACAGCACAAGAGGTTTCAAAAATCATACAGAGCTTTTCAATTTTACGCATGCACGTGTCAATTGAAAACGCATTGAAATTGGAAAAGACAATATCGACAATTGACAATTCATTATTCTATCATGATGAAAATAGCTTGCCAAATATCGATCAACTTGTTGCTTTATACACTGATCTATCCAATGTTTTTCAAGATGAATTATATGGAGAAAAAGCTGAAAGCAATTTAAAAATATTTGATGTAGAGAATTTTAAAAGAATTCTCTACAGACCCAGAGAAAGTCCAATTAAACCGAATGATTTCATGGGCCTAATTTTCGAATTGAAAAATAATCCTCAATTTTTACATACTGGAACCACAACTAAAAAAACAATTTATTTTGCAATCGATGATGAACTGACAGAGTCTTTAATTAAATTTAACGATTTCATGGAAAAAATACTTGGCGAAATTTCAGATGAAATTATCTTTAAATATGAGATTAACAAAAAAATCATCAACAATAAAACATACTGTGGAATACCATGGATAAATCTGTACTACAAAAATGTGTATTTTGCTTTTTTTGGAATGTCAGAGACAAAAAGGCTATTTGTAGGTAAAAATTTTCCGGAAAAAAAACAGGTCGCGTCATTAGAGATTTTTGAGATTGATAGCATTCAAACATTAAAAATGCAAATTACCAGCGAGTTAAAAAATATAATAACGAGTATTGACAAAAAAAACAACATATAACAGCAATTATAGCCAATGCTAAGGACGACAATACTCATATCGACAATCTTGACTGTTTCATTAACAGTTTACTCGCAAGACTTAAAATTAAAGTGTGGCGACAAGGAAATAGAATGTCAGAATGGTAACAAAAGCCATTTTGAAATGGTTATTCATTGCCCATACGAAGAAACTGACACATTGCATTTACCTCAGACAATTAAGGACAATGCAAAAAAATATCTAATCGAACGAATTGGGATTGAGTTTTACAAAAAACTCAATTACTATTCAAGCCAAATTGTAGACTTTAAAAAATATAAGGAAGTAAGGAAACAAAAAGGTTGGATAAGCAAGACAAGTGATAGAAGAGTAAAATATGATATTCAATATTACTTCACGGTTCAAGACAGTATGAGGTATTACATTTCTGTCGTGTTTGACAAAGACGGAATTATTATATCAAACGACCAATTGCCGAATTATAAAAGTAACGGACAGTTCGACAAAATATTAAGTGTTTGCGACACGAAATTAATTGCAGAACAAGACACAGTTTTTCCTGGTAGACTTTTGAATATTTCATTAGAATATTCGGACAGTGCAAATACTTTTGTTTGGAGAGTTGAAAAACCTTCTGTTGCAGGGACGAAACCCAGAGAAAATATTCATAGATTTATTTTAATAAATGCAGTAAGTGGACAAATTGTAAAACGGGAAACAGAAACTTGGTCTTCAGTATGCGAAGGAAATTCATTTTAGTGATAGACAAAAGCACTGGCTATAACAGCACCTAAAAAAAATGCGGAGATTCTGCAAGTTGCAAATGCAGATTTTATCGGGGCGCGAAGCGCGGAATATTTTGCATTTGCCATTTAGTTCAGTACATTTAATAAAGTTTATCGGTTAAGAAATTTTTGTGCAAACAAATCCGCACTTCTTTTAGCTGCAAAACGTTAGGCGTAATTGTAAAAATACATGGTACCATATCAAGAACAATTTTTACCTGCAATACTAATCGTTGTTACAACGATAATATTTTTTATCCTTGAAAGAAAATTCCCTGGAAGAGAATTACCTCAATCGAAAGGTTGGTATGTGAGAGCCATTACAATAAATATTGTTCAAATTGCTTTGATTGGACTTGGTGGTATAACTTGGAATAAATACTTTAGGAATAACTCGGTTTTTTCTTTCGGTAATTGGCACGATCCTATTAGTGAAGGACTTTTTTATTGGTTTGTTGGAACATTTATTTTCTATTGGTGGCATCGATTAAGACACGCGGATGGATGGTGGAAAGTGTTTCATCAAATCCATCATAGCCCAAGTAGAATAGAATTAATGACTTCATTTTATAAGCACCCAATCGAAATAGCTGCCGATTCTATACTTACAGGTTTTTTAATATATTGTGTTTTAGGAGGAACTGCAGAAGCTGGAGCTTGGACATCATTCTTTGGTGCAACTGGCGAATACTTTTACCATTCAAATATTAAAACACCAAAATGGTTGGGGTATTTTATACAAAGACCTGAACACCATTCAATACATCATCAATTAGGGGTTCATAAATATAATTATGGTGACATAACTTGGTGGGATAAATTATTTGGTACTTTTAAAGAAGCGGAAGACTTCGCTCCAAATTGTGGTTTTCCTGAAAATCACGAAGAAAAAATTTGGGATATGATAAAATTTAAAGATGTTTATTAATTGGACTTTTTAAATGAATAAAGAAAAACTGACTTCTATTGTATTAGTTGTAATTGCATTAATTGCTTTTATTGGCGCATTTTTAAATGAACCAATTCCTCAGGACATTAATTATCATAATTTTAGTGATCAAAAGACCATCTTTAATATTCCAAATTTTTGGAATGTTGTAACCAACATTCCTTTTTTTATTGTTGGGTTTCTAGGCATATTGAAACTTAAAACAAACGAAAAAATATCAATTGTCAACCATAATAAAATTGCATACTACATCTTTTATTTTGGAACTATATTAGTTGCCTTCGGTTCTGGTTTTTATCACTTGTATCCGAAAAATCAGACATTAGTTTGGGACAGACTACCTATGACTTTGGCTTTTATGGCACTATTTTCAATAATTATTACAGAATATATTTCAATACAGAGAGGAAAATCTTTACTTATACCATTAATTTTAGCCGGAATTTTGTCTGTAATTTATTGGGATTATACAGAATCAATTGGCAAAGGAAATCTTACATATTATGCTCTTGTTCAATTTTACCCAATAATTGCTATACCTATAATACTTATTTCATTCCCATCGCTTTATAATAGAGGTAATTCATATTGGTTTCTATTGTTAGCATATTTGCTTGCTAAAGTATGCGAACATTATGATTTAGAAATTTACAATTTATTGGGGTTTATAAGCGGACATTCAATTAAGCATTTAGTTGCTGCGTTTGGTTTATATACAGTTTTATATGCGTTTGAGAGACGTGAATTAAAAGAAACAACAAACGCCTAACAGCGCCTTAAAAAAATGCGGAGTTCGTGCAAGTTGCAAGCGCATTTTTCAGCGGCAGAAAGTTTTTGGCGCTTGCGATGAACTGCGGAATTATTTATATATTTAATCGATTAATAAAGTGAGTGGTTATTTATTCCGCACTTCTTTAAGCCGCCAAACGTTGGCAGTAATTTTAACGACAAACAAAGTGACGAAACAGAAATCAAATACAAATTGGTATTTTCTTTTGGCAGGAGCTTTAATTTTATATTTCGGACTGACCAACAATCAGTCAACGGAACAATCAGAATTAAAGAAATTAACGGTTGAACTTCACAATGACATAACTAATGTAAAGGGACGAAGAAGTTCTGTTGATTATAAATTTTGGACAAAGGAGTATAAAAACCAATTTAATATTCTGAACGGAAGTATAACCCGTGGGAAGCATCAACAAATAGCAGATTTGAAAGGTGGACAAGTCGTTGAATTATACATTACGACAGCAGACTTGAAAAATTTATCTGACGGAAAAGAAGACATTGATGTAATGGGCATTAGTCAAAATGGTATTCCACTAATGACAACAGACGAATTTTATCACAACCGTGACTTATACAAAGTTCGACTAAAAATATTTTCCATATTTACAGCATTGATGTTAATATTAAACGGCTTGACAAATATTCCAAATAAAATTAACTATATAATTATTGGGGTTTTTATTGGAGTAATTATTATTATGAGAATGCTAGAAATTGTTATTTATTGAGAAAAACTACTGCCAACACGGGTTTTGCGTCAGGCGGGGTGATGTGCAAACTTGGAGCTTTGTGCTTCTATTCAAGTGTAGTGCTGATTGACAGTTTTGTGCTCCGAAACCCGCCCGAACGCAAAGCCCGAAAACGTTGGCAATAAGTGAAATCTTACTTCTGGATTGGAGGAAATCGGGAAGATTTAAATTTTAGCTTCGATAATTAAATCACAAAGAAAAAAAGAACAAATACATTTAAAAAATAAATTTGGATTTAAATAAAATTTCAATTTAAAAGTTAGTCTACTAGACAAAATATAATCAAAAAAATAACTTATAAAAGAAGGTTAAAAAGAAATCATAATAATTTTAGTCTTAGTTGAAATGTAGCTAAATTTTATCCTTAATTTTAGACCATGCAATTCAAAGATGTAGTCGGACAACAAGAGTTAAAAGCTCACTTGATACAAGAAATTCTTACTGATAAGGTAAGTCATGCCCAATTATTTTTAGGTAAATCTGGATATGGTGCTTTACCAATGGCCCTTGCTTTTGTTCAATACCTATTTTGTGAAAACAAACAGCCAAAGGATAGTTGTGGAGTTTGTCCATCATGCAGAAAAACGCAAGAACTACAACATCCCGATTTACATTTTTCGTTTCCTGTAGTTCAAGCTATTAATAAAAAATCAGATGCTTTTTTACCTGATTGGAGAAAGCAAATAAAAGAAAATCCCTATTTCAATCTGAATCTTTGGCTAAAAAGAACCGACGAAAAAGGAAGAAAACCAATCATTGGAACAGAAGAAAGTCAAGAAATCATTAAAAAACTGAGCCTTAAATCATATGAAGGAGGTTATAAAGTAATGATTATCTGGATGGCGGAGGAAATGAATCCACAATGTTCAAATAAACTCTTAAAAATTCTTGAAGAACCACCTGCTAAAACACTTTTTCTTTTAGTTTGTGAACAACAAGAGTATATACTTCAGACTATTCTTTCAAGAACACAATTAGTTAAGGTTCCTCGTCTTCATATCGATGATTTAGCTATTCATCTTCAACATAATTACAAATTATCTAAAGATTCAAGTGAAAGTTTAGCTGCCCGTGTGGATGGTGACTTTTTAGAAGCGCTTGAAATGTTAGGAGATAGTTTAGAGCAAGATGAAAATAGAGAATTATTTATTCAATTAATGCGTGTTTGCTATAAAAAAGAAGTAATTCCAATGATGGATTGGGCTGAAAATGCAGCTGCAATAACAAAAGAAAAACAAAAAATATTTTTACGCTATTGTTTGCATATGTTTAGACAGAGTATGCTAAAAAATTACACACAAGACCAATTAACTAGAGTTTCCGAAGAAGAGAATGCGTTTTTAAAGAACTTCGCAAAATTCATTACAGGAAACAATATTTTAGAATTTATGAAAACGTTCAATGACGCTCATTATCATGTCGAACGTAATGCGAATCCAAAGATTTTATTTACCAATATATGTTTTCAAGTGATGCGCTATATACATGTTGCTTAAAACATTCCAAAACTAGAATATGCAATTAACACAAAAATTCATTCAAGAGAACAAAGAAAATTTCTTAAACGAACTTCTTGAATTATTAAAAACCCCTTCTATTTCAGCAGATGCAACATACACAAAAGACGTTGCTAAAGCAGCAGAACAAGTTGCTAATTATTTAACAAAAGCAGGTGCTGATAAAATTGAAATCTGTACAACTGCTGGTCACCCAATTGTCTACGGTGAAAAAATAATTGATGTTAATTTACCAACCGTATTGGTATACGGGCATTACGATGTTCAGCCAGCAGATCCATTGGGATTATGGACAAGTCCTGCCTTTGAACCAGTTATTAAAAAGACTGAAATTCATCCTGAAGGAGCTATTTTTGCTCGTGGAGCTTGCGACGATAAAGGTCAAATGTTCATGCACGTGAAAGCATTTGAGGCAATGATGAAAACAAATGAATTGCCCTGTAACGTTAAATTCATGATTGAAGGTGAAGAAGAAGTTGGAAGTCCAAATCTTGCCATTTTCGTGAAAGAAAACCACAAACGATTAAAAGCGGATATCATTTTGGTTTCAGATACTGGAATGCTTTCAAATGAAACTCCTTCTATTACAACAGGATTAAGAGGTTTGAGTTATGTTGAAGTTGAAGTTACTGGTCCAAACCGTGACTTACATTCAGGTTTATACGGAGGTTGTGTTGCTAATCCAATCAATGTATTGACAAAAATGATTGCTTCATTACACGATGAAAATAATCACATTACAATTCCAGGATTTTACGATGACGTTGTCGAATTATCTGCTGAAGAAAGAGCTGAAATGGCAAAAGCACCATTCAGTGCAGAAGCTTATAACAAAGCATTGGATATGGAAGACGTGTATGGAGAAGCTGGATATACAACACCCGAAAGAGGTTCTATTCGTCCGACATTGGATGTAAATGGAATTTGGGGTGGCTATACTGGTGAAGGAGCTAAAACGGTTATTCCATCTAAAGCATTTGCTAAAATTTCAATGCGTTTGGTTCCAAATCAAACTCCTGATGAAATTACAGAATTGTTCCAAAAACATTTTGAATCAATTGCTCCAAAAGGAGTTCGTGTTAAAGTAAATCCTCACCATGGTGGATATCCTGTTGTTACTCCAATAGATTCAATTGGATATGATGCTGCAAGTAAGGCATATGCAACTACTTTCGGGAAAAAACCAATTCCAGTTAGAAGTGGTGGAAGTATTCCAATTATAGCAATGTTTGAGAGCGAATTAGGACTTAAAACAGTTATGATGGGATTTGGATTAGATAGTGATGCGATTCACTCTCCAAACGAACATTTCGGATTATTCAATTTCTACAAAGGAATTGAAACGATTCCTTACTTTTTCAAAAATTTCACTGAATTAATGAAATAAATTGAAAGCCTCCACTGAAAAGATGGAGGCTTTTTAATACAATACCGAATGAAAAAACTAGTTTATAGCCTTGTTTTATTTCTATCTCTCAATTCATGCATCAAAATTCAAGATGTCGAATTCAAAGGGATGGATGGTGTGAAAATGGAGCGAATGGAAAATAAAAAATTAGTTCTTAAATTGGGTGTTAAAATTGAGAATCCAAATTTCGTTTCTATTAAAGTTAAGCCATCTGTAGTGGATGTATTTGTGAACGATGAATTAATAGGTAAAGCCTATTTAGAAGAAAGCTTAAAACTCATTCGAAAAAAAGAAGACACCTATTTTGCGAATGTTCGCATCGATTTAGAAGATGGAGCTCTTTTTAAATTTGTAAAATATGCTATGAAATTGAAAGTTCAATTAAGAGTAAAAGGTTTAGTAAAAGGTTCGGTTTTTGGTATTCCTAAAAAAGTAGATATTGACCAAGTGAAGGAAATAGATGGTTCTACTTTTAAAATAGGTAATCTATTGAATTTAAATAAGTAAAAGATGTTACCTAATTTTCAACTAACTGCAGTCGGTCCGATTTCTTATTTGTTTATAGATAAAGGAATTACTGATTTTAAATCCGCTTGTGAGTTTATTCAAAATTTACCAATCGGAAGAGTTTCACCTCGAATTGACTTTGGACAAGTAGTAGAATTAGGAAAAGGAACTTGTTCGACCAAACACGCTATTCTTAATCAATTAGCTGAAGAAAATGGTAATCTCGAAATTGAGTTAATGTTCGGACTTTATTTAATGAACGGCGAAACACATCCTCATTTAGCTGAATTTTTCAAAGGAAAGCCCTATTCTGCCTTACCTGAATCCAATTGTTTTTTAAGGTTTAAAGGAAAGCGATATGATTTTACTTCCAATTCAAACATTCTAGAAAAAATAGAGTCAAAAATTATTAGAGAACAACGTATTGAACCACAACAAGTTGGTGAATGGAAAGAAAAATTACACCAAGATTTTTTAATTCGTTGGCTGAAAAGAAAACCAGAGATTGAAATTTCGCTAGAAGAAATTTGGAACGATAGAGAAAAGATTCAAGAATTTAATTTGTTTTAATTTTAAGATTATAAATATTATTAGAATCGAAGTTTGATTTAAATTGGTCTTTCCAACGAATTAGCTGTAAATTTTTCCGTAATCGCGTTTCGCATTTTCGCGAAAGAAAGCGTGAAGGAAAGTATTTACCTGCGATTTCACGAAATAGAATGTAGTGAAAAATTCCTTGGAAAGAACCTTGATTTTTGCTTACTACCGGCGCTAACGCTTGTCTTCGAAAGTAGCACTTTCTCTTCATCAAGGAAAAGTAAGAGAATTAAAAATCGCAGCTAGATTCTTACTTTTTCAAAGGTTTAACCGATTTAATCGATTTCGCCATTAATTCTATAATGATTTTCTCTGAACCTTCATCTAGACTTCTAAAAACATATGTAATTCCATCGATTACTTTTTCACCGTACACGTGATATGATTTATGAGGAACACCGACTGTATTAGATGCTTTAGCACTTCCTTTTGGCATTAATTCTTGCTCGTATAAAATAAAATCTTTCTCGTCAATAATGTATTTTATTTTGTAGAAATCTAAATCTTTTAATTCTTTTTTTCTTGTTTCTACCATGTCTGTATAATCACCCCAGTCGTCGATTAACATATGGAAATTAGAACCTACTTCAAGTTCCCATTTAAAATCATCTTCAGCATGCGTAATTTCTGGTTTAGTAGAAGCACCAATGTTTGCTGTTTCATCCGGAAGCATAATCATTGCCGGAATATCATATTTCTTTAAGCTAAATCCTTGAAATTCATAGTAATCGTCATTTAAGACAATTCCGCTATTATTTTGCATATCATTCTTCACATTCTCCCCACAAGAAGAAAACAAAGCAAGACAAATAACAGTTGCTAAAGGAATAAAAAGTAATCTTAATTTCATATATAGATAATTTGTTTCTTAATGTTCATTGTAATAAGCCTTTTAGATCTTAATCATTGATGACATTTCTAAATATGGCTATTTCAAAGTTTCAGAATAAATTTAAAATAATGTGATTCACAAATATAACCGATTTTGTTTGTTTTCTGTTAAAATTTGAGTGAAAGTTAGCAAACCAAGGTTTACAATGAACTATTTAATAATTACACCTTTCAAACCTAATTGAGGAATCACTTTTAAATTCGATTCATTGATACTTTCTGCTGGGAATATAAACTTCTTGTCATACATGACATCGTCTGCCCAAAAACTAACCCAATATTCGTTAGCGATTCCGAAAACTTCTTCTACAATCGGTTCAATTTTAGCTACTTCGTTTGGTAATAAAATTTCTAAACAATGACGCAACATCGCTGTTTTTACTTTTTCACCTGTATTTGCATTTTCACCATATCCTTTACTAGTTATGATGATTCCTTCCATTATATCTTCTCTTAGATTCATTAAGTAAACATTGTAACAAATCTCTTTGTGCTCATTTAATTCTTGCACTACTGCAACGGCTACATTTTCTACTTTTGGTCCTAATAATTCTTCGCGCATTTTATTTTGATAATTCTGTG
>SXGQ01451516.1_pt1 | contig 13167 bp, 13 predicted proteins | sample 3178371 | NCBI WGS metagenome assembly SXGQ01 (sample SAMN11356859, study PRJNA531348) | freshwater metagenome | isolation source: freshwater sample F1-20 | place: China: Fuxian Lake, Yuxi | collected 2017-12-25
CAGCAAGAAGGACAAAGTATCAACTGTCAAGCGCATGACCCTCAGCCTCACCTGGGATCACCGAGTCTTCGATGGTGCCCCCGCTGCCGAGTTCTGCAAGTCGATCGTTGATCTTCTTGCCGATCCCTCAGCGTTGAACAAGTAACTTTCGCGGTTGCCTTAGCCGCGAGCCGCTTCAACAACTGGCAAGAAACGTTCGGGAACATCAAGCCAATCTTCGGGCTTTTCAATGTCCTGCCAGAAGTTGTGTTCAAGAGTCAATTCAACAAAGCCAGCCTCACGACACGCCGTCGCATCAGCAACAAGTGCGGCCATGTTGTCTCCATCAGCAGCACGTGGAGCAAGCGGTCCCTGAATAAACGAGCGATAGTAAACCTCAAGCGGCCTCTGTTCAGCACTTCGTTGCTCATTTAATCCTGCAACGATCTTTTGCACTTTGCCAATTGGCATACCGGCTGGGTTCCATGCATCAAACCATTGAGCAGTGCGCGCCATTCCATCAGCTGACCACATTCCCGACAACAATTTGGGACGTGGAATCTGCACTGGCTTTGGACTCACGAACGAACTCGGTATCGAAAAGATTGATCCGTCATACGACACTGGATCATCTTGCCAACACGCCAACATCGCCGGAATGAAATCGTCCATGCGGCGACCGCGAGTTTCAATCTCGGTTCCGGATGCGGCGTGCTCTTCAGCATTCCAACCGACACCAAGACCAACGATCAAACGTCCGTTACACATCTGATCAATCGTGGCCAAGCGTTGTGCCAACGGAACTGGCCAGTGATTACCGGCCACCAAAATGCTCGTTCCTAAACGAACCTTTGACGTGATGCCCGCTACAAAAGCCAGCATTTCAGTTGGAGCGAATACTGACTTGTACTGAGAGGGCGGCATGCGATCGGGTCCGCCATATCCACGAATCGGCTTTTCTGGATACATGAAGTGATCTTGCACCCAGAGTGCCTCGTATCCCATCGCTTCAGCACGACGAGCAAATTCGGCAACAATGTCGGCCCGTACATGGGGGCCAAGTTGCGGCAAACACAATCCGACACCGGTCAAGAGATATGTTCCTTCACGAAAATGTCTCCCAACAAATCACTTCATCAACTGGCTTGCGATTCACGCTGGCAAACTTCTTTTCGGGATACCCCATCGCAATCGCTGTACCCAAGTACGCGTCATCGGGCAAACCTAACTCTTCTCTGAACTTCTGTTCAGCCACATAGTGGAAAGTGGTGAACGTTGTTCCTAACCCGAGCGATCGAGCGGCCAACACCAAGTTCTGCGAAGCCGGGTAGACCGTCGACCACACGAAGTTTTCGTTCGGCGCCTGCGGCGGGTACTTGTTGAACCCGACCACAAAAATCCACACCGGCACATCGGCAAAACCTTCAACCAATCGTCGAGCACCAGCCATCATCTTGTCGCGTGATGCATCACCAGTCGGTCCACCCGAAAAATGTGATCCCAGCATCCCCTGAACTGCTGTCGCCATTCGTTCTTTACGAGCACGATTACGCACCACGACAAATTTCCAGTTTTGGCTATTGCCAGGGTTTGATGCATACGTTGCAGCTTGAATGACCTTTCTAATGAGATCTTCGGAGACTTCATCAGTTTTAAGATGCCGCATCGCAATACACGTGCGCATCATTTCAATGACGTCAATATCAGACATCTAAATCTCTCAATCAGTAGTTCGTGATGCGGCCAGCATCAATGCCGTTGCGGAACAATTCATTGAGATCTTCATCAGCAGTGACCAACAACGCGTCTAGCCAACCATGCACATACTGTGCACCACCTTCGTTACGACCGAAGTGTAGAACTTTCTTTGCTCCGGTCTTCACGGTGCGCTGGATCTTTAATCCAGTTGCATAGTCCTCATCACGAACAACATTCTCAAGGAAAGCAATCTGCTGATTGGCAGCAGCAATAAACTCATCGGTCTTCGGCGCGGTTGAAATGAAGTCAAGATACGTCACTGATTCGTCGGCAGTGGCTCCAGGGAAAACGCGGGCGACCTGATAAATCTTGTGACCTTCAATTTCAAAGCCGGCGATTGAACCGTGCGGGAAAACACTCCATACACCGCCCGTTAAAACCGAATCGGGCCATTCAGAAGTTGGGCGACCTTCGAGTTTCGTCCAGTTGCCACGCGGACCAGTCACCCGTTGGTGCGGTCCAACGCGATGAAACAAAGCATCAGGCGACATATCTGGTCCAAAGGTGTTCTTATGCAGAATTGGAAGATGGTAAAAATCGACATAACCGTCGAATGAAATCTTCCAGTTCGGTCCAGCCAAAATTCGGGTGCCGAAATGATTCATGCTGGCGAAATCACAGAACTCAAGCATTTCGTCGTAGCCCGCAAAGAAGGCATCAAAGTCGAGTTTTGAGTCGGGTGACAAAATGACCCAAATCAATCCAGCGCGTTCAGCAATTGGCAATTGTGTGAGACCGAGGCACGATGTATCAAGTTGACCGAAATCATCTTGTTTGAAAACGCCAACCAGGTCGCCCTCTTGGTTGTACGTCCAATTGTGATAGGGACACGCAAAACGACGGGCAGTGCCGACGCCTGGATCAACAAGTTGTGCGCCTCGGTGACTACACATGTTGACGAATGCCCGAGCAACTCCATCGGCTCCACGCGAAATCAAGATTGGCATGTCAACGACGTCGATGGCTTTATAGGTATTGATCTCTTTGATCTCGGCCGTCGTTGCAAGCAACAACGGAACACGCTTGAAGATCAGGTCAACTTCACGCTGCCAACGTTCGGGATCAAAGTAGTTGGTTGCCGGAATCGTGGTGATTGATTCAGTAAGGTGCACGGTTCCGGCTTTGTTATGCGCAATCGTGCGCTCGGCCATTGCGACAAGTTTCTCGCGGCTCATAGTTACTCCCAGGTACCTCGGACAGCGTGCTGCTGCTCGGTCTCAGCCTAGATGTTTTGATTCAGTTCAAACGATTGCTCGTTTGAAGGGCTCTCAGTCGTTTTGCAACAAATGCACGAGACTGCTGGTGTCCCAGCGACTTCCGCCCCGAGCGATCACCTGGGCATAAAACTGATCAACCAAAGCAGTCATTGGCAAACGAGCACCATTGCGGCTTGCTTCTTCAAGGCAAATACCCAAGTCTTTGCGCATCCATTCAACGGCGAAACCAAACTCAAATTCGCCACGGCTCATCGTGCTGGCCCGATTGTCCATTTGCCAGCTGGCGGCCGCACCTTTCCCGATGACTTCAACCAACTTCTCGACATCGAGGCCAGCGCGTTGCGCAAAATTGACACCTTCAGCCAGACCTTGCACGATTCCGGCAATACAGATTTGATTGACCATTTTGGCTAACTGGCCCGCACCTGCTTTACCGAGACGCTCACAAGCCCGCGAGTACGGTGCGATCGCAGCCTTAGCCCGCTGGAACACTGCCTCGTCGTCACTACCGCACATGATGGTCAAGGCACCGTTTTGCGCCCCGGCCTGTCCACCAGACACTGGGGCATCAACAAATCCAATCCCCCGTTCGGCACATGCCGCCGAAACTTCGCGCGCAACATCGGCTGAAGCCGTGGTGTGGTCAATCAAGATTGATCCTGGCTTCATACCGGCCAAGGCGCCCTGCGGGCCATAGACAACCGAGCGAACGTCATCGTCGTTGCCAACGCACATCATCACAAAATCGGCGTATTCGACGGCTTCAACGGGAGTCGGCTTGGCGAAACCACGGTTGAGGGCGACCCATGCCAATGCCTTGGAAGCCGTGCGGTTATACACCGTGATTTGATAATCGGCCTTCGATAAGTGACTGGCCATCGGGACGCCCATGACTCCAAGTCCGAGAAATGCCACTTTGGGTCCAGTGCCAATAGTAGGAATTGGTCCGGTTGCGTCTTCAGGAGTTTGTGCCATGCCCTTTAGTTTGTCAGGCTCTGAGGTACCACCATGGGCAAGAACCTTCATATTGACCATCTCGTCTACGCGGCCCCCGATCTGGCGGCCGCTGTTGCCGACATCGAAGAGCGTTTTGGCGTCGCCCCAACGCCCGGCGGAGCCCATGTTGGTCTCGGAACTTTCAATGCTTTGCTCGGTCTGGGTGGTCGCACCTATCTCGAAATTGTTGGGCCCGACCCTGCTCAACCCGAGCCCGTTAACCCGCGACCTTTCGGCATCGATGATTTAACCGAGCCGTCACTCGTCGGTTGGTGCGCTGCTCCTCAACGCCCACTCGTTGATGTTGTACAGGCTGCACGAGAAGCTGGTTTTGATCCGGGCGATGTCAGTGCCATGAGTCGTCAACGTCCTGATGGCGTCTTGCTCGAATGGGAACTGACGTTGATGTCTTTACCGATTCCTGAAGGTGGCGTGCTTCCATTCTTCATTGATTGGGGTCGCACAGTTCACCCAACAGCAGATATGCCAATCGGCGGAACTTTGATGGCGCTTGATCTTTTTCATCCGCATCCGCGAACCATTGACTTGGTCTTGTCGGCGGTGAGCGATGAGTCTCAACTCGGCGACGAAGAAACCAACATCACCCTCAACTATTCAGATCACTCCAAGTTGGCTGCCGAAATTCTGACCGCGAACGGCTTAGTCATCCTTCACTAAAAGTCCCCTGTGATTCTGGTGAGGAATTTTCTTCATTTTGAGTAATAATCCTCACCAGAATCACAAGGTGGGCGAGAGTTATTCAGGGGTGACGTAGGCAGCGGTGATGCCGCCGTCAATGATGAGTGATTGACCAGTCATCCAACTGCTCTCATCAGAGGCCAAGAACAACGCGCCGTTAGCAATCTCCAACGGGTCACCGAAACGTCCCATCGGAATATGCACCAGACGACGATTGCGCTTGGCATCATCGCTCAAGAACTTGGCCAACATTGGCGTCATAATCGGACCAGGACACAATGAGTTCGCCCGAATTCCTTGACGGGCATAGATCACAGCAATCTCGCGGGTCATCGCAAGTACAGCACCCTTAGAAGCCGTGTACGCAACTTGTGGTGTGGCTGCACCCATGTGGGCCACAAAGCTGGCGACGTTCACAATTGAACCGCCGCCAGATGCCAGCATCGCAGGGATTGCGTAACGACAACCAAGCAAGGTGCCCTTCACATTGATGTCCATCGTCTTTTGGTACACATCAACTGAAGTGTTGGTCGGACCATCGTCGTCACTCAACATCACGCCAGCGTTGTTGTACAAAATGTGCAGACCACCAAAGGTCTCAACGGCGTGCTGAACGGCCGCTTCAACCGAACCTTCATCACTCACGTCGCAACTCACAAAGGTTGCTTCGCCGCCGGCAGCATCGATGGCATCGACAACTTCGTCGCCATCAACAACATCCGCAATCACAATCTGTGCACCTTCACGGGCGAACAGTTCAGCACCAACGCGACCAAGACCCGAGGATCCTCCGGTAATGATGGCAACTTTTCCTTGTAGACGACCCGCGACTGCGCTCATGACAAACTCCGTTCTTTGCTCACGACGATACTGCCCGCATCGGCAAGAATGCAGGAGTGATCCCCGAGCACATGCCACACACTGCGTCAACGCTGACGATCATGACGTTGAAGATCATGACTTGGAATCTGCAGGGATCACAACGGCCTGACGTAGTCAAGATCGCCGACAAGATCGAGCAGTTTCAACCCGATGTCATTGCCATTCAGGAAATCCAAAAGCATCAAGCCCGTGCACTATCTCGAAGGCTTCGCTGTTCGTACGTTTGGGCTTTCAAACACAATGGTTACGGGCCACTACTTCCCCGCCGCGCTGAAGGCATGGCACTCATGTCGCGATCGCCACTCACGAATAGAGGCAAGACCACATTGAGTTCTGGCTACGGACCGTTCACTTACCGACGCCGAATCGCCATGTGGGCCACTGCCGAGCCTCACGGACAGCAATTCACTCTCTTCAACACCCACCTTGCCTCTGATGACAATGACAGCGAAGGCTCAACGCAGGCCAAACGATTACGCGAGATCATCGACACCCACAGCCAACTTCCCACCGTGATCGCCGGCGACTTCAACGACCACCAACGGCCCGACATCGTCGAGATTCTCAACGGCGACCAAAACCATGATGCTTGGACCTACGCCCAGTCACGCTCGCGAAACGGACTCACGAACCCGTCAAAGAATCCGTATCAACGACTTGATCACATTTTGGTCCCACGAACTCACACGATTGCCCGTGTTGAAGTTCCTGACATCGACCAGTCATGGATTGAACTGTCCGATCACCTTCCCGTGATCGCCACAATCAACCTTGCCTAGACACATTCTTGCCTAGACACATTCTTGCCTAGACACATTCTTGCCTAGATACGTTCGAAGTAACGGTTCTTTTCCCAATCGGTCACGGTGCGATTGAAGGCTTCCCATTCGCTTTCGGCCGAACGCAAGATCCAGTGATGCACATTGTCACCAAAGCACTCTCGAGCAATCGCACTATTGCGCCACAGTTCAATGGCATCTGGAAGATTCCATGGCACTCGTCCAACGTTGGCGTCTTCGTATCCGTTGCCAGCAAATGGTTCGCCCAACGCCAACTTGTTCTTAATGCCATACAGGCCACCAGCAATTGTGCCGGCGAATGCCAAGTAACTATTGGCATCAGCACCTGGAATGCGGTTCTCGACACGAGTGCCCGAACCGTGTCCAACTTTGCGGAAACCAAGAGTGCGATTGTCGACTCCCCAACCAATACCGGTTGGCGCCCATGAACCAGGCTGGAACCGTCGATAACTATTCACTGTTGGCGCCCACAGCAAAGAAAACTCGCGAGCCGTGTGAATTTGTCCGGCCAGGAAATGGCGAAATGTTTCGCTCATGCCCAAGGCGTCGTCGTGATCTTCAAAGACCGGCTTTGAACCATCAAGAGTCCACAAACTTGCATGAATGTGGCATGACGACCCGACATCATTGAAATCGGGCTTAGCCATAAAGGTGATTGATCGTCCATTGGCTGCCGCAATTTCTTTCGCCGCATTTTTGTAAATGTGATTGCGATCGGCCATTTCAACTGCCGTTGAATACGACAAGTTGATTTCGTGCTGACCAGCGCCAGCCTCACCTTTTGAAAACTCGATCGGCACACCGGAGTTTTCAAGTGCACTACGAATAGCACCCACAATGTATTCATCGCGGGTTGTTTGCAAAATGTTGTAGTCCTCGGCCCACGCCGAATGCGTACGCAACGAGTGGTAGTTCTTTGCCTTGGCCTCGTCGTACGAGTCGTGATACAAGAAGAATTCAATTTCGCTGCCGAGCATCGGCATGAAACCTAAGGCCGTAGCCTGATCAACTTGCGCGCGCAAAATACTTCGGGGCGCAACATCAACAAAGGTGTTGTTCGCGACATCAAATAAGTCGCACATGATGATTGCGGTTTTAGGCAACCACGATGCGATGCGCACGGTGTCCCAATCGGGCATGGCCAACATGTCACCGTAGCCCTTATCGAAACTTGAGAATCGGAAGCCCTCAGAAGGTTGATTATCGATATCACAGGTGAGCAGATAGTCGCAGTTCTCGGTGCCATGGTCGGCCACGTGATCGAGAAAGAAACGACCCGTCGCCCGCTTACCCACCAGGCGCCCATAGCGATCGACAAAAGCCATGATGACTGTGTCGATTTCGGAACGCAAAATACGATCGGCAAGTTCTTGACGGGCAATGACTTCGCGCTTCATCATGAAACGAACCCTAGCCACGCATTATTGAAGTCACTCACGCACCACCTCGACACCAGGTGTACGAGGAAGATCAGTCTTTGGCCGGCTTTTTGGCGACGATCTTTTTGGCCGGAGCCTTCTTCGCCGGAGCCTTCTTCGCCGGAGCCTCGGCCTTCTCAGCCTTTTCGGCAACAGCCTTAGGCGCAGCAGCCTTCTTCACAGGTGCAGCCTTCTTGACCGGTGCAGCCTTCTTGACCGGTGCGGCCTTAGCGACTGGTGCTGCTGGCTTCTCGTCAAGGTCGTCGTCAAGATCGTCATCAAGATCGTCGTCATCGCTCTCGACCTTTGGCGCTTCAACCTTGGGTGCAGCGGCCTTTGCTGGCTTGACAGCCTTCACTGGCTTCAAAACGCCCTTAGCCAATGCTTCATCGAGATAGACCTCGGCTTCATCGGTGGTGACCTTCAAGGCTGGAGCAATTTCAGAAATGAGGTTGACGCGGGCTCGCTCGTACATGGTGCGCTCGGCGGCCGACAACGACGCATCGCGGTTACGCGCGGCGAGGTTACGAACCACTTCAGCCACCTGGTACACGTCGCCGCTCTTGAGCTTCTCTTGGTGGTTCTTGAAGCGGCGACTCCAGTTGCTGGGCACGCGAGGATCGGCCTTAGCCAACACTGCGACCAAGTCTTCAAGTTCATCTGGTGACACCGGCGGGCGAACGCCGACTTCGTCGACCTTTGACATCGGAACTCGCAGGGTCATGTCGCCGATGACGGTGCGGAGAACCAGGTACTCCTGTTGCTTGCCAGTATTGAGAGGGTCCTCCTTGCGAATGGCCTCGACCTTGCAGGCTCCATGCTGGGGATAGATGACGGTGTCACCCTTTTTAAACTTCACTCAGACCTCGCTCAGAATCGCCGAATTGGGCTGAAAACCCCATCGGAACAGACGCTGGAGTGTAGGGGGAAAATGGTCGTTTTCATCGGGAAATGCCCGTTTTGATGTGCGCCCTCGGCATGATTCGAACATGCGACCGATGGATTAGAAGTCCATTGCTCTATCCAGCTGAGCTACGAGGGCGAGCATTCCAAGGTTACTAGCCAGAGACATCACCGATCACCAAGAACAGTTTTCAGGTGGCGTCAGACGGGATCAAAATCTGACGCCGCAAGAAATCCAATGACGAAATCACCGACATCTGCCGCATTTGGTCGCGCTGACCCGGCATCCGAAGGGTCGTCGAAACCGTCGCATGCCCATTTAGAGCCACAGCAATACACAACGTGCCGACTGGCTGACCATCTTGTTCAGCCGGGCCAGCAACACCAGTCAATGACAGCGCGACGTCGGCACCAAGCAAACGACGGGCACCTTCGGCCATTGCAACTGCAGCATCTTCGCTCACAACGGGTCCGCGCCGAACATCAAGCAGATCAAACTTGACCTCGCTCGAATACGACACCACACTTCCGCGCAGCACGTCACTCGCACCAGGAATCGATGTCAAACGTCCCGATACCAACCCACCAGTTACCGACTCGGCGAGCCCAAGAGTCAGGCCCTGTTCGCGCAACAAATTCAACACCACTGTTTCCATGTTGTCGGCGTCAAAACCAAAGACCACATCACCAACAACGTCAAGAACCTTCGCTTGCCATTCATCAAGAACCGCATGAGCTTGTTGGCTGTCGGCACCTTTAGCAGTGAGACGAACCTTGATACCTTCCCAACCGCTCGCCAGAAAAGCCAACGTTGGATTACCGACTTCTTCAAGTTGGGCGATGATCGGGTTCAAACGTTCATTCAGACCACTTTCACTTTCGCCCCAGGTGCGAATGACGCGACTCGCAATCACACTGGTGTCACCGCTTCGCGCCCGCAGATCGGGCAAGATCGCGCGCTCCATCATGTCTTGCATTTCATGTGGCACACCGGGCACGGCGTAAATCACCTTGTCGCCAACCGGACACATCAGACCTGGCGCAGTTCCCCGAGTTTGGTGAATCACTGTTGCCCCAACGGGCACCATTGCTTGTTGCAAATTGTTGTCGGACATGCGTCGACCACGGGATTCAAAAATGTTACGAATCACTTGCGCAATATCGTCGTGCATAACAAGTTCGACGCCCATGACTTCGGCAATTGCTTCACGAGTCAAGTCATCATGAGTTGGCCCGAGTCCGCCACACATAATCACTGCATCTGCTTCGCGCAAAGCCGAGCGCACCACATCAACTATGCGTTGATGATTGTCTCCTACCTTCACTTGAAGAAGAGAATCAATTCCATTCGCGGCTAGTTGCTCACCAATCCACGACGAATTGGTATCAACAATTTGACCGAGCAATAATTCAGTTCCGACGGCAACAACCGAGCAACGCATCTCAGGCCATCAAATTTGGAGTCGTCTTACGCAACTTCTGCGCACGCCATAGATACTGCAAGCCACTAACGGTTGTGAAGGCCACAGCGATCCACAACAACCACAACCAGATCCATGTGGCTTTATCGGCAGTGAGCGGGATGATGGCGCAGCCAACACTGAGTTGTTGGAACAGGGTCTTCCATTTGGCCAAACGGCTGGCCGGAACGCTGATTCCTTTTGCACCAACGAGAACGCGATACATACTGATGGCCACTTCACGAGCGGCGATGAGTAAGACCGGCAGTGCCCAATACACATCGCGACTCACCAATGTGAACATCGCACCCAACACCAACACTTTGTCGGCCAATGGATCGAGGAATGCCCCAGATCGCGTCGCTCCATGACGCCTCGCCAAGTAGCCATCAATTCCGTCACTTGAGCACAGCACAAACCACAACGCAAAGGCGACCCAAGAACCGCCAGGATAATCGGGAATCACGACAAACATCAGTGGCGAAACAAGAATTCGCCCGACTGTTACTGCATTTGCCCAAGTAGCAATGGCATTAAGGTCAACTGGCACGCTGTAAGCCTGCCACACCGAGCCCTCGCTCAACGATATTTCGTTTGTGTGATTAATCAGCCACGAGATCAGGACCAATGGCCGAAGTGACGGTGACGTCATAAAACTGACCGACTTCAAGCGACGTGGGAACTTCGATAATTCCATCAATTTCTGGGGCTTCACGATGGCTGCGAGCAACGCCTGGCTCATCGACCAAAACATTCACCATGCGGCCAATCAAATCATCACGACGGCTAAACGTGATGCTGTCCTGCATTTCGCTCAACTCAGATAGACGCTCACGCATCAGACCTTCGGGCACTTGGCCGTCAAGGTCTTTGGCGTAGGTGCCATCTTCTGGCGAATAGGCGAAGAAGCCACACCAATCGAGTTGGGCTTTTTCAACGAAATCGAGCAGTTGATCATGGTCCTCTTCGGTTTCACCTGGGTACCCAACGATGAAATTACTCCGGAAGGCGGCATCGGGTTCGCGTTTGCGAATATCGGCAATGCGATCTAAGAAACGTTGACCATCTCCCCAACGACGCATGCGACGCAATAAGGGCTTGCTGACATGCTGTAACGACAAGTCAAAATACGGGACACCCGAATCGCAGATGGCATCAATGAGTTCATCACTTAAGTCGCTCGGATACAGATACAACAAACGGGTGCGATCAACCATTGATGAAACTTGGCGCACCAGCGACACGATGCTTCCAGCACCAAGTTCGTCGGGCCGATCTTTTCCGTAACTCGCCAGGTCTTGAGCAATCAAAACAATTTCACGAGCCTGCAATTGCTCAACTTCGGTAACGATTGAGTGAACGTCACGACTGCGTTGCGGTCCTCGGAAAGAAGGAATGGCGCAGAATCCGCACGTGCGATCGCAACCTTCGGCGATTTTCACGTAGGCCCATGGAGATGAACTCTTGGGGCGTGGCAAGTTCAACAAATCAAGCGACGGAACCGGCGCCGAACCAACGGGAATCAATTTCTTCGAAGCAGGCGTGTGTACCGGAACTCCAAAACCAGCAACCAAGTCAACCTCGGGCAATTCATCAGCAAGTTCTTGTCCGTAACGTTCGGCCATGCAACCGGTCACTACTAAACGTGATGACGTCTTGCGTTGCTCATCAAGACTCAGAATCGTGTCAATTGATTCGCGTCGGGCTTCATCAATGAATGCACATGTGTTCACCACAACCAAATCGGCATCTTCAGCAGAGTCGGTGGCTTGCATCCCATCGGCTAACAAAGTGCCGATCAACTTGTCGGAGTCAACCTGATTTTTTGGACAACCAAGGGTTTCTACGTAGAAGCGCTTTGCTTGATTCGTCACGATCTCCGAGGCTACCTGCTCAGGTTCTCGTCAAGCCGAATATGCCAACCTGAAACCACCGTACGTCCACTTGGTCTTGAGCAATCGACCTGTTCCCGACAAGGTGATGTACGCCGTGTCGCTTCCGTCTGCGGCGAAGCAGATATTGGTCGTCAACATGTCGCCAGTCGCAACATGCTCGAGAATCTCACCTGAAGGTGAGATGACCGTGATGCCGCCATTAACGAGTGTTGCTACGCAAACATTGCCAGAGCCGTCAACACCGAGAGAGTCGAGCAGTTGGTAACCGGGAAGGCCGTGCAATACAACACTTGAATCGCCAGGCATTGTTGGCGCAAGCACTCCAGGTTCTACGATGTCACGTTGAAAAACACGACCCGTGTGCGTTTCGGCCCAGTAAACCTTCTTGCCGTCGGGCGACAAACCGATTCCGTTCGGACCTTCAACCGGGAACTCAATTTCGCGGATCAATGAACCATCGGCCTTGGCGTAATAAATGCCAGTGAAGTCGGAAGTACGTGCTTCAAGATCGCGAATACCGTGATCGGTGAAGTAGAAACCTCCAACAGTGTCAAACACTAAGTCGTTCGGTGCGCGCAACGGACGACCGTCGCACTCGGTGTACAAATCGGTGACCGCGCCAGTGGCAATGTCAACGCGCTGGATACGACCACCGCTGTACTTCGACTTGTCAAACGGTCCAGGGAAACACAATCCACCAAAGTCGATTTCGGTAAAGCAACCACCGTTGTTACACAAGTACAAGGCGCCGTCTGGACCAATGGCTGCACCATTAGGTCCACCCGTAATTTCGGCAATCATTTCTTTACTTCCGTCGGGACGCACACGAGTAATTCGCGGACCAAACATTTCAACCAAGATCACACTGCCATCGCGCATGGCGATGGGGCCTTCGGGAAACTTCAAACTAGATGCGACTTCAATGAGTTCCATGACACTCCCCCGTTCACGGCCAATTTGGCCCTACCAAGGGTCATGCTAATCAACTGACTGAGAGGTCAATGACTCGGAAGTTACAGAGCCTCAAACTCTTCAACGGTCATCAACACCTCACGGGCTTTACTGCCGATACTTGGACCAACGATGCCATTTTGTTCAAGCAGATCCATCAATCGACCCGCTCGGGCAAAACCGACACCGAGCTTGCGTTGCAACATTGA
>SXGQ01072703.1_pt1 | contig 13164 bp, 36 predicted proteins | sample 3178371 | NCBI WGS metagenome assembly SXGQ01 (sample SAMN11356859, study PRJNA531348) | freshwater metagenome | isolation source: freshwater sample F1-20 | place: China: Fuxian Lake, Yuxi | collected 2017-12-25
AGGATAAACTAATATCTTTAAATGATCTAGATATCCTTTGTATTGCCATCGGACAAAAGTTTCTTGCTTTATTTATATTCTATTTCCAAGGAGAACCATAGGTTGGTTCAGTGCCATAACTCCAATCATCATAATCTTCATCATTACGTATTTTTTCATGAAGTTCAGTTTGTGTTTTTAAATCATGACTTGGTGCCAAGTCATGCATAACCTCTTGAATCACTCTTTTTGGTGGTGTTTTATCATAATCTGTAATTAATTTAGCAGTGCCCCACATTTCTTTCATATAATTAGGGTCTCTATCAACTGGTAAATTGGACATTTTAGCTCCTGTTTTATTGAATAAAACAGAACTTTTATAAAGGAGGTTGCTATCTCCTTACTTCTATTTAACGATCTATCTCACGCAGAGAATATGAGAGGGAATTAAGGTACTTTAAAATTTCAAGAGCAATTAAACGAGGGTTTCCCTCACCACATGTATAAACATCAACTGCCAAACACCCATTTTCTGGCCAAGTATGGCATGAAACATGACTTTCAGAGAGGGCAATGACGACTGTACACCCCTGTGGAAGAAAACAATATGAAAATGTGTTCAAAATCGTCATCTTCGCACGTTCAATACCCTTAATCATGACGTTCTGTAGAGATTCTACGTCATTAATCAGGTCAAAGTCCACATCATACACCTCTAGGAGCAGGTGTTTGCCCATTGAAATCTGTTTCAACTCAATTTGGAGTAAAAAATATATTTATTTTTGTTCTAAATTTGTAATTTCGTACATATAGTGCTCTGATGTTTCAATTTTTCGTTTATTTTCTACGGAATAAACCGTCATATCAATCTCATAACCTGGATTTTTATCAATTCTGTTAAAAGTCCAAGCATTATCGTACCAAATAATGCGATTATTTGGATAAGCATAGTAATTTCCAGTCTCTACCTTAAATACATGAGCACATTTGTGTTCTGGAGTCTCTGAAAAATTAAGATCTGGTATACTTTTGTTTTCCCAAGACCAGTCAAGAGTAAACATATAAGATCCAATAACTTTTTTTCCATCAGGGCGAATTAAATCTGCCTGTAATCCAGCAAGGCGAGCTCGTTTTTGTACATCAACATAAGGAGAAAAGCAATCCCAGTACATGATGTCTTCTAAAGGTTCAATCTCAGCATCTGATCTCCAACAAAAAGCGTGAAGTGGTCTACGAGTCCAATTCACGCCATTTTCAAGAAATGCTTCAAACAGAGGAACTCTTTTTTCAATACTTGCTACTGAATGTACATCACATTTGGTTACTTCACCATGTCCTTTCTGATGATTAAATAGAAACTCATTACGAATGTAACAAGACCAATCTGGTAGACTATGATTTAAATATGCCATTGATTAACCTTTACCTTGCCCTCTATACTTCTTACGAGCCCCGTTGCGAGAAGAAGCGGCATACTTCGTTCCCATACCATCTCCCTGACGAGACTTTTTGGGCGGTCCAGGAATATAAGAGATATTCTTATTCAGACCACCTTTTGCTTTTGCTGCCATACGTTGTTATTCTCCAATAAAATTTCAGTTTCAAGATCTTCAGGACATGGAGTACCTGTCTGATAATATTCTATTGACAGATCCTCCATTGTATTGAAATATTCTTCTTCTGTAAGACTTGAATAAATTCTTCTCCCCTTACAGAGAATATTATACCGTTCGTTAGACATCAAATAATCCTTGTCTTCTCGTGACCAACTCTGATACGTGGATCACACCAGATTTCAAAGCCTGCTTCCTTTGCGTCCAAACAGAATGATACGTCTTCTCCACACATGTCCTGAACTTCACCAGATTCAAAGACTTGCATCTTTGGAGCAAACCAAGGATACTTCATCTCAGAGTTCTCAAAGACTCCGTTCTTGATCAAAAGCCAACCAAATCCTGCATAGTCAACAGTGAATGGTTTACGACGCTTTGAAATACTCTCAATGGTTTCATGATTCATGACACCACCATTATTACGGAAATCATCTTCTTCCATCCAGTGTGCCACAGAAGTTGTTCTACCATCCTCTGTACAATACCAACCAGAAGCAATGTCCTGATCCATTAGAACAAGTTGCCAGAACTTTTCAGTATTGAAAACAATATCACTATCAATCCATAATTGCCAATCATACTTTAGTTTACCATCCCAGGGAATCTGATCTGGTCCACGAAGTACATTTGCTCCAAGACACTTACAACGGGCAAAGTTAACCATTGAAGAATAGTCTTGAGAAATCTGAATACTTGCGCCTGCCTGTACCAGATCAAAACAAAGTTGAACGAAGTTCTTTAAGTAAGTATATGAGACTCCTCTTCCAGGTAGACAGAATACAATAGTCTTACCCTTTACCATCTCACGGGCAAGATTGTAGTCCCACTCTGGTTCTGAGGCAGTCGGCGTTTTTGCTTTTACGGTAAATCCTTTAGCCATAATAGAATGCGTTTACATCAAGATCATACAGTATTATGTAGCGATTGTCAATCACTTTCCTTTTCGGTTATTACGAGATCCCCACTCTCAATTGATAAACGAACTTCCGTATCCTCATACCATGAAAGATCGTTTGTGACCCACTCAGGTATTACAATATAATAGTCGCCCGTGATTGGATCAACCTGTATGGACTGAAAATTTTCTCCGGAATTTTTTTTCATTTCGTGTATATGAATCTTCTTTTTAGATTTATATAGCACTTTATATTATGATCGCGTCCGTAACACTTTGTAGGTTAGGGGGACCCATGGTTTTTATAACGGGGCGCCCCCCCGACGCGGCGGGGCAACGGGGCGCTGCTGTTTCACGAACGAAGGGGGAGGGTCAACCCTTCCCCCGATAGGCGTGGTGCATCGCTGCCAACTCCCATGCGGGCAGACCATCAACGCCAGAGGCAGCAAGCGAACGCCCTGCGTTGCCCTCACGATGGGAGTTGAGTTGGGGACGACCCTTCCCCACATTGGTTAGGACCCACACGGTCTGACGGGTCTGGAGATCGGTTGCGATGTTGTAGAGTGCCACGGGGTCGGTTCGTTTGTCTCCTAATGGTAGACCCCCCACGCGACGAATCGGGCAGGGGGTGTGCGGTTGTCAGAGTGTCACCAGATCACGGGATTGCCCTGAAGATCGGTTACAGTTCCCTGCTCATTGTCGTTTGCGATTGATTCAAGAATTTGCAGGATTTGATCGCCATTGTTACCTTGACGAAGCAGAGAAAGTGCTAGGGATTGAGTCATTTTAAATCAGTTGAATTGGGGGGAAAGAACTTTAAAAATCACCACCTTACGATTGAAGGGGCGAAGGGTGAAGTTTAGAAGGCGAAGCATCATCAGGGTGCCAAATGTGCGGGGGATCCACAGGAAAGATAAAACTCAACCATCCGCATTGCTTCCTCATAAGTGCGGAACCATTGTGACCTCCACTCACACTGATTGTAGGGGGTTTGGTAGCGAACTTCGTAGCGAATCATGATGTTAAGAATTAGGGTGAATTCAGGCAGAGATTAGTACATCATCCTCCCAACAGATACGATCAGAAAACAGCAGATCTGCGATATCATTCATCACACGATCATGCTCCTGATCTGCCTTAAGAATTGCTGCCTTACATTGTGCGGCGATCTCATCAATGGAGATGGCGCGATCAGTGGAAGGATTGTAACGCATTGGGTTCGTTGTTTGAACTGAAAGAATTGTAGAACGGGATGGGGGGGAATGGGGGGCGGTGTGTGCCACCCCCTTGACTGTCACTCAGGCAATTCGCATACCTGAGAAGAAGGGAATCACGCCATAATCTTTAGACTGAAAGAACCACTGATAGTTCTTCTGAAAGATACCTTCGCCAGGGATTCCGTGCTCAGAAAGAATAGCATTCAGGCGGGACTTTGTGGTTTTGGTTTGATATCCACCATCAAACAATTCAATCCAGGTTTCACCAATCCGAGCGATCAAATGACCGTGCAGGTAGACATCAGAAACATGAGAACATGAGATGACCTCAGTGTTATCCAGTTTGAAATCTTCGCTGGCAGTGATAGCAGCGTTCATCAGGCGTTCGATCTTCCGCATGGGTTCGGGTCGTTTGGTATGCAGTAAGTCTACAGGGTCAGTCGCGGATCCACGTGGCAGCAAGTGACAGTGCGTCAGCTGTCATATGGCGGATCGGTGCCAGGGGGTGCCAGAGTACGGTCACCAGCACGACCCCCAGAATCCAATTCTTATACATCAGAAGGTGTAATTGACGACACGATCTTCACAGTAACCACGGCGGGTATGAGTGAAGTAATCCGTCTTATCTTTGCCACCCGATTGAGTGAACATGTTGCGGATGTAGAAGTCAAACCCACGCTCATCTTCCTGCCACTCATTGAGTTGCTGATACTGCTTCAAAGTATCATTCAACTCAACAATCAGTTTGTTATACAGTTCACGCTTATCTTTGCTCACTACATCATCAGCAAAGAACACCGTGGTTTCATTATACTTTTTGCTGCTGAACACGTAGATAACACCTTCCTTCGGCAATCCACCATTGTAGACAGGATATGCTTGTTTGGAAGACTTACACTCAATGTCATAAGTTTTGCCGTTGTAGTGAACACGAAAATCAGGTGATGCTTGAATACCATTCGGTTGATATTCATACTTCAGATTATACTTTTTGAGCAGCGATTCTACCTGCTGTTCATGATACGAATTGTCCTGAGAATTGCTGGCATACTTGAGATCCAGGCACTCAATGAAGAATTGATTCAGTGTAGACATTTGAAACTCCTCTAACTTAATTGTTAGTTGTAAGTGTGGGCGGGGTTCGTTTCCTCCCCCCGATGAACATAGTATGGCACCCCCTGCGGGTCAAATCAACAGGGTGTGTGCCACCTTCTCAACTGGCACACTGAAACCGTTGGTTGTTGAAGTTAGCGTTAGAAAAGACCTCACGATTCACCAGTTTAAACATACCAAACTCATTGGTGAGAACGTAACCCTCAGCAGTGATACGTTCGCCGTAGAGGTATGCTGCGGGACCATTATCACGGCAGAGATAGAGACAATCTTCTTTGATGCTCTTCACTAACAACCACAGACGGATCAAGTTAATGTCACAATTGCCAGCGATTGCCAGTGCTTCTTCATCAAGAACCGCACCAACTTTGATAAAGGTATTGAACACTTTCTTCAGATGTGCGGCACCCTTGTTATCAACGAAGGTGCAGGTGGTTGCCATCTGACGGGCAAAGTCGCAGACTTCTTCTACATCAGCGAACGACGTTTGACCGTGCTGAATGTATGCATCGGGACGGATGAAAAGGCAGTCCTCAGTGCTATCCAGATTCACCGTAAGAGGGATTGCCCAACTATCACGAAGGTCATCATTTGCTTCGTAACGAGTATGAGGAGCAACAATGATCTTCTCAGAAACTACCTCAGGAAACTGATAAGTGATCGTATTAGGAGTATACTCAGTGTCACCACCGAAACCAATAAAATCACCTTGAAAGATACCGTTTGAATGAGGCAACCAGTCAAAACAAGCGTGAAGAATGTTTGCAACATCACCTTGATAGAATTGATTGATCTCATCATGCGAATGTGCGATACGAATTTTAACTTTGTTGAACACTGCTTTTGTGCCAACGAAGAACTCACCATTGGCGGGATTAATACCCCACACGATGGCAGGTGCACCGTCAATCTTTACACTCAGATTGCCACGGGCAGTAAACCAATCTAGAACAGAAAGATCACCCGTCAGGATGAAATCTTCGGGGTGTTCAATGTGTTTGTTTTGCATGATCTTAGTATGGCACGAAAAAAGGGGAGTCGCAACCCCCCTTGTGCCACTTAGTCAACTGTCACATCATCTGGACCTTCTTTAATCTCAACGCCGAAACTTTCCAACACTTCGTCATCATACAACTCACGAATCTCACTAATCAGTTCTTCCTCAGAATACTCATTGTAAGATGAAACTAACGTGTCAAATACGAACTGTTCCATTGTCTTCATGTCCATCGAATCCATCACGAATTCGGCATACTTCTCCACCAGTTCGGAGAAGTTATCGGTCCAGGTTTTAGCGTTGTTGGTCATTTCAGAAGTTGGGTGAAGTTAGAAACAACAATCTGGCAGGCAAGGTCTTGAACTTCGGAGAGGTAATCTGCCTGACCGAACTGTGATTCTAGCAGGCAGATCAGATCCTCTTGGATTTGTTCACGAACTGAAATAATGTCAGTTTGAGTCATCTAAACAGTGGCGGTAGGTTTGATTGAGGCGAATCAGAATGTCATTCCAAAACTCTACATCTTCATCGTCATTATACTGGTTGTTATCTTCAACCAAACGAATGAGATTGTTGAGGTCATCAGGTGTGAGATAGTTCATCAGTAGGTCACGAGTGCGGAAACTTTATCATACAACTGGGCAACGTTGACCCCCAGTTGTTCACTACATTCCTCCCAATCATCATGAAACTCAATGAGATCCAGCAGAGCACGAATCTCGTCTTGGGTGAGTTCAAGCATTTCAGGCATTGTTATCAGTAATCGTAGTTTGCGTTCAGATACTCATTGACATCAAACTTTTCATCTTTGAGTTCAGGAATGTCAAGGTCAAAAATCTCACCAGGCATGTCCTGAATCTCAGACCAGAGTTCATCAAACATTGAAATCTCTCAGCGACAAATGTAATGTATCAGAGATTGGGGGGCATCGCAACCCCCCTTGTGACAGTTTAGAGATCGTCCAGCATTTCGTTAATCTCTAAACCGTCAATCTTAGGATCATCCCAACGGCAACCATCTGGGGTTTCTTTACTACCACAATCCCGCAACATCATCACGAGTTCCTGATAGTTACTGCAGGTCTTGGCAGCATCATACAAACCCTCATCATTACCGATCCAGAGTGCAACGTTCCACGTTTCCCAATTTGCCCAACCGTTGTAAGTTGCAGTGCTCATCGGTGTGTTTCAGGTGAACGAATGTAATGTAGAACGAATTCAAACAAACCGCAAGGGGGTGTGTGCCAGTTCCCCAACCGTCACACGAACTCGGCCAGATAGTAATCTAACGGCAGCTCAAGTTCAGCCGCTTTCTGTTCCCATTCATCCCATTCTTCGGGGGACGCATCATTCAGGAAATCTTCCCGAGTATAATCAAAAGCAGGACCACACATCATCAAATCACCGAAACATTGACTTCTTTAATATTCAAACCCATCAGTTGGTTTGTAACACGCTGACAGATCACTTCGGTAGGGTTCTTGAGTTTTGAACGTTCGTACCAAATTGTACAACAACCATCGTAAGTTTCAACACGAATCCTGATGTCTTTCAAGGTGAATTCCCGACGACAGAGGTACAATATCCGATCCAGCGGCAGAACACAACCCCCCTTGTGCCACTCTCTCAACTGTCCTCATTCTCAATAAGACTCTAGTTATTGAGAATCAATAAGTCTTATAATTGAGAATAGATCCAATCTTAAAACTGTCACACTCAAAAGACATCATCAAAGTCTTCAATGCTAACATGTATATCTTCATTATCTTCTAGGTGTAACATCTCCCGCCAGGGGATATCACCTAGCTCTAGATCATCATAACACATGAGATCTAGAGTAACACGTACCATGCGCTTTGTATGTGTGGCAGCCATGTGAAGCTCGTGCGATGTTTACTAGATTATATCATGCATAGTGACGATACGCAAGCGATTCATAATCTTGCCCATCTCGTGCGTAATCCTCGTCTAGATCTTGTACATAATACTCCTCTAGATCGTATGAATAATCTGTTGCGTATGTATAGTCTAGATCGTAATCGTCGTACATAGCTCGTCGAGATTTGTATGATGCTTTATGATTATAACAGATATCTCGTCAAGTTGTCAATGAGTATTCTAGACGAGATTCATAAGATTATATATGTACTCTCGTCTAGATTTGTGTGCTTCTCGTAACATTCTCGCCCATAAGTCTAGACGAGATCTGTGTGGGTCTCCTGATCCTGGGGCGGCGGTGGGGCTTGACAAACTGCGCGTCTTATGATACGCTCGCTAAGCTCACAAGACCCAGACACCTTTATGAGACTTTATAAGCATTTAGAGAGACAAGACCCAGAGACATTTATAAGCATTTAGAAGACTTATTCTCAACTATTATATCAATTGATTCTCAATAAAATACAACTAATTGAGAATATAACAAAATACTAATAAATGTTTTTTAATATATTTTTTAATTAAATTTAACCTTATAATGTATCAATTTATACCATTTATCCTATTCCGATACAAAATCCCACAACTCTCCATTCCATTGCCACTTACGATCTTTCCAACCATAAACCTGTCCTACTTCTGGGTTCATTGGAAACCTAGGACCATCATTCTCAGACGGTGGATTCTGTACCTTATTCACCACCTTCTCAAACTCACCATTGATCCAATCACTATCAGATACAGACCACTTATCAATCGGACAGGAGTCTAATGCGAAACTTGCTTTTTGATCTAAGAAACAACCACAATGCTTACACCTGACCTGTCTTGAATCATAATACTCACACTGTTTACAAGTATCTAATCGTTGTTGTTTAACCTCGGGTGATACAAACAAAGCATTAGATGAGAATGCCTGCTTGACAACTTCAAATGTAAACTTGGCAAGGTTCTTTCCTTGCTCTGGTAATGATGGATAATCTTCAGTCATTTCTTATGGTTGATATGCTCCCTTAATTGTAGCAGAATTTATCGTTCCTGTCACGCTATAATTACTACCTGCGATTGCTCTTCCTGCCAATCCTCCTGCTCCTGTGTTTTCAGTATTTCCACCCGATGTTCCCCAATCTCCACCATTACCACCTGTCTCTCCAGTTTCACCATTTCCACCATAAATTTGACATCCACCCGTGGTTCCTACTGATCCTCCTGATCCATTGGTTCTTGTCTGATTATAACCCTGACCTACTCCACCATTACCACCTTCTCCGCCTGGGGCACCTGGTACAGAGAAAGGTATTGCCCTTCTACATCTTGAACGGAAGTCAGTGTTGCTACATCCACCCTTACCACAGTTACATCCTGCGACACCAAAACAGGCAATTCGTTCGTCTCCACCACATCCAGGACAACCTCCACAGGATAATCCAGTTTCATACTCTTCATAATTATAACAAGTACCTGTTGAACCTGTATTACCCGTTCTTCCTTTCTCTCCTCCAGCACCACCACCATAGATGTTTGCGGTGGACTGAACATTCACCATTACCTCAGATCCTGTGGACTGAACATACATCGCAGATCCAGCAGACCCTCCACTAATACTAGCTAATGTACCACTGGCGCCGCCAGCACCATAGATTCCACCCGATACATTGACCTCCAAGTTATAAGTCTCGGCCTGAAGATATGTTGCGTACTGTGTTACATTAGAAGAACCCATTGTACCATTGAGATACATGTACTTCCGAACATTCTTATTCAGATTAGAGTTCCAGGACTGTGTACCAATATTGAATCCAGGTACTGATGGTGATGCCGTATTATCATCCGTACCAGTCTGTGTGATGAAGTAATACTTGATGGTATTACGAAACTGTGATGTTTTCCAATTTGATGAAGTCGCTACATTTGCATTCTCAGTCGCATCGGGTACATTTGGATTCGTATCTGATGTACTAGTGATTCGTCTTAACTGTGATGCCTTGATTGGTAAAGTATCCGCAGAGAAACTACCATCGGGTTGTTGGGCACGGAAGGTTGTTCTTAGGGATGAAAAGGAAATACTTCCAGAGGTATAATATGGTCCTGCTTTGGTGACTGTCGCTGACATTCGGTTAAACTATGAACCTGTGTGTCATTATTTAGATTCGGGATTTTGTCATTCCAATGTCTTATGACTCCTGCAACAATGAAAATATTAGTAAGAAGATAAGTACCGAATATAACAGACCGTATACCAGCAATGTGATCTGATTCTTTGTCATTTTTCGTTGCTTTCTGCCCCAATGCTTTTGCCCATAATTTCCATAGTTTCATAAATGGATTCTCTTGATTTGATATAGGTGAGTTCGTTCCACTGTTTATAATAACACAATACTAAAATACGATCATTTCGGTGAAGTGAACAACAGGCATAATTTTCATCATCTTTCTCCCATACAGAAGTTTCAATGGTAATATAATCCTCACACTTAAAATATACCCATCCCTTAATATGCGATTTCCACTTTACATAATCATTAACTTGTGGTTCATACATATGCCGCTTCTAATGGAGTCTGTTTGATTGGCATCGCAGAATATGCTGTGGTGCGTCCTATATCCACTGATTTTCCGATGCTCTTGGAATTGATGGGAGCATAATACTTTTTGGTCTTGGTGTTGTAGAATCCCCAGATACAACAAACGGGATCACCAAGATTGTAATCAAACCGACGCTCATAATGAATCCAAATAGCAACAACATTGCTCTTAAACTCTGTATGCTCATAATACATTCCTTTTGGAGCTTTGTGTGGAAAATCTGTAATCATCAGACTTGTTGTGATACAACACGCAATAAATTTGGATTATAACCATCGGCAATTAACTGATTTAATACCTCAGTTGTCCGTTCCTTGGTCATTCCAACATACGTTTCATTCATCAGTTCCCAACCAGTGGTAACGAATTCCTCAATACGATAGAGTGTTTCCATAATTCTTATTAGGTCGTAAATGCATCAATGATACCAGACTCATACTCATCCACCAGAGCAAACTTTTGAGATTTGACAATATTGGGCATAATCAGATTATGATACGTCTCATCAAAACCTTCTTCATTGGAGAGCAGTTCAAATGCCTCTGTATCATTCTCTGCGATGAGACTGACAACTCCACCATATTCACTGGAAGGAAATGGCACCCAGTAATCAACAATGTACAGACTTTTCATTTCTTTTGGTAAATTACTCCTTTATTTTAGATGAATGTTTCAGATTTGTCAACTGACGCCGTAGTTCTACTCGCACTGAAATTAGATGACCATACAGAAACTTTTGATACTCATTATCCTCAATCAGAGAAATGATGTTATCAATCTGCATTAGAGCAAAAATTAGTTTTGTTTGCTCATTCATACAAACTCTGAAATGTAATAGTCAACAGAAACTTTCATCTCTTCTGCTTGACGTTCAAAATAACTCTTCGTATACTTTCGTGCTGCCTCACGTCGCACATAGTTCTGGACTTCAACATCGGCATGTTTCATAAAGTCCTCAAAGGCAGTCATAAACTGCTTAATGTCTTCGTCGTTCATTCTACGTTACAGTCAGGATGCCAGTTTGCTTGTTGTTGACAATAGTGTTCTTTTGGTGTTTGTTTGCCATAGTAAGCATCAAACATCTTCTGATCACGTTGTATCAGAAAGGCATTGTATCCTAGCATAAAAACTGCGGTCAGAACAGCATAGACAATGTACTTCGGTTTCATCAGCAAGCACCGTAAAAAGGATTACCCTGTTGGGGTAGGTCTTGATTGTCACCAGTCACCACATAATCATAGGCAAGACGCTCACGGATCGCAACAGCTTTCTCAACACGGTTGAGATACTTCTGAGAGATCTGATCAATACCTTTCCAGGACAGAATCTGCATACACCATTCTTGAGAGATGTCACCATACGGAGTGGCAACAGGATAGAAACCAACCAGCATCGTGCCGTCTTTGGATTGGAGAGTGGGGAAATCAGGCATTGGGGGCGTCCCTTGTTGATACATGTATTATAGGTCAGAAGGACGGCACCACATCGTTGCGTAGACCAGTTTCTGAAGTGTCCATCCGCTCCCAGTGGGAGTAGAGTTTGTTATACAGTGCTGGCACACTTCCATATTCCCTTGCGATTCTATTTTCCTCACGGAGATTGAGTTCCTGTAGCGCGGATAGAATCACACCAATTTCATGAATGTTCAATGGTACGGTTATTTCAGTCATTTCTTTTCAGTCTGCTTTACAGGTTTTGGTACAGTATAAGGAACTCTACCAGTTTCATTATACATCAGAATGTCGTATTTGAACTTACACTCCAATGGTTTTTGATTACACAGTTTCAGAGCATCATTATAAGATGACTGACTGTAAAAAGCACCGCCAGTAATAAATCCAAGCACTGCGGTCAGAATAAAACTTGGATACAAAACAACGTCTTTCATAATTTAATCCCAGGATACATTTTGTAAAAGAAAACCAGGCATGATCATTGACCAGGCACCCTGATCATCCACACCAGAAACTTTATATTCCCACTTGTAGGCAAACTTATTATGACTGTCCCAAGTCATAAAACCTTTCTCTTTATCAAACCACGATTTAATGGTCAAACCAAACTTATTAGAGTAAATGTTACGAGTGCGAAGTCCTCCACCAGTCTCACGGGTTTCTACTACCTTACAGGTATCAAATTGAGTTTGCATACCAGAATCTAATGCACATGGAGTTTCATACACAAATGGACGATACACCTTTGGTTTGACTGGTGTAGGTGTCGTTTGTGCGAATGCAGGAGCAGTCAGTAATACAGCAGCAAGAAGTAAAGATTTCATTGGTGTCCTCCTGTTTTGTTGTATTCTATCATAGCACGGCGAGCACCGTATGCTTCAAATTGTGTTGCGAATGATGTAATGGTTTGACCACTGTGAGCCCAGCACAAATACCAACGTTTGGCAAATTGTTTGATGAGAATTGGTTTGTTCATCAGTTCTCAGGATACAGTTTCCAACCATCAGGGTAAAGACCCATCTCTTCACAACGCACCTCATAGGCAATACGCTGTAAACAAAGCAGATCCATAGATTCAACTGCTTTCATGATGGAGCGGCGAATCTGTTTGTCTTGGGCGTCGTCAGCAATCATTGTGGTTCCCTTGATTACCTTTGTATTATAGGGCAGAGCACAGGCGGTTGCCAAAGGGATGTGTCACCTCTTGAACTGGCACATTCAATTCGTCAAACAAATACTCCACATATAGTGTTTCTTCTTGCTCCCGTGCCTCTATTTCGTGTGCCTGATGCCAATAGTCCACATTTTCCATACATTCTTTACCATAATACATTTTTCCGCTTCGCAACCGCAGTGAACCGACTACCCACTGC
>SXGQ01299982.1_pt1 | contig 13164 bp, 9 predicted proteins | sample 3178371 | NCBI WGS metagenome assembly SXGQ01 (sample SAMN11356859, study PRJNA531348) | freshwater metagenome | isolation source: freshwater sample F1-20 | place: China: Fuxian Lake, Yuxi | collected 2017-12-25
GTAGAGAATGTTGAAGATGCGCAAGCTCAATTGGGTATTGATGGTACAACCTTCAAAATCAAATTGAACCGTCGTATTTTTGGACATGGTGACATTATCACTTACGACAAGTACAATGGCGTGGAATTGTACATTGTTCCTACTGAGGATATTCTCCCTGTAGCTGACGGTGTAATCTACACAGTACAACTCGTAAACAATGATAGCACTAAGTTCTTGTCTGGTAGCTCTCCTTATCTGAAACCTGGTACTAAATTCTTCCGTAAAGGTTCTGCTCGCGGTGAATACGGTGAGCGTTTTTCTGATATCGGAGCATATGGTGCTGGTTTCCGTGAATTCTACAACTACGTAGGTGGTGCAGAAGCTCACGTACACTACTCTGTATCTTCTCGCGCTGATCTTATGTTGAAAGGTGGTTTGAAGAACGATGGTTCTGTACCTGTAGTGGAAATCTGGCGTAACTTCGACAAGAATTTGACTGACCCTTCTATCAGTAATTTAGAAGGATTAGCAGCTAAATTTGGTAAGGATGCTGTTAAAAAAGCTATGCAGAGCGGTACGTTAACTCGTACTTTCTTGACTGCTCTTGAGTCAGCTCACTTGACTAAGATTGCAACTGACATCGAAACCTACTTGATGTGGGGACATGGTGGTCGTGTTAAGCAAGACGGTCCAGATGATGTACGTCTGTCTGTGGGTCTTTGGAAGCAGCTTGATAACTCTTACAAGCGTATTTACAACAAAACTAGTTTCAATCTTGACCTGTTCAAGTCTGAGATCTTCAACTTCTTCAATGGTCGTGTGGAGTTCAAAGGACCTGATCCTCAGCGTTCACTGGTTGTACAAACTGGTATGGGTGGTATGCGTCTTGTTAACGAAGCTATCAAGAAAGAAGCTATCAATAGCGGTCTTGTAATTAATGCATCTGAGGTTGGAGCAATCACTGGTAAGGGTATGGATCTGAATTTCGGATTTGCTTACACTAGTTACGTGATTCCGTTCCTTGCTAACGTTAAGTTTGTACTAAACCCTGCGTTTGATAACGTACACACTAACGATATCGAGAACCCAATCATTGATGGTTTTCCTCTTTCTTCTTACAACTTTATCATTTTTGATATCACTGACAATGTAAATGATAATATCTTCTTGCTGAAACTCAGCTGGGATAATCAATTGAAGTGGTGGTATCAGAATGGTACTATGGACTATATGGGTCGTACGAACGGATTCCAGTCTTCTGGACAGTTCAACGGTTACCGTGTATTCATGAGTCAGACAATGCCTGCTATTTGGGTTAAAGACCCAACTAAGGTGTTGAAGATTGTGATGCGCAACCCGATCACCGGTGGTTCATTCTAATATATATGTATCACGAGCGGGGGTGTGTGTTCCCCCGCTCCTCTGATACAATTGTAAAAGATCCCACTCTGTAGATAGTATCTGCAGATCACCTGTTGTACGCAAACCATTCTGATCAGATGGAGAGCTTGCAACTCTCAACAGGTTCAATTAAATAGTTATAGTGATGGAAGAATACACCCGCTTAGGTAGACTGATTAGTGTAAAGAACACTAATAAAAAGGGTTACACTGGTGAGCGTGAATCTTTCGTAGCTGTATGGGTAAAGAATGCTAAAGGAATATCTCAATGCATCCTACTTACAGAAGGAGAAATTGCAAGAGGTATTTCTAGAGCAGAGAAGAACCCAGAAGATCTTACTAAAAGAAGTTGGATCTCTGAACTTTTAGATTAACCCGTTCGAGACGAGAGTCCGGACCTATTTATAAAACCAAAAAACCAAACATGAGTACTGTAACCATGGTGGAGAAGTATCCACAAAACAAGAAGTCTAGTATTGCTATTCGTCCATTCTTCGATCCTAGTATGTCGAACATGGGACTTGAAAAATACGGACTCTCGCTCTTTGACGGTGCGTTTCACGAAGAACAACTTGCTTGTCTAGAGATTAACGGTATTAAGCGTTATCTAACAGGACTAAATGAGTTCTCTCCTGACATTAAGCAACTACCTCCTGATGAAGCTGAATCTAAGATTAGACAAATCAGAATGATAGTTTCTCAGTTAGAGAAAGAACTAGCAGCAAACATTGTAGATCCTAAAGATGAGAACTTCTGGAACAAGGTAAGGTTGTTAAAACCTGATAATGATGACTTTTGGAGTAGGATTAAGATTGTCTGTGGTAATGAACCTGTGTTCTTAGAACCTGACAAAGATCCTTACGACTTAATAAAACTTTACGCAATTGAAGCAGGTGGATTCTCTATCGTAGCTAAGTCTTTTGAAGAAGCTCGTAGGATGCCCACACCACCAAAGTTCTATCTCGATAAACTTGAAGAGACCGTATCGACTAAAACAGAGGTGAAGAAATTGCGTAATAAAGCTCTTGCAGAATTGCAGAAGCTCTTTGATAAGAATACTAATAAATTGTTCTACGTCGCTAAGGTAGTGGATATCAACTCTACGCAGTATAAGAAGTCCACACCGAATGATATCATCTATGACAACATGGATAAGTATATCAACGGAGAAACAGTTGAAACTAATAAGAAGAAGACTGCTGAGCGCTTCTTAGAAGTGGTTGATCTTGACATGGAAACTCTGAAACTCAGAGCAATGGTTAAAGATGCCACCTATCATAAGATTGTAGCAGCTCGTGGAGATGGGTTCATCTATCACATGCAGTCTGGAACTATGTTAGGAAAAACTCCTAGCGATGTAGTTGAATATCTAAAGAACCCTCTAAATGAGCAAGTGCTTATAGATGTTCAAGGTAAGGTGGAAAAAACTTGGAATAAATAATGAATAACAATCTTGTAAGAGTAAAGATTTATGAACGTTTAAACAAGCTAGCTAGCTTTGATTATGATAATATCGAGTGTTGGCAGATTGCAGAAGCGTTTAATAAAGCGCAACGAGAGTGGTTCCGTAGACAAGTGCACGGATTCAATCAGCGTCAAGAGTCTCCAGAACAGTCTATGGTATCCATAGATGATCTGCAAAAGTTTGTTAGATCAGTAGAACTTCTAGGTACTAATAAGAAGATGTACTTTGACACTCTACCTACACCACCTGAATATGCTCACTTTATTCGTATAACAGCATATGCAGATAAAGAACCTTGTAAGAATAGGGAAATAACGGTGTATATGGCTGAAGAAGCTAACGTAGATGTTCTTCTTACAGATGTATTAAAGGGACCTGATTATGATTGGGCTGAGACATTTGCTACAATGCATGATAACAAGTTCTCCATTTATACCAACGATAAGTTCTCAATTACAAAAGCAGTTCTTCATTATTATAAAAAACCTCTAGATATCTCCTTTGATGGTTGTACAGATCCTTCAACAGGTCTTCGATCAGGAAATGTAGAGTGTGAGTTTAGAGATGATGTAACTGAGATTATTATAGATGAAGCAGCGGCTATATTAGCGGGTGATATTGAAAGTTTTAACCAGTATCAGCGTGAAATACAGAATGCTACTAGAAACACATAACTAAATATAAACTATTATTCTTAAGCTAATTATTTTTTATTTTTAACCCTTAAATGTTAACAACATGGCTTATTTCAATCACGCGTTTAAGAAGTCTTTCCTTCCTGCAGTAACAGGTGGAGCACTTCCTTTGGCTGATTCTGGTAACACAGCTGACCTCACAGCAGGTGAGCTGGGTCTTTTCGACGCAAAGACTTTCCAAGCAATTACCACTGTATCTTCTAAACCTTTCATTATTGCTCAGGGTAGCTATTTTACCTCTGACAAGATTGGACCGTTTCATGGTGGATACAAAGAATCAGTTAAGTCTAAAGTAATCAACCCTAAGTACATCACTAAAGTATGGACTGCTTGCGCTGAGAATCCTCAGAATCAAGTGGTAGAAGTGGTTGCTTCAGGTGCTGAGTGCGGAGAGACTTACTATCTTCGTTTGGATCTGAAAGGATCTCCTGCATTACGTCTTTTGTCTCACAACATCTACCGCACAGTTGATGCGTTTACAGGATGTTGCGATGATGATTGCTCTGCAGGTTGCACTGGAACTCTTGTTGACCCTACAGTTGTAACAATCAACTGGGCTAAGCAAATTCTAGAGCGTCCTATTCTTCCTGACTTCGTTAAGTTGGTAGTAAAAGACTACGATGGAAACACTGTAGCTACACAAGCTAGCACTTCTCAAGCTGATATCGCTACGTTTATCGCTGCTTTGGATGCTTATCTTGCTGGTCCTGTGCACGCTGCATTTGATCCCGTAGCTGATGCTGCTACTAGTTCTGATTTGCAACTTATTGTTGCTTATGTAGACACTAAGTTCGGTAACTGTACTTTCACTCCTACAGATCATTATGAATTGCAACCTCTTCGTATCCTGACCTCTCTTGTAGATGAGTCTGGTGAAGCTTGTGTTGTTCGTACTGGTCCTAATGGTGATACTAACTGGACTTGGAAAGGATTTAGCGCTACTGAACTTGTAGAAGGTCTGCAAGCTCAGGGTACTGGTGAAACTGTGGTACGTGATCTTATCATCTCCACTCGTTATCAACAGAATGCTTTTCCTGACAACAAATATGTGGACAGTCTACGTATGCGTGAAATCGAGACAGATCCTGCGATTAAGAATTTTAATCGTAATGCTCTGTACGATTCCATCAACATTCTTCACAGCGTACCTCGCTTTAACAACCCAACTGGTACTTTCGACAACGATCAGTATCTGTTGACTTTCTATGTTCCTAAAGGAACTAACGCAATTCTGTTCTTGAACAAGATTCAAGATATCCTGAACTGCGCTGGAAATGGTGTTGAGATTGAAGGTACAAACGGTACTCAGTGTGCAAACCTGAATCCTGGTGTACCTTTCGTTGAAAAGTGTGTAGCTGCTACAACAACTACAACCGCTGCTCCTCTAGGTTAATAGAGACTAGCGATGATAATAAAAGGGTGGGGATTTTTCCTCACCCTTTTTTATTTGCAGAAGTGCTTTTTTTTTGGTATATTATTATTGAGTAGTATGCTCATTCCGACCATACACTTTTAAAGTGTAAACCATTGATTATGAGACACATATTAGGTTTAGATATTTTTGAAACTGCAAATCTTACCACTCTTCGTATTGCAGATGCAAGCGTATATGCAGATTTTCCTGCAACTTGTGGTTTATTAGAAATTCAAGCTCCTGGATTTAACATCGTAAAACAATTTGATGTTACACCAAATTTTAACTTGGTTTTAAACGCATGTAGTCTCGGTCTTCAAACAGTTGACTGTGGGGAAACAGCTTCTGATCTTCCTGATGGAATTTGGAAAATTCGTTACTCGGTTAGTCCTAATGATAAGGTGTATGTAGAATATGCGTTCTTAAGAACTACAGCATTTATGAATAAATACTATCAGATTCTTTGTGACCTAGATATGTCTGGATGCGATCCTTCTGAAGAGGTGAAAGACAAGCTGGAAGAACTTAGTATAATTAAAATGTACTTAGATTCAGCTAAGTCGGAAGTGGAGTATTGTCATGAATTGCAAAAAGGAATGCAGGTGTATAATTACGCTAAGTCGCAATTAGATAAATTTGCGATAGCTTGTTGTTCAGCATCTTGTTAAACCAAAATAAAACCAACTATGTCCGCAGCAGTATGTCCAAACTGTAACGCTAACATTACATGTGGATGTCAGCGTAGAACATCTTCAGATGGTAAGTCCGTCTGTACTAATTGTCAAGCTCTTTATGAAAAGAAGCTAGCTGAGAAGAAAACAGCGTCCACTCAAAAACGATAAGTAAATGTCATGCTCATCACCAACTTGTCCTGCAGTTTATAGTAATATAGAGACGTGTACATGTCCCACTCCAAATAACTATACTAAAGATGCAAAAAAGGTTAACTCCCAATTTGCATCTAATGTTTATGCGCATTTCTTAAATAAGAGATTTGGAGTTAAAACGTGTGCTCCATTGAAAGATTTTGTTTCTGCTTCTATTAGAAAGCAGATGCTAGACTGGCAACTGATTGCAGGTGTACCGTGTGATGTAAACATTGGTTTTGCAGATGGGTCTATTGTGTTACCATCTTCTGGTATTCTTGAAATACCTGTAGAGGGTACAGATGGACTCATTCACGTTAATATGGGTGGTTGTGAGATTAAACTTAAGGTGACTAGCAGACCTGATAATTATGCTCACGTACAGTCTATACCTTCTACTAACTGGGTTATTAAACATAATCTTGGATATAATCCCGTTGTTCGTACCGAGAACGCAATGGGTGTGGATATGGAAGGTGTCATTACACATGATACTGTTAATCAACTTACTATTACATTCTCTCAACCTGTTACTGGAACCGCATATTTATCGTAATGGCAGATAATAAACTATACCTCCATAATATTGACCTGACTACTAACGAGCTTCTCAATGCGAGAATGCAACCTGTTACTACAGCAGAGAGAAACGCATATGGTAGTAGTTACAATTCAGGTGATAAGGGTATTCTAGTATATGATATTACACTAGAGGCATTCTTTGTATGGGATGGTAATCAGTGGGATCCAGTTAGTCTTACACCAGCTCAACTTGCTCAACTGCAAGCTGCGTATGATAATATCATCACAGGAATAACGGTTAACCCGATTAACCCTGAGCAAGCGATGATAACATTGAGTAAGCTCAACGCAATTCCTATCACATACACATACGAGCGTGCGTATATTCATGATCAACTTGCTCCAGCAGCAATATGGAATGTAGTACATAATCTTAACAAGTATCCTGCTGTTTCTGTAGTGGATAGTGCATATGAGGAAGTGATAGGAGAAGTGGTATACATCGATGCTAATAACTTACAAGTGAAGTTTACAGCACCGTTTTCAGGACAAGCATATATAAATTAATAAAATATTCGTCATGTCAAAAAAAGTCTTAACCAGTCTTGACCTAACGAAAAACCAGATACTCAACGTAGCGTTGCAAAACCTACCTTCAGCACCTGGTTCTCCGGTTCCAGGTCAGATTTATTATGATACAACAGACCTTCGCGTATACTTCTGGGATGGTACATCCTGGATTGATATGTCGGGGGATATTCGCGATGTACTAGGGGGAGCAGGTATTTCTACAACAACCGTCGGTGATATTGTCACTGTAGATGCAAATGTAGATAATGTCACTATTGAAGTTGATGCTTTAACTGATAACCTTAGAATTAAAGATCTTGGTGTAAGTACACCAAAACTAGCTGATAATGCTGTAACTACAATCAAGATTAATGCAAACGCGGTCACTTATGCTAAGATTCAGCAGGTGAGTGCAATGAAGGTGCTTGCTAACCTTACAGGAGCAACTGCTAACGTAGCAGAGTTTGATGTTCTTACCGATATTTCTGTAGGTGCATCTAACACTAATCTTGGTACAGCACTTGCAATTAAAACATATGTAGATAACGCAATAGCAGGTATTGGTATTCTACAGGGTGGATGGGATGCTTCCAGTGGAGTGTTTCCTTCAGCACCTGGTGGTACAATGGCTGGTGACTACTGGTATGTTACTGTAGCAGGTACGACATACGGATTAACCTTTAATGTAGGGGATGTAATTATAGCAGAAATAAACGGTGCTTCTACTACCAACCCAAATGACTGGATTGCGTTAGAAGTTAATCGTGATCAAGCTACAGAAACTACACTTGGTGTAATTAAACTTGCAACAACAGCTCTTACAAATGCTGGTGTAGATGACTTAACAGCAGTCACACCTCTTAAATTAGCTGGACGTACAGCAACAGAAACTCGTACGGGTATAGCTGAGATTGCAACACAGACAGAAGTTAATACAGGAACTGACGATAGCACTATCGTTACACCTTTAAAACTTGCAACATATTTAGCAACATTTGCTGGTGGGTATAAAGCCACCGTTAACGTTACCGCAGCTGGTACATATACAGTTACACATAATTTAAATAACCTAGACGTACAGGTAGAAGTGTACAGGGAGTCAACAGGAGAAACTGTTCTCTGTGATGTTGTGCGTGTAGGAGTGAACGATGTAAATCTTACGTTCGCTTGGGATGCTTCAGTAGCAGCATCACTAATAGGAAATTATCGTGTACTTGTTAAAGAACAGTAATAATGAAGTTTGTAACCGACATATTTGCCAAATCTGGTCTAATTGTCGATGGTAGCGTTACACTGAATACGACCCCTAATGCTAACGTCGATACAGACAAATTCCTAGTACAGGATGGATTAGTAGTTAAGTACCGTACAGGAGCAGAAGTGCTTTCTGATATTGGTGCTCAAGGTGCTATCACTCTCACTGTAATAGGAAATAGCGGTCCTTCCACTCTTATTGGAAATGGACTAAACATCCCCACTTATACATTAGCTGGACTTGGTGGTGTTCCTTTAACTAGGACTATTACCATAAACGGAACTACACAAGATCTATCTTCAGATAGAATTTATAGTGTAGGTACAGTTACAAGTGTAGATTTTACAGCTCCTACAGGATTTTCTGTATCTGGAAATCCTATTACTAGCTCAGGTATTATATCCTTAAACTTTGCTTCTGGTTATTCACTACCCACTACAGCTTCACAGCTTAATTGGGATAGTGCATATAACAATATGATCACTGCTATTTCGTATAACACCTCAACAGGTGATATTACGTTAACTCAGCAAGATCTTGGGACATTAACTACCACTGTAACTTTACAACCATTCACCACAACTAACTTAGCTGAGGGTACAAACTTGTATTATACAGATGCAAGAGCTAGACAAGCTATTAGTCTTACAACTACAGGAAATTCTGGAGCATCAACTTATACTACTCTCACTGGAGTTTTAAATGTTCCTACATATACGCTTGCAGGACTTGGGGGAGTTCCTACAACACGTACTATTACTATAAATGGTAATTCTCAGGATTTATCAGCAGATCGCACATGGTCAGTTGGTACTGTCACTTCTGTAGATTTAAGTGTTCCCACTGGATTTGCTATAAGTGGAAACCCTGTAACATCTTCTGGTACATTAGCTTTAGCATATGCTGGTGGGTATGCTCTTCCTACACTAGCTAGTCAATCTAACTGGAATAATGCATATAATAATACTATCACTGCAATCTCCTACAATACTTCTACAGGAGAAATAGTTTTAACACAGCAGGATCTTGGTACGTTAAGTGCATTTGTTACATTACAGCCATTTACAACTACTAACCTTGTAGAAGGTACTAATTTATATTACACGGATGCGCGCGCGAGACTAACATTATCAGCTAGTGTAGGAATTAGTTATAATAACTTAACAGGTGTAATTACCAACTCAGCACCTGACCAGACAGTAGTTCTTACTGGAGGTGGTACAACTGTAATTACAGGAACCTATCCGAATTTTACAATTACATCTAATGATTCTTATATTGGTACAGTAACTAGTGTTGCTGCTCTTACATTAGGAACAACAGGTACAGATTTAAGTTCATCAGTAGCTAATAGTACAACTACACCTGTCATCACTCTAAATGTTCCTACAGCATCTGCAGTTAATCGCGGTGCGCTTTCATCTACTGACTGGAGTACATTTAATGCTAAACAGAATGCAATAACACTTACCACTACTGGTAATTCAGGATCATCTACACTTATTGGAGCAACTCTTAATATTCCTACATATACTTTATCGGGTTTAGGTGGTGTTCCAAGTACACGTACTATTAATGGATTAGCACTTTCTAGTGATCAGACATTTGCTGTAGGAACAACAGGTACTGACTTTAATATTGTAAGTGCTGGTACAGTACATACATTTAATATTCCTGATGCTTCAGGTTCTAATAGAGGATTGATAACAGCAGGTTCTCAAACAATTGCTGGTACTAAAACTTTTACAAGTTCCCCTATAGTTCCTTCCCTATACCTGTCTAATATGGGTGCAGGTAGCGGAGCTGTATATTATAACGTTTCTGAGAATCGTCTTACACTTGCAAACTATAATGTAGGTGGTGAGATTAAGTTTGAAGTTAATGGTGGTGTCTACACCATGGAGTTAAATAGTGATCTTACTATTGAGTTGAAGGGATATACCACTGATGGTTTCCTTAAAACATCTGGTGGTACTGGTTTACTTGTGGTGGATACTACCACTTACACTCCTACAACAAGAACGCTCACTATAAATGGAACGTCTTATGATTTAAGTGCAAATCGCACTTGGTCAGTTGGAACAGTTACATCTGTTGGTTTATCTGTACCTACAGGATTTAGTGTTGCTAGTACACCTGTAACTAGTTCAGGTACAATTGCATTAAGTTTTGCATCTGGGTATTCACTTCCAACCAATGCTTCTCAGACTAACTGGGATACAGCATATAATAGTAGAATTAGTTCTCTTACAACCACTGGTACATCTGGTGCTGCTACATTAGTGGCTAATGTTCTTAATATCCCTCAGTATCAAGCTCAGGGTAACTATATCACTGCTCTTACTGGTGAAGCTACAGCATCTGGTCCTGGATCAGCTTCTGTAACACTTACCAACTCTGCAGTTATAGGTAAGGTGTTGACAGGACTTTCTGTAACTAGTGGAGCGATTGCTTCTACAGATAGTATTCTACAAGCATTTGGTAAGGTGCAGGGTCAGATAAATGCACTTTCTGGAGGTCTTATTTTCCAGGGTACATGGAATGCAAATACTAACACTCCGACAATCACATCAGGTGTAGGATCACTTGGATATTTCTATATAGTAAATGTAGCTGGTAACACTACAATTGATGGTAATACTGGATGGCAAGTTGGAGACTGGATTTTGTTTGATGGTACAGTGTGGCAGAAGGTAGATAATACCGATGCTGTAACATCTGTAAACGGTCAAACTGGTGCAGTTGTTCTCACTACCACTAATATCTCTGAAGGTACAAATCTTTATTACACTGATACTAGAGCTCGTTTAGCAATTAGTTTAACTACAACTGGATCTTCTGGAGCAGCTACATATACATCTGGTACAGGAGTTCTTAATATACCTCAATATACATTATCGGGATTAGGTGGTGTTCCTACTGGAAGAACTCTAACAATAAACGGTACGGCATACGACTTGTCTGCTGATCGTTCTTGGAGTGTGGGTACGGTAACTAGTATTGCTACATCTGGACCTATTACAGGAGGAACAATCACAGGTTCTGGTACAATTGGTATTACACAAGCTACATCTACTACAAATGGTTACTTATCTAGTACAGACTGGAATACCTTTAACAATAAGCAGAATGCCATAACTCTTACGGTTACGGGAAGTAGTGGACCTGCTACCCTAGTAGGGGCAACTTTAAATATTCCTGAATATACGTTATCTGGACTTGGTGGCGTGCCATCCACTAGAACATTGACAATCAATGGTACTAGTTATGACTTATCTGCTAACAGAACATGGTCTGTAGGTACTGTCACATCTATCACCTTTAGTGGTCCTCTTACTGGTGGTACAATTACAGGAAGTGGAACAGTTGGGATTACGCAAGCTTCTGGTGCTGCTAGTGGGTATTTATCCTCTACAGATTGGACTACATTCAATAACAAACAGAATGCTATCACCTTAACCACTACAGGATCTAGTGGAGCTTCTACGTTTGTAGGCGCTACATTGAATATTCCAACCTACACACTTAGTGGACTCGGTGGTGTACCAACGTCTCGTACACTTACTATTAATGGAACTGCTTATGATTTATCTGCTGATAGAAGCTGGAGCGTAGGTACAGTAACTTCTGTAGCAGCTACAGCAGGTAGCGGAATTAGTATATCTGGTTCTCCAATTACAGGATCTGGTACGCTCACTATTACAAACACTGGTGTAACATCACTCACTGCTGGTACAGGAATCTCTGTTTCAGCGTCTACAGGTGGTATTACAATCACCAATACAGCTCCTTCTCCTGCTAATACAGTGACAGGTACAGGTACAACAAGTTATGTAGCTAGATGGACATCTAGTTCTACTATAGGAACTGGTGTATTATATGATAATGGTACAAATGTTGGTGTAGGTACTATATCTCCATTATGCAAACTTCATATAAAAGGAGATGCTGTTAGTAGTGTTGGATTAACATTAATACAAAATGATTACGCTAGTGGTAATGTATATTACCCTACTCTAAGTGTTATCAATACTAGAGGTAATCATAGCTATGGAAATGTAGCTGAATTTAGAACAAACACAGCAGGAGACAATGATAGACCTTCTATTTTATTTTATGGTGCTCAAGTAGCAGCTAGTTGGCAAGTTGGTCAAGTAACTAGTGGATGGGGAAATAATGATGCTTTTGGTATTGGATATAGAGCTTCAAATACTCCAAGTTCTTTTGCTAGTTGGCCTACTAATTATTTTACTATATTAACAAATGGTAATGTTGGTATAAGTGTTAGTACTCCTGCTAATAATTTACAAATTGGATCAATGGGTTCTGTCGGTTATGGTGGAAACCACTTAGCAATTGGTAATGGTAGTGGTGGAGCATTTGCTATATGGCAAGAGACAGGTAGAACTAATATTTATACTAGTACATTTTATTCTTTCCAATTGTCAGGTAGTGGAACAGGTAATTTTGTTATTGCTTCAACAACAGATTCAGGACTAGCTAAACTACAAGTAACAGGAGCTATACAGCAAACATCTGTAACCTCCTCAATGCTTAAGGTTAATAGTAGTGGTGTCTTAGTAGCAGCGATTGCAGGTACAGATTATCTTACATCTACAAGTAGTGACTTCTCATATGCAGCGAGCTTAACCCTTTCTACCACTTGGCAAGATACTGGAGTGAGCGCAACAAATCTTTCTACTAGCGGTGTATATTTAGTAACATGTGCTTTAAGTGATTTTGCAGTAGGGGGTGGTCAGTATACAGAAACTTATGTAGGTATGATGTATTGGTATGCATCAACAACAAACGGAAGTGATGTTGCAGAAATACCACTTCATCACTCTGGTCATGCAGATAATAATAGATATATCTATCTTCGTACTAGAATAGACCCTGCAGCTTCTACTGGTAAGATATATCTTCAGATAAGAGGTAATGGAACTAACTCAGGAGCATCTACGTACACATTCACATTCAAACGCTTAATGTAAC
>SXGQ01035572.1_pt1 | contig 13163 bp, 11 predicted proteins | sample 3178371 | NCBI WGS metagenome assembly SXGQ01 (sample SAMN11356859, study PRJNA531348) | freshwater metagenome | isolation source: freshwater sample F1-20 | place: China: Fuxian Lake, Yuxi | collected 2017-12-25
CCAAACCGGCTTTTGAACGGTGAAATGCTCTTCCTTGACGCGTTGTTCATAAACGGGTTTGTAGGTGTTATATTTAACGGGTACTTGGTAAGTTTGCCAAACCGGCTTTTGAACGATGTAATTTTCCTCTCGAACACATTGTTCATACACTGGTTTCATTACCGAGTAGTTTCTTACGACATCAAAGGTTTCCCAAACTGGTTTGCAAACGGTGTAGGAGCTATCCCGATAAGTGGTTTCATAAACCGGTCTGTAGCATACTGATTTGCATTCCTTCATTACCGTTCGGTAAACAGGTTTATAGCAAAGTTGACTTCGTTCCTCGATGGATTCCTTGTAAGTCACTCTATATTGAACTTCTGGAAGACAAAATTGTTCGCGTTCGCAACAAATTGGCGAATAGCGAATCGCACCACAATGTCTGGCTTGGACGGACGCATCAAAACAACATAAAGCTGAGATGGCAAGTAACCAAACATTCCAAGAGGATCTAATCATGACTTAAATCTCAATAAGGTAACTAAAATAGGCAAACCCAGAACACGGGTAGCCACCATGAGTCATGATTAAGTGTGCTTTAAAAATCGAAATAGAAAAATGGAACTTTAGGAAAAATGAAATGTTTTGGAGGCTTGGCAAAGGAATTGTCGTTAATAGTGTCACAAACGGAAATAATTAACTTTTGTTTATCTTTATGATTAGATTAATGGCCCGTATTTTCAGATTTTTCATTTTATTCGGTAATATCAGACTTCCAGCGTTTTGTTTTTTTGTTATGCAACCATCAATAGGGCCTAATTTAGGACGAAAATTTGAACAGAGGTGAATGATGCTGCAAAAATTAAACCGGGGTGAGGAGCTTAACTCCCCCGCGATTAAGTTTAAAACCAAAGATTCTGTCCCCAAGACATTTTTCTCATTGGTCTTTGAGCTTGAACCAAGCAAGATATTGTTGGAATTCTATTCAACAAGGATTGTGGTTGGGAGAAGTTCTGGAGTTGATTTTTGCCTTCCTTCGCTTTGCGTAAGTAGGCGTCATTGTATCCTTGATTGGTCCGAGGATGGTTGGAACTTGCGGGATTTAGACAGTAAAAATGGCACATTTGTCAATGGCTTCCGAATAACTTCCAAAAAGCTCCGGCCGTTTGACGAGATTCAAATTGGAATATTTTCATTGGTGGTTAAAAAAGCTGATCCAGATTTTCAGTTACATAATGCGATTCAAACTTATAAGCGAGCTGGTTAAAAAACTTTTTGGATTTATTATGAAAAGCAAATGCTTTTCAACCTGTTTTTCGTTTTGACGAAATCCTGGTTTAACCAACATCCATTCATTAGACTCTGTGATAAAATTTAATTGAGTTTTTTAATGGAGTAAATGATGTCGATGTTGGACCGTGAAGAATACATTGAACAGCTATATTTTTTTCAAACCCTCAGGGAGCGAATCAAGGCTTCCATCGCAACCCAGGAGGTACTTGAAAAAATTGATCAGGAAATTCTTTCCACCACCAAGTTGCCCATGGCAATTCAGTTTCTTGCGACTGAAATTAAAGATAGCGGACTGCTGAGTACTGGTTTTAAACTGCTTGGCCATTATTTCACCCCATTCCAGGCATTTATCATCAAGTCCACCGAGGATGAAAATAGAAAATTCAGCATTGATACCGGTTTGCATGTTCTGGAAAAAATGGCAAAATACTTGGCGGATACGCCAACCCCATCCGGTTTGTTTGTGTTTCAGTTTGAAATCCTGTCCCGAAATAAACTGGGTTATGATGAGGGGGTGCTGGCCATGGCCGATGACCCTCTTTATCCAACAGTCTGGAGGGATTTCATAATATTTGTCTCAAAGCAAATCGGATTGGTCGAGTTTGCCGAGTTGGTTTACCTTCGGTCTGAATATTATTTAGAATTGGAAAGAAAGCAGGACCCGAATTATGAACCACCGGTCCCGCCACTTTTCCAAACCAAAGAAGGACGGATTGCGAAGGCGAACCTTGGGCGAGATCCTTTCTTTCTTTTTGCGGCACTTCAAAGGCAATTAAATTATCCAGAAGTGCCCCGTAGCATGGAAAAAGAATCACCTAAGGACGAAATGGGTTCGATTAGACAAAGAGTAAACGATCTGGAGATGAGGATTAAACTGGTGGAGGCGGAGGTCAAGGGTAATGTTGACCTCGCTCATTTTGGCAAGCCTGAGATCCTTGCTAATTTACCAAAAGACGATGCTTTTGAAGACTAGACCCTATTAGCTTGCAGGCCTGAATGTTCGAAAACTTCTGAGAACCTCGTAAAGGTCGGCTGTCACAGCAACCTCGTCTTCCATGAAATCCTGGACCCATACGAAATTCTTTCGTTGCGCTGCGGCAATCAATGGTAAGAGGTCTGACAACCGTATGCGAACAGTTGGGGCTTGGATGATGTCTTTGTCAGAGTCTGATAATTCTTTGAAAACTTTTAGGTGTGGTGCCATTTGAATCCTCCTAGATTCTTTTGGTGTCCTGGTCAGCGCCCTTATAACCGTCTTGGATTATTGATTTTTCAAAGGGAAGCTGTTTCCATAATGTCTGGCATACTTTAATCGGCAATATTCTTATTTAACTTTGGTCAATTTTTAAAAGTTCTAGTCATAAATGGTCGTTCAAAGTGTTAATATCCTTATGTTTTTAAATTTTTAGCATGATTTGTCTGCCAAAAATGGATTGGATAAAAAACTAAATACTTCCAAGTGGCGATATGAGCTTTTTATCCTTAGGATGGTTTTAAGTATTTTATTTTTAAAATTTCAGAGTAATCATGATTCAAAAAGTTGTAATTATCGGGTCTGGAGCGTGGGGAATGGCTTTAGCCTTGCATTTGGCAAGGGAGAATAAGTGTGCTGTTTCTTTGTGGAGTTCCAGGGAATCTACCCGGGTAAGGCTTAAATTTAACCGTGGTAATGATTTGCTTCTTTCCGGGGTTGTATTGCCTGCAAAAATTGAAATTGCTGGTTCTTTTTTAGATGCCATATCTGGAGCGGGTTTATTAGTCTCTTGTGTCCCATCCGCTTATCTGAGGGAATCGCTCAGAACAATTGCAGGGCAGTTGCCTGAATTGTTACCTGTTCTTAGCACCACAAAAGGCTTGGAGCGGGAATCTTTTTTGAGACCCAGTCAGACTATTATGGATGTTTTGGGTAAAAGGCCAGTTTCCATATTAAGTGGTCCAAGCCATGCTGAGGAAGTTGCGAAAGGATTGCCAACATCACTTGCCCTTGCCGGTTCTGATCAAAATGTAAACTTGGAAATTCAAAAATTATTTAATTCGGAAACTTTCAGGGTTTACACCAATGATGATGTAATGGGAGTGGAACTTGCTGGAGCATTAAAAAATGTCATAGCAATAGCAGCGGGTATAAATGATGGTTTGGGATATGGTGATAATTCCAAAGCCGCACTTATAACCAGGGGGTTGGTTGAAATGACGAGATATGGTGTGGCATCTGGGGCTGATGCCGCGACTTTCAATGGGTTGGCAGGGTTGGGTGACCTTATTGCAACATGCACCAGTGTGCATTCCAGGAATCGCAAGGTTGGGGAGCGTTTGGGTCGAGGTGAAAAACTAGCGGATTTCCTCCCTTCTATGCCCCAGATTGCTGAAGGGATTTTCACCGCTCCCAGCATCCGCGAGCAGGCGATGCGAAGAAGCATCGATTTACCTATCATAGAGCAGGTTTTTCAAGTATTGCAGAATGGTAAAAACCCCAGACTTGCTGTTCAAGACCTAATGAACAGGGCGCCTCGAAAAGAATAGGAATGACGCATGGAAGTCCAGATTGCATGCAAGGAATGGGCGTCGGTTTGCGCGGCTTTGGCATCGGGTAGGCAATCAATATTGCTACGAAAAGGCGGAATCTCTGAGCCCACCGGCGATTTTCGTGTTCAGTCAAATTGGTTCTGGCTTTACCCCACATTTGTTCATCAAAAACAAAACCCTCTCCGTGAATTTGAATGGTTTGAAAAGGGCGAAGCTTTTAAAGCGCCTTTTGGTAAAGTTTTTTTCTTTCATCTTGCCGAGGTTGTCGAAATCATCAACCTTACTAATCCTGACCTGTTGGAAAAAATTGAACCTTTTCATGTTCTTAACAGGGAATGTGTTTATTCCAGATTTTCATACCGTTCACCCGGATTAACAATCGTATTGGCCAGAATATATAAAATTCAGGAACCGATGGAAATTGATGAGACACCTTTTTACTCGGGATGCAAATCTTGGGTTAACTTGATTGCTCCCCTTAACGCCCATTCTCTTTCTCCCGTGATTCCCAACGATGATTTCCATTCGGAAGTTGTAAAAATCAAAACAATACTTAACTCATAAGGTTTATTCATGGTGAATTGCTCTTATTTTATATTGGCCATTTTGATGGCTCAGCAGAATGAGGGAAAGCCTGATTCTGTGAAATTTCCTGAGAAAGAAGTTAGATCTTTGGTGCGTGAGTCCATGGATTATTGGCGGGTACCCGGTGTTGCGGTTGCGATTGTTCATCAGGGGGATACGGTTTTTGAATCTGGATTTGGTTTGATTGAGATTTCCAAGCAGAAAACAGTCTCCACAGAAACTCTTTTTCCAATCGCATCTTGCTCCAAAGCTTTTACAAGTGCCTTGGCTGCATCCCTTATTTCCCAAAAAAAACTTGATTGGGATGACAAGGTTCGTAAATATTTGCCCTGGTTCAAACTTTCAGATCCATTGGCATCCGAGGATTGCAGGTTGAGGGATTTGTTTTGCCATCGCACTGGGTTAGGGGCTAATGATTTGCTTTGGTATGGAAGTGGCATGTCTCCTGAGGAAAATGTGCGGAGGGCGGGTTTTTTAGTCTTGGATAAACCTTTTCGTTCGACTTACCAGTATCAATCCATCATGTACTCCGCTGGTGGTTTGATATGTGAAAAAGCGGGAAAAGCCAGTTGGGAAAAACTTTTAAAACAGGAGATCCTTGATCCGCTTGGAATGAAAAGCACGATGGTTACACCGCCCGCGGATAACCTTGCGAGGGGCCATTTTATCAACCAAGCTGTTTTGCCTGAGGTTAAAGCGCCATATTCAAGTAATTTTCCCGATCCTGCTGGCAGTGTTTATTCCTCGGCTCATGATCTTGCGAGTTGGTTGAAATTCCAAGTTGACCCTTTCAATCAAAAATTTTCCAAAATGAATTTTGCGCGTGAACTTTTGGAGACACAGAGTCCCCAGGTTGTTAATCCGATTGATGAGACAAATAAATTGCTTCATCCCTTCACAACCCAGATGACATATGGGATGGGTTGGGTTATTCAAGACTATCGCGGCATACGATTGGTTTCACATGCGGGTTCGATTGATGGCTTTCGTACTCACATCGCGATGGTTCCTGACGCGAAATTTGGATTGGTGATTTTGTCCAACCTTGAACAGACAAGGATGAACCTGGGGTTGAGCAATTCGATAATTGACTTGCTTTTCAATTTTCCTAAGGTTCCATGGGATAAAAATTATTCATACATTTTGGCGAATGCCTTTAAGGCGTCCAACATCGCCCATGAAAATCTTTTGGTTGAATTGCTTAGAAAAAATCCCGGTAACCTGAATTTAAATGATGTCCTTGGTGAATATCAAAACCCAGCTTACGGCAAAGCTTTGTTGAAAATGGATGATAAAAAAGTAAGGCTGGTCATAGGTAATCACGCCGTTGGGTTAAGTCCGCTGGGCGGGGCGGTTTTACATGGCAGGGATTTTGTTTTTGATAACCCGATTCTGGTTTTTAACAAGGATTCAGCATCAAAAATTACAGGTTTTAAAATCTCGGGAAGAATTAATGCTGAATTTGCCAGATCCCATGATTGATTTCGAAATTTAATTTACTTATGCTGCTTGGGTTTGTTTTTTTACTGGAAGCGATTTGCCAGATGAGTTCCGGGCTTTAAGCGGTACAAGCTGTAACAAATTCGGGAGCCATAGCACCGAGCAAACCATGCAGGCGCTAACACCCAGGGCAAGAAGAAGGCCCAGGCTCGATAAACCCAGATGGGATGAGATTGAAAGTGAGCCAAATCCCAGCACTGTCGTCAATCCTGCGACAAATATTCCCTTGAAGGTGCTTGTTTTTAATTTATATGCCCTGCTTCTGTCTCTTCCCAGAAAATCATGAATCACATGAACCGCGTTATCAATGCCTACGCCTACCAGTATTGGAAAAGCAATCATATTCGCCGGGTTGAGTTTCTGGCCCATTAGCTTCACAGCACCCAGGGTAATGCAAAGTCCCATCGCAAGTGGTAAAAGTGCAAGGGTTACTAGAATTGGTTTTCTAAAATCCCAGGATAAAATCATCACAATTGCGATACAGGCGTAAATTCCAGCCCACTGGAAACCAGCTTTCATACCCTTGAGCCCTTCCAATGTCGTGAAGGGTTTTCCTGTGGCACGGGCGTCAACTTTTTGGATGCTGCCTACAAACTCCCTGAGATTGTCGTATTCCCATAGGTTTTTCTTTGCGAACACCCGAAGCAACCATTGGTTGTTTTCGCTCAGGTATCGATTGCGAATTGGTGGTGGTATATCTGACACATTGATGAATTCCGGGTGAGATACTTCTTTCAGCCTGTGAAGGTTTTCAATCAGGTCGCCCGTCACAGATTCTTCAAAAATTTTAAGTTCCTTGCTTGTGTCTTCATCGGACTTTGCAAGGCAATTTAAAAAGATGTTTAAATCCCTGTTGATTTCATCAAGATCGATAAGGCTGTTTTTTTGGCTGGTCTTATTTTCCAGGAGTTGCAGTTCTTTTTTTAGTCCAGCTATGTCTGGAGTCGCATGGCCTGGTTTAGCCCCGCGGGTTGGTAATAATCTCAGCCGGTGTTGGATTTCAGCTAATTGGCTTTTATTGATGTTTTGATCCCTTGGTAGCATGCTTGCAATCTCAGCTACCTGGCTTACTTCGGGGAGTGCTTCAAATTTCTTTTTCCATTCGATCGCCTCCTCACGAGTCGCCGTGAAAGTCACAGCATGCCAGGTGGCGGCTGGCATTTTTTCAAGAAGCACCTTTTCCCATTTCACAGAGTCAAGCGACGGAGATTGCAAATGTAAAAGATTGTGATCGTAGGAGATTTTCAAGGCTGGTATCAAAAACAAACAAGTTGTGAACAACCCGCCTGCCACAATGCTTCTTGGACTGTCAAAAAAAATCGCGGTCCAATTTTTCTCAACCTTGGGGAAGGAAAGAATATCGTATTCATTGATTGTCGATGCCTGGATTTCCCGACAGTTGATTCCAAGGAGTGCGGGAAGAATTGTGAAGCAGCTAAGTGCGCAAAATAAAATCCCACTCCCGGCAATCCATCCCATTTCAGATACTGCTTGGAAATCCGCAAGCATCGCTGCGTAGAAAGCAAGCGAGGTAGTGCATGCGGCGGTCAGTATACCCGGGCCAACAGTGATTGCGGTTTTAGCCATTGATTCATCGGCGCGGTTTCCTTTCCTTTTGAATTCATCAAATGCGCTAACCCATAAGACTCCGTAGTCGCCGAGCCCGATCAACATGACTGCAAAAGTCGCTGAAAGTAGATTCAAGTGCCCGATAGTCAATGTGACCCAACCAAGGGCCATAATGGTCCCCACCAGCAGTGTCGTGATTGTAAGCACGGGATACCGCCAAGACCTGTAAACAATTACATAAAGGGCAAGTACGCTCAGGAAAGCAAGCCATGAGGCCTTGGTGCTATCCCGTTGTGAAGCTGCCATTTCGTCTGCTTCCAAAACAGGCAGGCCTGTGAGTCCCAATTGGACTTCGGGGTGAAGATTAGCGACCTCGTTCAATATCGTACGCATTAATTTAACAGCAGGCATGGAACTGACAAATTCTGATTTTTCTTGGGTGATCGGCCTTGCAAGAAGAATGGCAATCGATTTGTCCTCGGAGATCAGATAGTTTGGCTTGGACAACATGGTGCTGTCATGCTGTGTTTGCGGTAGAAGTCCCACCCAGGGGTTTTGGTAGTTTTCCTGAGTGTCCAAATAGGATGTTGCTGACCTGATAATACTTCTGAATTGGGCAAGAAATGCCTTATCAGCCCCGGTGACGGTACCTCGCGCTTCAATTTGTTTGATTCTTGCATGGGCTTCGCATGTGATGCTTTTTGTGGTGAATAAATTCCAAGCGAAGGGGAATTCAAGCAGAGGTGCCATGTTTGCGAGGTGCCCGACAATGGTCGCTATTTCCCTGGGTTCAAGGAAAAGCAGGGATCTGTTTTTAAGGTTTTGTAAATCGACTTTGAAAAAAACGCGGTCAAAACTCTCCGGGTGATTTGCCAGGGTTGAAGCCAGGTGTTCCAAAGCTTCAGTCTTCATTTTTTCATCGCCACCCATCGCGACAACCACCATGTCGTCATCCTGTCCGAATTCTTTCAGGTAATGTTTCCAGTTTTGCTGGGTCCATTTTCGGTTGCTTATCATGTCATCGCGATGCGTTTTGAATTCAAGTTTTTTGTAGGAGTAAATGAGCGCGATGGTGCAAGTCAGGAAACAAATGACAAAAACCAACCATGGTTTTTGAAATGAAAACATTGAAATCGCGTGAATAATCTTGGCGGGAAACGATTTCTTGCCATCCTTGGCTTCGTTCATTTTCTTGATGTCCCTAAGGCTGTATCCTTATGCCGTTCTTTGGCTTAAGAGCGGCGGATTCTAGGAAAGCATCGTTTTATAAACAAGCCTAAAATTAATTTTCCTACCCGCTTGGCAAGCCATATTTCCCATATTATGTAGGATGGAATCTATCAGGATTCTTTTGCTTTCCTAGTTTAACGGGGCAGATATGGATTTGATTCCTTTTTTGATTTTTAAAGCTGAATCAGGACAGGCTGAATTTGCCCAATGGCGTACCGAAGCCGGAGATTCGGCGCTAGCCTTATTTCAGGATCGGGCAAAAGCTGAGGCTTTTTGCAAGATTTCTTCTCTTAGTGAAGTTTGGGTTGTTGTCCAACCCGCCTTGCCCATGCTGCAATCAATATTCAAGGCAATGATTCAAGCTGGGATCCAATATGCTGTATTGGACCCTGATGAAAAAAGTGCGAGAACCGTATACAAACTTGCAGAGGTTGTCGCTGCAGCAGAGAGCTGGTTTTCACAAAACAGCAACAAGTAGCCTAGAACTTCAGGGTTGCATCCTGATTTGTCCAATCTTTTCTTGCTTTTAGAATTGGGTCGATTTCCGCTACTAGGAATTCTTCAACCTGTTCCCTGGCTCTTCCTGAAAATCGGCCTTCAGTCATGACTTTTTGAAAATTAATGTTTGCAAACTCAGGCTCTTTTTGAAGCCGCTCGAGAAGGTCGTTTTTTCTATTTCCAGATTTCAAATCTGCAATTACAGCATGGCTGTGTTTTCGTATCACCTCATGGAGCGTTTGTCTGTCGCCCCCATTTCCCACCGCAGCCATCAATAGGTTCTCTGTGGCCATGAATGGGAGAGTTCGTTCAACTTCAGATTTGATCACTTCCTGGTTCACAACCAGGCCGCGAACAATATTGATAGCTATTCGCAAAATTGAGTCAGCGCATAAAAATGCCTGGGGAATAGTCAGTCTGCGGTTTACGCTGTCATCGAGTGTGCGTTCCAGCCATTGAACAGCGGCTGTTTCCGCAGTATTTCCGGCAAGTTGAATCAGAAAACGGGATAACCCACACATGCGTTCCGAACGCATTGGGTTTCGCTTGTAAGCCATAGCCGAAGAACCGACTTGGTCCGACTCAAATGGCTCGTCAATTTCCTGCCTGTGGGAAAGAAGTCTCATGTCCGTTCCGAATTTCTGTGCACTTTGGGCGATACCAGACAAAGTCTCAAGGATTTGGGAATCAGCTTTTCTTGGGTAGGTCTGGCCTGTCACGGGGAAGACTATATCAAAACCCATCTTTTTTGAAACCAAGATGTCCAGGTCACGGACTTTCTGGTGATCACCTTTGAAAAGTGAAAGAAAACTGGCTTGGGTTCCAGTTGTTCCCTTGGCACCCCGGAATTTCATGTTTTCAATTCGATAAGTTACCTCATGAAAATCCATCAGGAAATCCTGGGCCCAGAGGCAGGCTCTTTTTCCAACTGTGGTTAATTGAGCTGGCTGAAAGTGGGTGAATCCCAAGGTTTCAATCCCAGCGTATTTACGGCTGAACTTTGCGAAGTGATCGAGTAAACCAACCAGAGATTTTTGCAGAAGAATCAAGCCCTGTTTCATCAGGATGAGCTCGGTGTTGTCGGTGACAAAACAACTGGTTGCACCAAGATGAATGATATCCCGAGCAAGTGGACAGCATTCACCATATGCGTGGATATGGGCCATCACATCGTGTCGAAGTTTTTTTTCGTGTTCTTCAACCCTTGCGAAGTCAATGTTGTGAATGTTTTGTTCAAGTTGTTTGATTTGCAATAATGAAATCCGAGGTTTAGTGCCATCTTCGGAAAGGAGATTCAGCTCCATTTGGGTTTGTGCCAGTGCCACCCATAATTTTCTCCATGTCGAGTACCTGTTAAATGGGTTCCAAATGGCAACCATTTCTTTGCCAGCATAGCGTTGGACCAGGGGGTTGTCATGAACTTGAGCTGTTTCCATAAAGTATTCCAAGAAAATTTAATGTTACCGTGAATATTCGTTTAGAGTTATCACCTTTTCTAAATCGCCAAAAACCAACTTTCATCATCAAACTATTGTAAAGAATTGTCTTAAAAATACTTCTTTTTATCAAAAGAGTGTTAGGTTTTATTTTAGTGAGATCATGGAGTAGGGTCAGGAGGACATTTTACGATGAGGCTAGTTTACAAAACATTGATGTTGTTGGTAATTGGATTTGTCAGCCAAAGTATGATTGAAAATCGTGCTTTAGCCCAGACAAACGATGGAAACTTGCAAAGATTTTTCCATTATCCCTATTATTATTTTCCCCACAATTATTGGCCGTCCATGGGGCCGAAATGGCCTGAAAGACCAGGCCAACCATACATGCCCCCGCCTGCATACATGGCTTATCCTGCATTCCGTGAGCCTCATTGGCGTTACGAAAGCCAAAAAGCCCAGAAGTATTACAGTGGTTTTCATTTTTGGCTTGACCAGTTTTAAAAATTTACCCTGATTTTAGAAAGGAAGCACCAATCTTTGATGGTGCTTCTTTTTTGCATTTGTATTTGCAATTTGTAATAATTGCATGGGTTACTACTTTTTGTCAGTTTGCTTTTCTGATTAACAAGAGTTTTCCAATGTCGAAAACAGATCCCGGGGATAATCCCTCAAAGGATAAAAAAAAGATTGTTTCCTCGAACCAAATTGATGTTCAGGTTGTCGCTGAAAAAGTAATTTCGAACATAGAAAAAGTTGTTCTGGGAAAGCGTAAACAGATTTCCCTTGCAATAGCCGCATATCTCGCTGAAGGGCACATATTGTTGGAGGATGTTCCGGGTGTTGCGAAGACAATTCTAGCCAGGGCCTTATCCAGGAGCGTTGGTTGTGTGTTTAAAAGAATTCAGTGCACCCCTGATTTACTTCCCAGTGACATAAATGGTGTTTCCATTTACAATCAAAAAACTTCCGAGTTTGAATTCAGGCCGGGGCCTATTTTCTCCCAAACAGTTCTGGCTGATGAAATCAATCGTGCAACTCCGCGGACTCAGGCTGCATTACTTGAAGCCATGGCTGAACGAAGGGTGACCGCAGATGGCCAGACTTATAATTTAAAGCCTCCATTTCTTGTTATTGCCACCCAGAATCCCGTCGATCATGAGGGCACTTTTCCATTGCCGGAAGCGCAACTGGATCGTTTTTTAATCAAATTAAGCCTGGGATATCCAACAATCGAGGAAGAATCCCTGATGTTGAAAAGATTGCAGCTTGGACATCCTATTGACGATGTTTCACCCGTTGTCACCGCGGTTGATTGGCAGGCATGCCAGGAATTGGTTCGCAAGATTCATCTGGATGACCAAATTCGGACATACATTCTTGAAATTGTCCATGCAACCCGGGATAACGAGAATATTTTACTTGGGGGAAGTCCTAGGGCCTCCCTTGCATTACAAAGGGCCGCCCAATCTGTCGCAGCCATGCAGGGAAGGGCTTTTGTGGTTCCTGATGATGTCAAAAAATTGGCTGCTTCTGTGCTTTCACATCGTGTTATTTTAAAGCCCGAAAGCAGGTTGAGAAAAATCAAGGCGGATGATGTCATCAAGGATGTAATGGAGGATGTCCCTGTTCCCGTATCGTCAGATTATCACACTGAAAAAGATTACTTTTAATGTACTGGCTAATCGGAATTCTTTTAATCGGTATTTCCTCCCAGATTCTGGGTTCGGGCCTTCTTGCTTTTTCGGCATATTTAATGGCGCTAGTATTGGCATTTAGTCGATTTCTAGCCTGGCACTGGGTTAATGGCCTGCGTATTGAAAGAAAAATTCGTTGTGCTATCGCTGAGGTTGGCGATAAGGTGCGGGTCAAAGTATTAGTACGATACATGGGATTGATTCCGGTACCATGGGTAATCATCGAGGACCTTTTACCTGATGATGCCATAAATCCAAGTCACCCTTTTTTGAAATTAAAGGGAAAAAAGATAAAGGTTTTTTCATTGTTTTCAATGCAGACCGAGGAGTTTTCATATTCCCTGGAGTGCATGCATCGCGGGTTTTTTCAAATCGGCCCGGTTTTGGCGGAGACCGGTGATCCTTTTGGTTTTATGAGAAGGTATCGCGTAGCTTGCCAGCCATTTTATTTGCTTGTTCTTCCAAAAATCACCCATTTGCTTGGATATGATCTTACCTCCCGAAGGCCGATTGGTGAAATCCAAATGATTATGAAGATTTTTGAAGATCCCACTCGTATTTCTGGGATTCGGGATTACGAACCAGGAGATCCAATGTCTAGGATTCATTGGAAGGCAAGCGCCAGAACAGGTGTGTTCCAATGCAAGGTTTTTGAGCCATCATGCCTTGCAGGAGCTATGATATTGCTGGATTTTCATGAGGCCAATTTTCCACCCAGAGGTGAACCGTTTCGTTCAGAACTTGCCATTGATGCCGCTGTTTCTTTAGCTCATGCGGTTTGTATTTTAAACCAGCCTTTTGGAATATCCACCAATGCCACGGATGCGGCTTTTAATGTTCGCGAGAATTC
>SXGQ01136241.1_pt1 | contig 13162 bp, 15 predicted proteins | sample 3178371 | NCBI WGS metagenome assembly SXGQ01 (sample SAMN11356859, study PRJNA531348) | freshwater metagenome | isolation source: freshwater sample F1-20 | place: China: Fuxian Lake, Yuxi | collected 2017-12-25
AAAGGTTGGTCAGACTATGAAAAGAAAGATCAGACTAAACTGAACCAAATACTACTGTACAAGAGATTCTATTCCAAAGGTATGAATATACCTGAGGATCAGATAGATGTTAAGTTCTTTATAGTAAAGAGAAAAGTATTTGTTAATCCTGATTTTCCTACATACAGAGTACAAGAGTTTATACCAGCTAACGGCAAAAAGAAGGTTGAAGATGCTGTAAAAGACATGTCTCAATTCATTAGAGAGTGTTTCACAGAAAAAGCAAAGTACAATACAGAGAGAGTTTATCCTAAGAATATCAATAGCTGTAAGTTCTGTCCTTATACCAATAAGCCGGAACTTTGTGACAAAACTCAATAAAATATTTTTTTATTTACGTATTTATTTGTATATTCTAGTATATTTATAATAAAATGATTATGACAAATAAAACAAAGAGAGTGATCACCTCTGTAAAGATCCCTCAAACTTTATACGAAGACTTCAAAGTAACCTCTGTTAAGACTAAAATGAATTTACAAGACATAGTTGAGAGAGCTATGTACATGTATTTAACTGACTCTGGTTTTAGACAAACTATTCACGAACAATATAACACGTACTATACAGGATCTACTTTAATTGAAGCAATAAAATAAGTTGTAAATGAGAAAAGGTTATATACCAAGATCAGAGAGAAAGAAGATTCTTTTCCTCTGCGACGATATTAGAATGACATCAGGTATTTCTACAATGGCAAGAGAAATAGTAGTAGGTACTTCACACAAATTTAATTGGATTAATTTAGGAGGCGCGATCAACCATCCAGATCAAGGTAAAAAGTTAGATATATCTGAAGATACTAACAAACTAAATGATATAACAGATGCATCTATTTTTATATATCCTATATCAGGTTATGGTACACAAGAAGCAATAAGACAATTAATCGATATTGAAAAGCCTGATGCTATTATGTTCTTCACTGACCCAAGATACTGGGTATGGTTGTTTCAAATGGAGAACGAGATTAGGAGAAAAATCCCTATGATTTACTTGAATATATGGGATGATCTTCCAGCCCCTTTATATAACAAATCTTACTACGAATCTTGTGATACTTTGATGGCTATATCTAAACAGACATTGAACATCAATAAAATGGTGTTAGGAGATGCTGCTAAGAAAAAGATGTTAAGATATGTACCACACGGTATTAATGAAAAGATCTTCTACCCGATCACAGAGTTTATGAAAGACCAAAACCAAGCTCTAGAAATAAAAAGAAAAGAGATCTTTGGTGATTTTAATCCTGAGTTTGTTGTATTCTATAATGCAAGAAACATTAGACGCAAATGTACATCTGACTTAATTGCAGCTTATGCTATCTTCTGTGATAAGATTGGTAAAGATAAAGCTAACAAATGTGCCTTATTACTTCATACACAAAGGCAAGATGAAAACGGTACAGATTTAATAGCAGTTAAAGATTTGTTATGTGATCCAGAATACCAAAAGGTTTATTTCTCTGATGCTAGAATCAATGCACAAGACATTAACCTGCTTTACAATATGGCTGATGTTACATGCTTGATATCTTCTAACGAAGGTTGGGGATTATCTCTAACTGAATCTATGATGGCAGGAAAAATGATCATAGCTAATGTAACAGGAGGTATGCAAGATCAAATGAGGTTTGTAGATGAGACTGGGAAGTGGATAGACTTTGATGACAAGTTCTGTTCTAATCACTATGGTAAGTATAAGAAGCACGGCAACTGGGCAATTCCAGTATTTCCTACTAATTCAAGTATTGTAGGATCTATTCCTACACCTTATATTCTAGATGATCGTTGTGACTTTAGAGACGTAGCTAAAGCTATAGAAGATGTATATAACATGCCTGTTGAAGAAAGACAAGAAAAAGGTTTAGCCGGTCGTGAATGGGTTTTGTCTGATGAGTCTATGATGAGTGCTGAGCATATGTGTGATAATGTTATTAATGTAGTAGAAGAGACACTATCTAAGTTTAAACCTAGACCTAAGTTTGAATTAATTAAAACTAGTAAGTTACAAAGAAAAAAAATTCCTCATCCATTAGTATATTAATATGAAACAGTTTTGTGCAATCAGTTGCCCTATTGACACCTATTCAGGTTACGGTGCAAGATCTAGAGACTTCTTTAAAGCTCTATATGAGTTAAAGAAAGATGACTATGAGTTTATGATATTAAGCCAGCGTTGGGGTCAAACTCCTTGGGGATATTTAGAAGACAATAGAGATGAGTGGGGTTGGGTTTTACCTATGGTTAATAAAGCATCACAACTCCCAAGACAGCCTGATGTTTGGATTCAAATAACTGTTCCTAATGAATTTCAACCAGTAGGTAAATACAATATAGGAGTTACTGCTGGAATTGAAACAACCCTTTGTCACGGTAGCTGGATTGAAGGTATTAATAGAATGAATCTAACTTTAGTGTCTTCAGAACATGCTAAGACAGTATTTCAACAATCAGCCTTTGAAAAGAAAGATGATAAAGGAAATACTATATCTGTTACAAAGTTAGAGAAACCAGTTGATGTTTTATTTGAAGGTGCAGATTTAAATAAGTACTTTCATATAGATGATGATAATTTAGAAGAAACGGATTTAGTTTTACAGCTAGATGAAATAAATGAAGAGTTTTGTTATTTGTTTGTAGGACATTGGCTTCAAGGAGAGGTAGGTGAAGACAGAAAGAATGTTGGATTGATGCTTAAAACTTTCTTTGAAACTTTTAAAGATAAAAAGAAAAGACCTGCCTTGATTATGAAAACTTCAGGTGCTGGTTCAAGTATTATGGATCGTGATGAATTACTTAAGAAGATAGACAATATTAGAGAGTCTGTACAAGGAGATCTCCCTAATGTATATCTACTCCATGGTGAATTAGATGATCAAGACATGAACAATCTTTATAATCATGGTAAAGTTAAAGCAATGTTCAATCTTACAAAAGGTGAGGGTTTTGGTAGACCACTATTAGAATTTAGTTTATCTAAAAAACCTATCATAGTTTCAGGTTGGTCAGGACACATTGATTTTTTACAAAGAGATTTGTCTTGTTTATTAGGTGGACAAATTAAACAAGTACATCCATCAGCTCAAGTAAAAGATATGATACTTGGAGAGTCAGGATGGTTCAATCCAGACGTAACTCAAGCTAAGCACTACTTGAAAGATGTTTATGAAAAATACGACAAATATGTTGAACTTGCAAGAAAACAAGGTCATTATTCAAAAACTAATTTTAGTTTTGAAGAGATGAAGAAATCTTTATCTAAACATTTTGGAGCTGTACCAAAACAAGTACAAGTTCAACTTCCTAAATTGCAAAAGTTAGAACTTCCTAAATTGAAAAAAGTATGACATCAAAAGAGTTTGTTTATATATTTATTATAAAAGATGAATGTAAATTATAGACAAATATGGAAAAATCATTATGGACCAATACCTAAAGACGAAAATGGTATGTCTTATCAAATTCATCATATAGACGGAAATAGATCTAATAATGATTTGTCTAATTTAATTTGTGTTTCAATTAAAGAACATTATGAGATTCATTTAAATCAAGGAGATTTTGCTGCTGCGCATGTTATAAAAACAAAAATGGAAAACTATGAGCAATCTTTAAAATGGAATCATAAAGAAGAAACAAAACAAAAAATATCTAAATCTTTAAAAGGAAAATATATTAGAAACGAAGAATCAATAAGAAGACAAATAGAGAGTAAAATAAAAAATGGAACTATAAAATTAAAAGAACAAACAAAGAATAAAATAAGCGAATCTCTAAAAGGCAAAAAAAGATCCCCAATGTCAGAAGAGTGTAAAAAAAAGATAGGAAATGCTAATAAAGGAAAGAAACGAGATAATGGTAGAACTGGAGTTAAACATTCTGAAGAGACTAAAAAAAAGATAGGAGAGGCAAATAGTAAAGCGTTAAAAGGAAGAAAAATGTCTGAGGCGTCAAAGTTGAAATTATTAGGTCGTATTCCTCATAATAAAGGCGTGCCCCAATCAGACGTGGTAAAACAAAAAATAAGTTACAGTAAGAAAGGAAAACCTTGGACAGAAGCAAGAAGATTAGCTCAAAAAAATAAAAAATAAAAATAATATGGATAGTAAAAGTTTTGTAATCTGGATGAAAGGCTTCATGGAAGCTTGTAACGACTTTACTGCTACACCTAAACAGTGGGATCGTATTAAAGAAGAGCTTGATAAAGTAAATGATAATTACAATACTATATCAATTGGTTCAGGAGGAACTGGAGTATTAAATACAACAAATCCAAACACATCATTTACACAAAAGTATCCTGAAAATTCTACATGGACTTATACTAATGGTGAAAATAAAAAACAACAATTAAATGACTGATAATCTTTCAACATGCCCAAAATGTGGAGTACAAGATTCATGCTATACAATTCCACTAAATGAGTTTCACAATTCATATGTTTGTTTTAACTGTGGTTTTCAGACCAACGATTTGATGCGTGAAGGTGAATTTAACTTTGAAGAATATGAGAATGAAATGCCAGAACTTTATAAAGACATTAAGTACACAGATGAGAATGGCAGAGTTTGGTATCCTCATATTATCAATCTAGAAGGTAAAGGTACTGTATTTGCTAATGGTTCATCTAAAGATGACTGGCAGTGGAGTGCAATTAAATCAGTTCTACTTACAGAAGAAGAGAAAGAGAACCCAAGGTTCAAAGGAAAGAAACACAAATCAGATTCAAAGACACTTCAGAATTTTGGTAAAGATTATTTTGAGGCTTGTGATTATATAAATTTTTTTGATATTGAATTAAATGAAAACAAATAAAGTATTAGTTACAGGAGGCTGCGGCTTTATAGGTTATGCACTAACAGCGGAGCTTATAAAAAGAAGATACGAAGTCGATGTTATAGATAATCTGTCTATAGGTCGTGAAGCTAAAGATGTTAAACCACTAGGCGCTAATTTTCTTCATGGAGATATTAGAGCTATGGATAATATACCTGACAAACCTTATAAGTATATCTTTCATCTTGCAGCACTAAGTAGAATACAACCATCGTTTGAAGATCCTGCATGGACATTTAGTGTTAATGTAAATGGAACGAGAAGAGTGGTTGAATATGCGGAAAGAAATAAGTCCAAGTTAATCTATTCAGGATCTTCATCAAAACACCACAATCCAGAATTATCTCCTTATGCAATGACTAAACATATTGGAGAAGAGTGGATTAAACTCTATAAAACAGTATACGATGTTAATGCTGAAATAGTTAGATTCTATAATGTATATGGTCCAGGTGAACTGGTTGACTCTCATATGGCAGCAGTAATTGGTATGTGGAGATCTCAGGTTAAAAAGAACTATCCTATAACAATAACTGGTGATGGTGAACAACGCCGTGATTTTACTCACATCGATGATATAGTAGATGGACTGATTAGAATAGCTGAGTTAGATGAGAAGCATGAAGATGCTTGGGAACTTGGAACTGGTAATAACTATTCTATAAATGAAGTAGCACAAATGTTTATTGATAAATTCAAATGTGTAAAAGTATATATGTCTGATCAAAAAGGTAACTATAGAGAGACTATTAGAATAAACAATGATGCTATCGAGCGTCTTGGTTGGGAGCCTGAAGATAGATTAAAAGAATATATTCAGTCATTATGATAGGAATAATAGGACAAGGTTTTGTTGGAAGTGCGGTATACCATAAGTTCAAGGACTACTACGATGTTTTAACTTATGATTTAGATCACACTAAATGTAATTCAACATTTGATGATCTAGCTATTAAATGTGATACAGTGTTTGTTTGTCTACCTACACCTATGAATGAGGATGGTAGTTGTAATATATACATAGTTGAAGATGTATTGATGAAGCTGGATATAATAGGTAAACACAATGTGGTTATTAAGTCAACCATTCCTCCAGGCACAACAAAGATGTTTAACGAAAAGTTTACTAACCTAAGTATCGTATTCAATCCAGAGTTCTTGACCGAGAGGAATGCTATCAAAGACTATGAGAACCAGAATAGGATCATATTAGGTGGACCAAAACAAACTACAACTATTCTTAAACAGATGTTCTCTAAAGTATTCCCTGATGCATACATAGTAAAGACAGATTCTACTTATGCAGAGATGGTGAAGTATTTAATTAATACATTTCTGTCTGTTAAGGTATCTTTTGCAAATGAGATGTATGAACTATGTAATGAATTAAATGTAGACTATGATAAGATAGTTGAGTATGCCATTTATGATGAGAGGTTAGGTCATTCACATTTGTCAGTACCAGGACCAGATGGTGACTTTGGTTTTGGTGGACATTGTTTCCCTAAAGATCTATCGGCATTGATATACATAACAGAACAACTTAATACTACCAACAACGTTCTTAAAGCTACTAAACAAACGAACAACAAAGTACGTAAAAACAGAGATTGGGAACAAATGAAAGGGAGAGCAGTAATATGACAATAAGTTATGCCATAACAGCCTGTAATGAGCACAGAGAACTATCACTACTACTTGATGTTCTAAAGAATAATATACGTCAAGAAGATGAGATAGTCATCCAATTAGACTCTAATGCGACCCAGGAAGTTAGAGAAGTTGCTAAAGACTATATTGAGTTTCCTTTAAACAACGACTTCGCTTCATTCAAACAGAATCTAAGTAAGCATTGCACTAAAGAGTATATCTTTCAAATAGATGCGGATGAATACCCCCATCCACAATTAATAGAATCGCTTCCATCTATCTTAGATTATAATTCTACAGTCGATGTATTTCTAGTTCCTAGAATAAACACAGTGTCAGGTCTAACAGAAGAACATATACAAAAATGGGGATGGAGAGTAGATGAAGAAGGTAGAGTTAACTTTCCTGATTATCAATGGAGGATATGGAAGAACAAGAACAATATCAAGTGGGTTAACAAGGTTCATGAAGTGCTATCAGGATTTCAAGAGTATTCACCCCTTCCTGCTTCAAGTGAGTTCTGTTTATTTCATCCTAAAGATATAAAACGCCAGGAGCTTCAAAACAAATTCTATGAAAGCCTCTAGACCAATCACATTCTGTATATCAACTTATAACAATCTTAACTACTTGAAGATAGCAGTTAAGTCTGTTAGAGAGAACAGTTATTTCTTTGATGCACCATTTATAGTGCATGCAGAGAACTGTACAGATGGTACAAACGAATGGCTTAGAGATAATGTTGATAGATATGGTTTTCAAGTTTATATAGACACAAATGATACACCTTTAGGTATCGGTGGAGGTATGAACTTTTGTGCAGAAAGAGTAAAGACAGAATACATGATGTTTGTACATTCAGACTTCTATGTTACAAGTAACTGGGACTTGGCTTGTTATGAAGAGATCCTTAAACAAGGAGAGAAGACAATGGTGTTTAGTCATAGAGTTGAACCAGATATGTTTGGTAGTCCTCAAAGGCCTGGTACAGTTATAGTTCCTAAAGAAACATTTGGTGCATACTATAACGACTTCAATTCAGAATTGTTTGATCAGTTCAGTCAAGAGTTTATAGAGCTAAACGATTTTACCATACCTAAAGCTGAAGGAGTTAGTGGATTAATAAGTAAAAAGGACTGGGATCATATTGGAGGAAACGATCCACTATTTGCTCCTACTAGTTGGGAAGATATGGATCTGTTTTTGAGGATGTTGAATGAAGGATACAAATTTATTTTGACTTCTAAATCTGTTGTGTGGCATTTCGGCGCAAGAGGATCACATAGACTTGAAGAAAACGATGGTAAGTCATCAGAAAGACAAAGACAAACAGAGCAGATAAATGCGCAAAAGTGGTTTAAGAAGTGGGGACGCATGCCTGAATTTGATGAATATGGAATGATAAAAACATGGACAAAATAGTTTTATATTGTAAGTCTTATCACAATGACTTCGAGAGGTTTAAAGTACTTCTAGAGTCTGTTAACAAGTATAATGTAGATAGTATACCTTTCTATGTAAGCGTACCTGTTAATGATTTATATCTATTTAAACAGTTAGAAGGCGTAAATATAGTATCAGATGAATCTATATGTGAAACTAAATCTAATGGCTGGCTTCAACAACAAATAGTTAAGTCTAACTTCTGGAAGCTGGGTTTATGTGAGAACTATCTTTGTTTAGACTCAGACTGTTATTTCATAAAGCAGTTTAAAGTAAGTGACTTCATGTATGACGAACATAATCCTTTTACTGTTATACACGAACAAAAAGAACTATTCTCTTGGACTGTGAATAAAACACAGATGCTTGGGTTTGATCCTAAACAAAGCTATATGAGAGACAGAGACAAGATCATGGGAATCTTTGGTAGGTCTGGTAAGTACTATGATTTCGGTCCTGTTCCTGTTATATGGTCTAGAAAGGTATGGGAAGATCTTGAGAACAATTACATCAAACCAAACAATCTATCATTTGGAGATCTAATCAATGAATCAGCTAGCGAGTTTAGTTGGTATGGTGAGAGTTTATTGGCTTTTAAATCTATAGAACTATATCCTATAGAACCACTATTCAAAGTATTTCATTATGCTCAACAGATACAAGAGTATAAGACACAAAGATATACTGAGGAAATGATAGCTCAAAACTATTACGGGATCATAATGCAATCTAATTATAACGAACAAAATAAATACTAGTATGTTTGAACAAAATGTTGTAGCAGCTTATTCAAAAGTGCATTCTAAAGTAGAATACACTAACAACACAGATATATCTTTTGACGGATCACAGATACAAAAAGAGTTCTTTGAAGCTTGGAGATACGTTGAGTCTTTCTATAGTAAGAATAAACCTAAACAACTTTCTTTTTTAGAGGTTGGTGCATGGAAAGGACTTTGGGCAATTGCCTTTTGTGAATTCTGTAAATTTCACAATATTGAAGGAACTTATACCACTATCACAATGATTGATCACGATCCTAACAATAGACCTTTATTTAAGTCTTTAGAATATGTTTACGATAATGGATGTACTTACAATCTTATTGATCTAAATACGTTCGACGAGAAAGCATTAGATGAAGTAAAAGCAATTAGTGGCGAGTTTGATATTGTATTTATTGACGCTGGACATAAATACCATGAAGCAAAGAACGATATAGATAAATTTTCAAATTTGGCTAAAGATATATTATTGTTTCACGATATTAGACCAGTACAACCAGATAATTCTTGTGGAGTATACCAAGCTATCATAGACTCTAATATAGTTTTAGATAGGGAAATATGCTATAATGGTAATATCATGGGAATTGGTGTTAAACATGTTAAATGAAAATAGTTTCCTTAATACCAAGTTATAATCCTCACAATGAATATGTAAGGCAAGTAATAAATGAACTCAGTAAAAGTACTAGAGTTATTTTATTTACTACTGAAGCCCACGATCTACATGTTCATGACACTGTATTTTATGATAAAGAAGTTGGTAGAGAGTTAGTATATAAACCTAGAAAGTGGATAGCAGATAATATTGATCTTGATTGGGACTATGCTTTGTATAATGAAGATGATATCTTTATACCAGATCAATCATTAAATAACGTTATTGAACTTTATGAATCTCTCCCTAGTCCTTTTATACCTGGCTTTATAAGATATGAATTGGATCCTAGAGATAATACGAAGAGATACTTCGATATGAATCCAGTACACGCAGTGCATAGAGAATCTCATGGAACAATAAAAGAAACATTTACATCTAATAATGTTTGGGAACCTTGGAACCTACATAGTGGTAACTGGATCTTCTCGAAGGAAGATATTAAGACAATGATACAGAATAATGTTTTTGAAACATATTATAAAGAAAAAGGATATATGTATGGGAATTGTGATCAGCTAGAATCTGCAGCATCAGTTCCTTATATGTTCTACAATAAGGTGTATCCTTATGACTTCGAAAAGGTAGAAGTAGAACATCTACCCAAAAAGTATATCTATTTTTCTGTCAACCCAACTAAACAAGATATTCAAAATCTTTTAAATCTATGAGTGAAAGCAAATACATAAACAACTGTCCTATAACAGACTCTAATAAGTACATAACTTATTTAGATCTAGGACTCATGCCATTAGTTAATAACCTTTCTGATACAAAGGAAGAGTCTTTAGACTGTGACAAGTTCCCATTAGCTGTTAACTATTATGAAGAGAGTGGATTGTCTATGTTGTCTTACAGCGTAGATAAAAATGATCTGTATAAACACTATACATACAAGTCAGGAGTATCACTTCCTTATATTGAGCATTGTAAAGAAATGTACAGGTTTGTTAATGGGTATCTTTCTTTAGATAGTAAAAAGAAAATACTCGATATAGGAGGGAATGATGGAACCCTATTATCAGCTTTTCTTGATATAGACTCTACACTAGATGTAACAAATGTAGATGCATCAAAGAACCTTTGTAAATTATCAGAAGAGAGAGGCATTAAAACTGTATGCGGCTTTTGGGGAACAGATCTAGCTAAACAGATAAACCAGAAGTATAAGCTAATCACATCAACAAATGTGTTTCAACATACACTGCCTATCAATGATTTTGTTGAGGCTATATCAATTAGTCTTGATAAGTTTGGTATTTGGTGTTTAGAGTTTCCTTATTGGAAGAATACATTAGAGACAAATCAATACGATCAGGTATACCATGAGCATGTATATTACTATCTATTGAAACCATTAGCTTTGTTGTTTGATGAGTATAACTTAAGGATAATCAAAGCTGTACCTCAATCTATTCATGGTGGAAGTATGAGACTTTTAATAACTCATAAAGGTAAATTAGGTGAGGCTTTCCAACCTTGTGATACTGTTAAACAAGCTATGTATAAAGAAGACATGGATACAGAATACTATATCAATTGGGGAAATAACATACAAGATTATATAGATAAGTGCAAAAACTTTATATTAGACTTGAAAGCCAAAGGACATTCTATATCAGGTTTTGGTGCTGCCGCCAAAGGTTGTATCTTCTTGAATAGTGCTGGTTTAGATCATACAGTTATAGATTATGTTGTAGATGATACTGATCTTAAGCAAGGTAAGTTTATACCAGGAACCGGAATAGAGATAGTATCTAGAGAACATATAAAATCTAATCCTACAGATTACATGATAATACTTGCCCATAATTTTGCTGACTATATAGTTAAATCTCTCAGAAAGTATAAAGGTAAATATATTATATTAGTGCCAGATATAAAAGTTGTATGACAAAGAGTTTAGTTGGAATATTACATTATAACACAACACACTATACAGATACTTTGTATGAGTTGTTAAAGCCTTATGAAAGAGAAGATTATGATCTTATTGTGATAGACAACGGTTCTAGTGAAGGTAAGTCATCTAAGTATAGTACATTCAAATTAGAAGAGAATGTTTATTTCGGTGGAGGTTTAGATGTTACAATGAACTACTTCCTAGAGAATAAACACTATGACTCTATGATGCTCCTAAATTCAGACTTAATTATTCACGGATATAACTTTGTCAAGTCACTAAGAAAAGAACTTTTTTTAAATGAAGATTTAGTATTAGTTTCAGGTTGCGTACTACAACCAGAGAAGAGTCAATGTCATTGGAAGATGATCCATAACTGGGGTCACAATCAATTAAGATATGTTCCTTGGGTAGATTATCAATGCTCATTACTTAAAAGAAAGTTAGTAGAGAAGATTGGTGGCTTTGATTCTAGATTTGGTTGGGTTCAAGATGTAATGACAGGAATAGTGTGTGAAGATAATAGTTGGAAGATAGGCGTTTGTGATTGGCTTCCTGTAATACACTTCGGAAATGGTACAGTAAAAGACAATCAAAACAATCCTATCATATCTCAATATAACCAACTTGCTGAACAAGAGATGTTCCAGTATTTTCAGGATAAAGGTTTAATGGATAGATTTATAAACCTAAGACAAAAAGCAGAAAACTATAAACCGTGATATCATTAGTAATACCAAGCCATAATAACTTAAGGCATTTAAAGAATGCCTATACAAGTGTACGTAAGCATGTGCCTGAAGTAGAAGTAGTCTTAATAGATGATGCTTCTACAGATGGCACATATGAATGGATGGAAGAGTTATCAGGAATAGATAATAACCTTATTATCCTAAAATCAGATAAAAGAGTAGGTCATACTATATTGTATGATCTAGGAATAAAGTCTGCTACAAAAGATATAGTAGGAATTATGCATGCTGATATGATCATGGGACCTAACTATGTAAAGAATATGATTAAGCACATTAAACCTGGCACTGTTGTATGTGGTACAAGGATAGAACCGCCACTCCACCCACCAGGAAATGAGAAAATCATAGAGAACTTCGGTATGGACTTCGATGACCTAAATGTAGAAGGGTTTGAATCATTCTGTTTAGTGAAGCAAGAGGAGTTTAAAGATAAAACCACTAAAGGAATGTTTGCTCCTTGGATAATCTATAAAAAAGACTTCGTCTCCATGGGTGGCCATGATGCCGTATTCGCACCGTTTCCTTACGAAGACTCTGATATATTCCAAAGGTGGATGCTAGCAGGTTACGAGCTTATGCAGTCCAGGGATGCCTTCGTATATCATTTAACTTGCCGTGGTCATAGATGGACAGGAGAGATACAGAAGGATGACGACTTCTTTAAAGTGGCCTCCAAAAATGCAGGCAGAAACTATATAAGAAAGTGGAGAAGCTGGATTAAAAACGATGAGTTCCAGCATCCAATCATATTAAACAAATACGATATTGGTTTTGTGATCAATGATTGTGATATGAACTGTTTATATTTTATAGAACCTTGGAGTAGCACAACTTATGTACAGAGTCAAGATCTAATAGATGAGTACGTAAAGATAGCTCAACCAGAAACCTCGTATTCCATGCCTGATCGAGTGAAGCTATTTCAGAATGATTACAACCATGAGATACTAATTGAGTTTGATAGAAAGAACCTGGATCAGTCTGGTGGACAGTTTATAACACAACTTCCTGAAATACTATCAACTGTAGAGGAACCTGGAGATTATGAGTTCGGTATCTTCAAGATCAAGATAAATAAAGTAGAACC
>SXGQ01186354.1_pt1 | contig 13162 bp, 11 predicted proteins | sample 3178371 | NCBI WGS metagenome assembly SXGQ01 (sample SAMN11356859, study PRJNA531348) | freshwater metagenome | isolation source: freshwater sample F1-20 | place: China: Fuxian Lake, Yuxi | collected 2017-12-25
GTAGATGCGGTTTCCGATCAAGGGTCGAAGGGGTTCTGGGATCGAGCCTTGCAACTCGATGGTGAGGTAGGAAATGCAGCGTCGTGCATCGAGTTGCCAAGGTGCCGTGATCGCGCCCGTGGGACAGGCTGGAATACAGGCCTCACAAGTGCCGCAATGTGCGCCAGTGGGCGGATCGATCGGTAGCGGCAGGTCGGTGTAGATCTCGCCCAAAAAAAACCACGAACCGGCATCTTTGGCGATGAGATTGGTGTGCTTGCCGATCCAGCCGAGTCCGGCGTTTCGCGCGAGGGCTTTTTCGAGCACGGGACCGGAGTCCACGAACACGCGATATCCGAAGGGGCCGATCTTCGCTTCGATGCGGTCGGCAAAATCCTGCAGCGCATTACGCAAAATCTTGTGGTAGTCGCGACCCAGTGCGTAACGAGATACGTAGCCGAGATCGGGCGAGTTGAGCACCTCTTCGGCGTCCGCGGCCTCGCTCGGCCAGTAATCGAGTCGAACGCTGATGGCGCAAACGGTTCCGGGTTTGAGTTCCGCCGGTCGTGAGCGTCGGGTGCCGTGACGTGCCATGTAATGCATGTCACCGTGGCGGCCTTCCTCGAGCCATCGCAGCAGATGAGCCTCGTCATCGGCAAGGTCAAGGTGGGCGATACCGATCGCTGTAAACCCCAGCCCGGACGCTAACGCGTCGAGTTCGTTTCGCAGCGCATGCAAATCGGAGGGCGACATGCGGTCAGTATATCGGCGACCGTATACTCGCCATCCGGATGAGCGCACGAAATCATGAGATCGACGGGCATCGCGAGAGTCCAACGGGGCTCTATCGCGTCGAGGTCGTGCGTGCGCTCGAGGAGTCGACCATTGCCTCGGGTGTCGAGGGCTACGAACTCATGTCTCGCGCCGCTGCGGCTGCCCTTCATGCGCTGCGAGCGCGTTGGCCGGTCGCCCGTGATCTGCTCGTGTTGTGCGGAGGAGGGAATAACGGCGGTGACGGCTACGTCCTCGCTAAGCTCGCTCGCGATGCCGGCCTCACGCCACGCGTGCTCGCGGCAGTGCCCATCGATCGTCTGAAGGGCGACGCGGCGCGCGCCGCGACGGAATGCATGAAGGGCGGCACGCCCGTCGAGAACCTGAGCGCCGAGCGCTTTAGTATCGAGCGGTTGGCGGGCGCTGATTTCATCGTCGATGCCTTGCTCGGCATCGGCCTTCAGTCCGAGGTGCGCGCGGATCTCGCCGAGATCATTCGCGCCGTGAATAAAGTGAACCGCCCCGTGCTCGCACTCGATGTGCCCTCGGGTCTTTGTGCCGACACTGGCGAAGTGCGGGGCGTCGCCGCGCACGCTGCAGTGACGGTGACGTTCATCGCCAAAAAATTGGGGTTGTGGTTGGGCGCCGGGCCCGATCATGTCGGCGAGGTCGTGCTTGCAAATCTTGGTATTGAGGCGTCACCCGTTTCACCGACGCTGAAGCTTTTGAACCGGATTGATCTCACGACCGGCCTAATGATTCGCCCTCGTGATTCCCACAAGGGTCGATTCGGTCACGTGCTCGTGATCGGCGGAGGCGAGGGTATGCCGGGTGCGGCGCGCTTGGCCGGTGAGGCAGCGTTGCGGGCGGGTGCAGGGCGTGTGACGGCCTGGGTGGCACCAGAATCTGCCACCGCCGTCGCCGTGGGCTGTCCCGAGCTCATGGTGCGCGGCCTAGGGACGGCAGCTGCGTCTTCCGCTCTTCTGGAGTCAGCCGATGTACTCGCGATCGGGCCTGGCTTGGGTCGCAGCGAATGGAGTCGAGCGAGTTTCGCGAATGCCCTTGCCGCGGCGCGAACGCACGAGTTGCCGGTCGTGCTCGATGCTGATGCGCTCAACCTGCTTGCCGAGCAGCCGCAGCTCAAACTGCCGACTCGATGCGTGTTGACACCGCATCCTGGTGAGGCCGCCCGGTTACTCGGATGGCCGACTTCTGAGGTTCAACACGATCGCTTGCGGTCTCTCAAAGAATTGAAATGTAGATTTGCAGCGACGATCGTGCTGAAGGGTGCGGGTAGCTTGGTCTCCGATGACGTTCCGTTCATTTGCGATCGCGGTACGCCGGCCATGGCTGCGCCCGGCATGGGCGATGTGCTGACGGGCGTGATCGCGGCTTTGTTGGGTCAAGGCTTATCGACCCGCGAGGCTGCGCGACTCGGCGTGCTCTGGCACGCTTTGGCGGGCGAGGCGGCTGCAAGCGGCATCGACCGTGGTGTCTTGGCGAGTGAAGTCTCGCGATGTTTACCGGGCGTGTTGGCGTCATGATGACAATTCACACGAGGGATGATGGCCACACTCGCAGTCTCGGCGCGGCGCTCGCTCGCACCTTGCCGGTGTCCCCCGCTCGATCGTTACGCGTTTTTTTGAAAGGCGATCTCGGCGCGGGTAAGACGACGCTCGTCAGAGGTCTGCTGCAGGCGCTCGGTGAGACGCGAACCATCAAGAGTCCGACCTACAGCCTGCTCGAGACCTACGACTGCGGACCGTGGCACGTGATCCATCTAGACTTGTATCGGCTAGCCGAGCCCCGAGATCTCGGACCCCTCGGACTCGCCGATCATGATCACGAGGGTGCGCTTTGGCTCATCGAGTGGCCCGAGCGAGGGGAGGGCGCGTTGCCGCAACCCGACCTCGAGGTGGTATTAGAGGGCGCCTCGGAAGGGCATCGGCTTGGCTTCGCGGCGCATACGCCGCTTGGCGCAGCTTGGCTGCAACAAGCCTCAAAGGAATCTGAGTTTTCCACCGCAGAGCGTTGATTTTTGTTGAAATATTGACCACGTTCCGCGTAATCTTTCGCCTCATGACACGTCTTTTCGGGTGGTCTGAAACCCGCGCTCTACGCTCTGCCGTCTTATTGATCCTGCTCGCGGGGGTCGCGTTATTCGCTGCTGGCACGGCGGACGCCTCGGGAAAGACCCTTAGAGACCTCAGGATCGAGGCCCCAGCATCGGCGACCGAGCCGCTGCGCGTGGTGATCGAGGTCGAGGCCGCCACCGTTCCGAAATTCTTTGTTCTCGAGCGACCTTTACGCGCCGTGGTTGATTTCCCCGGCACCCGTCAAATGCCGTCAGTCCGACTCCCGGCTGCCCGGGGCGCCGTACGCGCGGTGCGTGCGGGTCCTCAGGCTGATGGCTCGTTGAGACTCGTTCTCGATCTCGCTGCGGGTTCGAGCGTTCGCTGGGGCGGTGGTACGACGGCCGCCCGTAAATTCAACTTGGATGTAGTCGCCGCGCCGGTCATCACAGAGTCAGCCACTGCGGGCGCTTCACCGGTGATCAAGCCTGTCGAGGTCAAGCATCTACCCGTTGGAGGGCGTGATGTCATCGTCGCGGTTGATGCGGGGCACGGGGGGCAGGACCCCGGTGCGATTGGTCGTGCCGGCACTCGAGAGAAAGACGTGGTACTCGATATTTCTCGACAGCTCGTCGAGCGAATCAATCGCGAGCCAGGGATGCGAGCCATTTTGACTCGCGATGGTGATTATTTCCTTACCTTGCGCCAAAGAATTCGACGCGCTCGGGACGCTGGGGCGGAGCTCTTCGTTTCTGTCCATGCGGACGCCGTACGCGATCCATCGGTGTCCGGGTCTTCGGTATATGTGCTGTCGCTGAAGGGTGCGACCGACGAGCAGGCGAGATTGCTCGCTGATCGAGAAAACGCGGCCGATCTCGCAGGCGGCGTTTCACTCGAAGATAAAGATCCGGTGATTGCCTCGGTGCTCGTCGATCTCGCTCAGTCGGCGCAGATCAGCCAGAGCATGGTGGCGGCCGAGCGCGTCCTTCGATCTCTCGCACGTGTAAACGAGGTTCGCAAGCCGCTGGTCCAGCAGGCTGGGTTCGTCGTGTTGAAGAGTCCCGATATCCCGTCGATGTTGGTCGAGACCGCATTCATCTCGAGTCCGTCGGACGAACGTCTTCTCAACAAGCCGGAACGTCGAAAAGATCTTGCCGAAGCGATCTTCGATGGTGTGAAGCAGTTCTTCATGGATCACCCCCCGGATGGCTCGCGCTTCGCGCAAGCTCGTGAGTCGGGGCGTACGGTGGTTGCGACGGCGACCGATGGTGCGCCAGCCCGTTCGGGCAAACTTTAAGTAATCTCGTGCCCATTCGTTTGTTGCCGAGTGCGCTCGTCGACCAGATCGCCGCGGGCGAGGTGGTAGAGCGACCCGCGTCACTCGTCAAAGAACTCGTCGAAAACGCGCTTGATGCTGGAGCGCGTGCGATCGACATCGATATCGAGGCAGGCGGAGCGCGCCTCGTTCGAATTCTCGATGACGGTCACGGTATTCCCGCGGCCGAGCTTCCGCTTGCCGTGCAGCGCCACGCTACCAGCAAGATCGCCAACCTCGATGATCTTGCAGCGATCCGTAGCTTGGGCTTTCGCGGTGAGGCGTTGCCGTCGATCGGTTCGGTCGCACGGCTGCGCATCGCTACGCGAGCCATTGGGTCCTCTCAAGGCGCGGAAGTTCGTGTCGAAGGCGGGGAGATCGCGCCGGTCGCGCCTTCCCCCCAGCCTCGTGGCACGCTCGTCGAGGTTCGAGATCTTTTTTACAACGTTCCAGCGCGTCGCAAATTTTTGCGTACCGAAAGCACCGAGCTCGGGCACATCTCAAGGCTCGTTGAGCGCTTTGCGCTCGCGCGTTTCGACGTGGCCTTCAGGTTACGACACGAGGGGCGCACGCTGATCGACGCGCCGCTGGCGACGACACCGGAGGCGCAGCGTGCGCGCATCGCTTCGATCTTGGGCGAACAGTTCATTGCCGAGGCTCTGCCTTTCGAGCGCCGGTCGGGGTCGGTGAACTTCTGGGGTTGGCTGGGTCAGCCGCATGCGGCGCGTGCTGCGAGCGATCAGCAATTTGCGTACGTGAACGGGCGCGCCGTTCGTGATCGTATGCTCGCAGGGGCGGTGCGACTGGGTTATCGCGACGTGCTCTATCACGGTCGTCAGCCAGCTTATCTCGTGTACCTCGAGCTCGATCCCCAGTGGGTCGATGTCAATGCGCATCCGCAAAAACTGGAAGTCCGGTTCCGCGATGTGCGACAGATCCACGATTTTGTCTTTCGCACGGTGCACGAGGCGCTGGGCGTCGGAGCGGGCGTTGCAGCGCCGACGGCGCGTACGTCGACTCTTGGGGTCGAGGCGTTTCGCAGCGATGCGACTCAGTCTGGCTTGGATCTCGCCGTGGGCTCGGGCGACTCTATCGGAGCGATGTCCTCGTTCGTCGAGGAGCCTGCGCTCGCTTCGCCACCCGTATCAACGCCAAGCTTGCCGGGTTCGCTTGGCACTGCGCTCGCCCAGCTTCACGGCATGTACATCCTGGCGCAAAGCGATGCGGGATTGATCTTGGTCGATGCGCATGCCGCCCACGAGCGCGTGCTCTACGAGCGTATGAAGCGAGACTTCGGCGATTCGCCGGCCGGGCAGCGCTTGCTCGAGCCGCGCATCGTCGAAGTAGCTGCGCACGAAAGCGAGAGTTTTGCGGCGCATGCGCAGGACTTCGCCCGCGCAGGATTTGAGGTCGACGTGTTAGGACCGGGCCGTTTGGCTGTGCGCTCCGTGCCGGCGTTGCTGGCGCAGGTGGATCCGGCGCCATTGGTGCGGGAGGTTCTCAAAGATTTGCGCGACGATCGTGGCAGCCATCATCTTGAGGCGGCTGCGCATGTCTTGCTCGGCAACATCGCGTGCCGCAGTGCCATCCGGGCCAATCGCAAACTGTCCTTGCCCGAAATGAACGCCTTGTTGCGCGACATGGAGACCACCGAGCGTGCGGGGCAGTGTAATCATGGTCGGCCGACCTGGACCGTGCTCAGACTCGATCAGCTCGATCAATTGTTCTTGCGCGGACGATGAGCGAGTTCGATGCCATTCTGCTCGCCGGGCCCACGGCGAGCGGTAAATCGGACCTCGCGCTGGCGCTCGCCGAGCGCGCGCCTGTCGAGATCGTGAGCGTCGACTCGTCGCAGGTCTATAGAGGGTTCGATATCGGTTCGGCGAAGGCCGATACCGCGATCCGGGAGCGGGTTCCGCACCATCTCATCGATATCCGCGATCCTTCCGAGCCTTACAGCGCTGGCGAGTTCGTCGCCGACGCGATCGCGGCCATTCACGATATTCGCTCCCGTGGGCGGATGCCCGTGCTCGTGGGCGGTACGATGTTGTACTTCAACGCGCTCGTGCATGGCATTGCAGCCTTGCCGGTCGCCGATCCGGCCGCTCGACAGCGGATCGATGAGCGGGCGAGGGCGCTTGGATGGCCCGCGCTACATTCAGAACTCGCTCAAGTCGATCCCGAAGCTGCTGCGCGTATCCATCCCAACGATCCGCAGCGAATTCAGCGCGCTCTCGAAGTGTATGAGGTGAGTGGTCGGCCGATCAGCACTTGGCAGCGAGATACCTCGCCTGCGCAGGGGCTGCGGTTTTGGCGCGATGCGTTGGTGCCAGTCGATCGCGCCCGTCTGCATGAGCGGATCGAGAAGCGCTTTCTCGAAATGATGACCGCAGGTTTTCTCGTCGAGGTTGAAAAGCTACGCACCCGCCCCGATATCGCGAAATGTCGGACAGCCATGTGTGCCGTGGGTTATCGACAGCTATCGGCTCATCTTGAAGGGGAATACGACCTCGACGAGGCGATCCGACGGGCCATCGCTGCCTCGCGCCAGCTAGCCAAGCGCCAATTGACCTGGATTCGGGCGGACTCGGGCTGGAGAGTCAAAGACCCCTTTGACTCAAAAGAATTCGAACGCTGGGTGGTCGAGACTAGTTATGTGTGTCAGGCGGCGGGATGAGGAACCCCACCCATGGTAGATTTGTCTACAGGGGAGAGACGCTTCGGGCGGGGCCCGGGGTGAGTCAAGAAAAACTAGGAGTGTCATCATGGCCAAGGGCCAATCCCTGCAGGATCCCTTCCTGAATCAGCTTCGCAAGGAGCGTGTGCCGGTCTCCATTTATTTGGTCAACGGTATCAAGTTGCAGGGTCAGATCGACTCGTTCGACCAGTTTGTCGTGCTACTCAAAAATACCGTCAACCAAATGGTCTACAAGCACGCCATCTCCACGATCGTCCCTGCGCGAAACGTTCGCATCCCCCTTCCCGGTGAGGAAGAGGGCGACGCGGATGCCCCTCTCGTCGAGTGATCTTGACCGCACGTGTTTGAGCGTCCCCGCGGCGGCGAAAGTGCCGTCCTCGTTCGCATTGGTCTCGATGGACCAGTCGAAACCGAAGATCTAGAAGAATTTGCGCAACTCGCGGAGTCTGCGGGAGTCAGCGTGGCGGCCACCGTCACGGGTCGTCGCGAGCGGCCTGACCCACGGTATTTCGTTGGTAGCGGTAAGGCCGAAGAAATTCGTCAGGCTGCGGTCGACAGTTGCGCTGAGGTGATCTTGGTCGATCACGCGCTCTCGCCAAGCCAAGAACGCAATCTCGAAAAACTGACTGGTCTCAGAGTGCTCGATCGAAATGCGCTCATCCTCGATATCTTTGCTCAGCGAGCGCGTAGCCACGAAGGCAAGCTCGAAGTCGAGCTCGCGCAATTACGGCATCTTTCCAGCCGGCTCGTTCGCGGGTGGACCCACCTCGAACGTCAAAAAGGCGGTATCGGTCTTCGCGGACCGGGCGAAACCCAGCTCGAAACCGACCGACGATTGCTCGGCGAGCGCGTTCGCGTCTTGAGTCGCCGGCTCGAGAAGCTCAAACAACAACGCGAAACGGGACGACAGCGTCGCGTCGAAATTCCTATTCCTTCGGTGGCGCTGGTCGGTTACACCAATGCCGGCAAGTCCACCTTGTTCCGTTCGCTGACAGGTGCCGACGCCTACGTGGCCGATCAGCTCTTCGCGACGCTCGACCCGCTCGTGCGTCGCGTCAACTTGCCGGGAGGTTCGCCCATCGTGGTTGCCGACACGGTCGGGTTCATTCGTGAGTTACCACACGAACTCGTTGCCGCCTTCCAATCGACCCTGACCGAGGCCCGAGAAGCGACCCTGTTGCTACATGTCATCGACGCCAGCGATCCGCGACGCGATGAGCGTATCGAGCAAGTCAATGCTGTGCTTGGGCAAGTAGGGGCTGGGGACATCCCGCAGATCAAAGTGTTCAATAAAATCGATCGACTTGAGTTGACCCCTAGAATCGAGCGGAATGAGGCGGGCGAGGCCCAGAGTGTCTGGATTTCGGCCGCCCAGCGTCTCGGACTTTCGGAACTGATGGGGGCGATCGCCGAGCGGCTGTCGCGATTCGCGAAGCCGCGGACCGTCCGGGTCGATGCCCGGCACGCGGGCGCGCTGAGGGCCCGACTTTTCGCCTCCGGCGTCGTACAGGGCGAGCGGGTGCTGGAGGACGGTAGCCTGGAGCTGATTGCCAATCTGCCGGACCTCGAGGCTCTGGAACTCGGCCGGGCGCCTGGCGTCGAATTGTTCGATCCCGAGGCCTCGCAAACTTGTGCGGTGGAGGGGGGGTACTTACAATCCACCCACTCTGCGCGCCCCTCTTAATCCACTCGGCGCTCACGAAAAATACCTATGGCATGGAATGAACCAGGCGGCGGCCCGAAAAATCCTTGGGGAAAGCGCTCCGGAAAATCCGGAGGCGACGACGCGTTTCGCAAGTTCCAGCGCAAGCTGGACAACATCCTGAAGGGCGCAGGTCCGGGCGGCGGCGGCCCCGAGGGCGATGGTCCTGAGCAGGCGGCGGGCGACGGCAAGATGCAGGTTGGTTTCATCGCTGGGCTCGTCTTGCTCGTCTGGGCATACCAAAGTTTCTTCACCATCGACCAAGCCGAGCGTGGGGTCATTCAGCGTTTCGGTCAGTTCGTGTCGGTGCGCGATCCGGGTCTCGGTTTCCACCTTTGGCCCATCGAGACCCTGACCAAGGTCAACACGCAACAGGTGAGTAGCGTCAATTACACCGCCAAGGTGCTGACGCAAGACATCAACCTCATCGACATGTCGCTCGCCGTTCAATATCAGCTGCGAGATCCGGTCAAATTCTTGTTCCAGGTCAAAGATCCGGAGCAGACGCTGCGCGAGGTGGGCGAAATGGCGATCCGCGAAATCGTGGGTCGCAGCACGCTCGAAGAAATTCTCATTTCGAAGCGTGAGCAGGCCACGACTCGAACCAAAGAGCTGATCCAGCGCACGCTCGATCAGTACGGCGCCGGCATTTTCATCACGAGCGTCAACCTCACGGACATTCAGGTGCCGACTGACGTGCGCCCCTCCCAGGAAGACGCCAATAAGGCAATCGCCGACAAAGAGCGGCTCGTCAAAGAAGCCGAGGCTTACGCGAGCGGCATCCTGCCGGTTGCCGAAGGTAGTGCATCGCGCCAGATGCAGGAGGCCGAGGCGTATCGCGCCCAGGTCATCGCCATCTCCGAAGGTGAGGCCGATCGCTTCCGCCAGCTCGTCGCTCAGTACGAGAAGGCGCCACGTGTCACCCGCGAGCGTCTTTATATCGAGGCAGTCGAGTCGGTTCTTTCTCGCTCGCAGAAAGTCGTCGTCGACACCAAGGGCAGCAACCAAATGCTCTATCTGCCGCTAGACAAGCTGATCGAGCAGCAAAGACGTAACAACGAAACCGAAATCTCCGTGGTCGCGCCCCGAGCGGGAGCAGGAGAGGATGCCGCCGCGGATCCGCGCGCGAGAGTGGAGCGCTGACATGCCGCAGTCGATTCAAAAAATATTTGGTGTGATCGCGGCGGTGGGCTTGCTCATCAGTCTCTGCACGTTCACGGTGTCCGAGAACGAGCTGGCCGTTCGCAGTCAGTTCCGAGAAATCATCGGTACCGATTACGAGCCGGGTCTGCACTTCAAGCTGCCCATCGACACCGTTCGCAAGTTCGAGCGACGTATCGTGTCGCAGAGTTTCGAAGGTGAAACCTTCCTGACAAGTGAAAACCGCGGACTCATCGTCGACTATTACGTCAAATGGCGCATCAAGGACGCCGGACGCTACGCGCAGTCCTTCGGTAACGACTCGGGTGCGGCGGGTCAGCGTTTGTCCGATATCGTCAAAGACGGTATCAAGAACGCCGTGGCGCAGCGCACCTTGCAAGAGATCGTCTCGGCTGAGCGCACCGCTTTCACCGGTGATATGTTCGATCGCGCGAGCAAGAGCGCCGAGAGTCTCGGCCTCGAGCTGATCGACACCCGCGTTCAAAAGATAGGCTTGCCGCCGGACGTCGAGTCCCGCGTCTACGCGAGCATGCAGCAGAGCTTCAGTCGGCTTGCGCGTCAGCTGCGTGGTGAGGGCGAAAAAGAAGCCCTGCGTATTCGCGCAGAAGCCGATCGTAAGCGCACGGAGATCATCTCGATTGCGGCCCGTGACGCACTCAAGATTCGCGGTGACGGCGACTCGAAGGCCGCTGCCACCTATGCCGCGGCGTACAACCGTAACGCTGAGTTCTACGCGTTCTATCGAAGTATCCAGGCCTACAAGAACTCGCTGGGTAAAGAGGGCGACATCATGGTCGTCTCGCCCGACAGCGACTTCTTCAAGTACATGCGCAATCCGAACGCTGGCTCGCGCTGATCTCGCGCTCTACGATGCCTTCGGGTCGTTTCGTTGTCGTCATCGGCACCCAATGGGGTGACGAGGGTAAAGGCAAGAGCGTCGATCTGCTCACCGAGCGCGCGTCAGCCGTCGCTCGGTTTCAGGGCGGACACAACGCAGGGCACACCCTCATCGTCGGCAGCGAAAAAACGGTGCTGTCGCTCATCCCGTCCGGCGTGCTGCGTGCGAACGTCACTTGCTTCATCGGTAACGGCGTCGTGTTGTCGCTCGAGGCCTTGCTGCGCGAGGCGGACATGCTCGCGGATCGCGGTGTCCCCGTATTCGAAAGGCTCCGCATCGCACCTAACTGCCCGCTCATTCTGCCTTCGCACGTATCGCTCGATCGTGCTCGAGAGCACGCTCGCGGCGTCAACGCGATTGGCACGACGGGTCGCGGAATCGGCCCCGCATACGAAGACAAGGTCGCGCGTCGAGCGCTTCGGGTTGCCGATCTCTTCCAGCGCGAACGTTTCGCCTCAAAACTTGGCGAGATCCTCGACTTCCACAATTTTGTACTGCAGCACTACTTCAAGCTGGCGCCCGTCGATTTTCAGGCAACGCTAGACAGCCATCTGTCGATGGCTGAGCGCATCAAGCCGCTCGTCTGTGACGTCACCAACGAACTGCAGAAGCTGCGCGACGCGGGTGCGAATGTCATGTTCGAGGGGGCGCAGGGCGCCATGCTCGATGTCGATCTTGGGACCTATCCGTTCGTCACGTCATCGAACACCACGGCAGGGTTCGCAGGGACGGGCACGGGTCTTGGCCCGCGTAACTTCGACTACGTACTCGGGATCGTTAAAGCCTACACCACCCGCGTGGGTGCCGGACCGTTCCCCACCGAGCTCTTCGACGAGACGGGCGAGCACCTGCAGCGCGTGGGACAGGAGTTTGGTGCAGTGACGGGTCGCCGTCGCCGTTGCGGATGGTTCGATGCCGTCGCCCTAAGGCGGTCGGTCATCCATTCGAGCGTCTCGGGGCTTTGCATGACCAAGCTCGATGTGCTCGATGGGCTCGATGCTATCCGCGTTTGCGTCGGTTACCGCGCCGCCGGCATGGTCTCGCGCGAGCCGCCCTTGTTGGTCGACGGTTTCGCGGACGTCGAGCCGGTCTACGAAGACCTGCCGGGTTGGAAGGGAACGACGTTCGGCATCACCCGCGAGGCTGATCTGCCGGATCAGGCCCGAGCGTACTTGCGTCGTATCGAAGAACTCGTGGGCGTACCCATCGATGTGATTTCGATCGGTCCCGATCGAGATCAGACTATCATCCGTCGTCACCCGTTCGGGTGATGGGCGAATGTGGGGGAGGGCCCATGCGCGAATTCGATATCGTTGTGTTCGGTGCCACGAGTTTCGTGGGTCGAATTCTTTGTCGCTATCTCCTCGACACCTACGGTAACGACGGCAGTCGCCTACGTTGGGCGATCGCGGCGCGCTCGGGTGCGCGCCTCGCAGAGCTCAAACACGAGCTCGATGGTGCAGCCGATGGACTTCCCGTCATCGTGGCCGATGCAGCGGATGAAAGTGCGATGCGCTCCCTCGCCGTGCGCGCAAAGGTCGTCGTATCGACTGTCGGGCCTTACGCGCTCTACGGTGAGCCGCTGGTCAAAGCGTGCGCCGAGACGGGGACCGACTATTGCGATCTCACGGGCGAAGTACAGTGGATTCGCCGGATGATCGAGCGGTACGAATCTGCCGCCAAGGCGAGCGGTGCTCGCATCGTTCATTGCTGTGGCTTCGATTCCATCCCGTCCGATTTGGGCGTGTTTTTTCTTCAGCGAGAAGCACGTCGACGTTTCGGTCGCCCCGCGAGCCGTATCAAGATGCGCGTGCGCGCGATGCGCGGCGGGTTCTCGGGCGGCACGGCTGCAAGCTTGCTCAACGTCGCAAAAGAAGTACGCGCAAATCCTGCGCTGCGCAAGGAGCTCGCTAATCCTTACTCGCTCTGCGTTGGTGTGACCGGTGGCGCGAATGTGCGCCAACCTAATGTTTCCTCGGCGCTTTACGATGCAGACTTCAAGGGCTTTGTCGCGCCCTTCGTCATGGCAGCCATCAATACGCGGATCGTGCACCGCAGCAATGCGTTGAGTGGTCACGCCTACACGCGCGATTTTCGTTACGACGAAGCGGTCTCGACGGGTCGCGGTTTCCAGGGCCGTCTCGCGGCGATCGGAACCGCCGTCGGTCTAGGTGCGTTCATGTTTGCGAGTGCGATTGGCCCGACGCGAGCGCTGCTTGAGCGCTACGTGCTGCCCAAGCCGGGCGAGGGACCGAGTCCCGAGGCGCAGCGGCGCGGTTTCTTTGATCTGCGTTTCTTCGGGCGCACGGACGATGGGCGGGTGATTCGTGCCAAGGTTACGGGTGATCGTGATCCGGGCTACGGGTCTACGGCCAAGATGCTTGGAGAGGCCGCGGTATGTTTGGCGCTCGATGTTCAAAAATCGGAGCGGAGTGGTGGGTTTTGGACGCCCTCTACGATGTTCGGAGAGCGTCTATTGTCTCGGCTCGTTTCGAGAGCAGGGCTGTCGTTCGAGATTGCCGACTGAGTAGTCGACGATCCCCTGATTTGGTGCCCGGGAGAGGAC
>SXGQ01592210.1_pt1 | contig 13161 bp, 7 predicted proteins | sample 3178371 | NCBI WGS metagenome assembly SXGQ01 (sample SAMN11356859, study PRJNA531348) | freshwater metagenome | isolation source: freshwater sample F1-20 | place: China: Fuxian Lake, Yuxi | collected 2017-12-25
ATTGGGACGGAGATCACGGGCATCGACGTCGGCGGCTCGGCCAACGTCAGCATCCGGGGCAACACCGTCACGTCGACTGTGTATGGGATCGAGGTCGACGACGGGACCCACGACCCTGATTCGAGCGGGCGTCGTCACGGGATGGCTCCGGGGGGGTAGGACCGCGGAGAAACTACCCCCTGCCCGAGCCGGCGGCAAGGATCGCCCCGCCATCCGCCGGTTCGTCATGCCGACCGCCGATCGGTCGCGTCAGCGGCGACGAACGAGGGCTGATCGGCGCTGCCGATGGGATCGGGGGATCGACGCCTCACCGGTCGGGCCTGCCGCCCGGTCAGGTCGTCTGGCCACTCGTGCCCGTGGGCGTGTCGTTGGCCCGCGGGGCGTCGCGGCCGGCGGCGGGAGCCCTCTGCTGCAGCGCCGGCAGCGCGGGAGGCACCGCGGCGGCAGGCAGCCCCTGCTCGGCAGACCGCACCGGAACGAGCGGTGGATCGACGACGACGGCCACCGGCCGTTGGCCCGCGGCGATCGACGGCGTGGGAAGGGGGGTCGGGATCGTCTCCACGACACCGGCCGGCAGCGTCGATGCCGCACGCTTCGCTGCACCCTGCCCTTCGACGGCAGGCTTGGCAGCGGGTTCGGTCGGCTTCTCCAAGCGGATCGCATCACCGCCGGCGGGGGCGGCCGGCGCTTGTCCCGCCGCGGAGGTGCCAGTGGAAGGATCGACGTGATCGAGCGGCGAATCGGTCCAGCCGCTCTCGGGCTTGGTCTGCTCGACAGCCGGCTTCTCGGAGAAGGTGCTCACCGCCTTCTCGGCGTCTGCCGACGACAGGGCCGGGGGGGCGGTGGCCGGGCGGGCCGCAGCCGCGCCCGTGCCCCCGGCGGTGACGGCGCCGCCGACGGCCGCAGCCGACGCCGGGGCATACGTCGCCGCCGGGACGACGGCGGCCGGCAGAGCCGCCGAGGGACTCACGACCGCTGTCGGCAGCGGGTTGCCGCACGGGTCGAGCGGCACGCGCAGCACCACCGTCCGCGGGACCCGCACCGTGTAGCTGTAGGGGGTGCGCTTCTCGACGACCCGGGGCACCTGCACCGACTTCTGCTCACTGACGTACTTGAGCACCTGCACCGTGACCGGTTCGACCTTTTCCTCGGTGACGAAACGGCAGGTCTGGACGGGCACCTGGCGGACCTGTTCCTCGGCGACCATGCGGCAGACCTGGACCGGCACCTTGTTCTCGACCCGCTCGACGACCTTGCGGACGGTCTGGACGGGCACCTGACGGACCTGTTCCTCCGCCACCATCCGCGTGGTCTGAACCGGCACCTGCTGGACGACCTGCTCGTCGACATAGCGGAGGGTCTGGACCGGCACCTGCTGGACGACCTGTTCGTCGACGTAGCGGACGGTCTGGACGGGCACCTGCTGGACGACCTGCTCGTCGACATAGCGCACCGTCTGCACCGGCACCTTACGGGTGACGACGCGATTGACGACGGTCGTCTCCGGCACCTGCATGGCGACGACGTTTGGCTGATAGACACGGTTGACCTGGTTGACGACCGCGCCCGGGGTCATCGTCCAGCCGTATCCGCCGCGCTGCCAGGTGGCGAGGCCGTTGTATGGGTTCACCGCCCACCCACCCGGCACCCAGGAGAGCTGGGTCATCCCCGGGGCGACCATCGGTGTCACCTGATCGACGTAGCCACCCTGATCGGCATAGGCGGTCCGCAGCGTCGTCACCGGCTCGGCAACGGTGTAGGCCTCCTCGCGCTCGGCGGTTTCGTAGACCGGCTTGCGGACGACGCTCACCTGCTGCTGCATGGCCGTCTCGTAGACCGGCTTGCGGACGACGCTCACCTGTTGCTGCACCGCCGTCTCCGTGACCGGCTTGCGGACGGTGCTCACCTGCTGCTGCATCACCGTCTCGGTGACCGGCTTCATGACGGTGAACCGCTCCTCGCGCGTGCTCGTCTCGACCACGTCACGGACCTGGTCGTAGCTGCGGTCCTGGACCACCGTCTCCCAGACCGGCTTCATGACGGTGAACCGTTCCTCGCGCGTGCTCGTCTCCCAGACGGGGCGCTGCACGGTGTAGCGCCGCTCCGAGGACTGGGTCTCCCAGACCGGGCGGCTGACGGTGTAACTCTTCGTGTCGTAGACGGTCTCGTAGCTCACCTGGGTGGCGTTGACCTGGCGCTCGTCATAGACCGTCTGGAAGTGGAGACGGTAGGTCTGCGTCACCACCGGGGCCGCGGCGACCTCGCCGCAGCATTGGCCGAACGCGACCGATGAACCGGCGAAACCTGTGCCGCCGAAACCGTTCGGCCCGAGGCCGGGCGGTGTCGTGGCGAGCTGCGCGGCACAGACCAGCATGATGCAGGTCAGCGCCGGGGAGCGGCGCCCGAACGGCCGGTGGTGTTGGGCCAACGTCGTGATGCCCAGGGTCTGGGAGCGAAGCATCGGATCTCCTCCTCGTTTTCGGCCCACCGAGACTAATCCCCCCGACGCGGCCTTCAAGCGTTTTGTTCAGTTTTTCTCCCGGTTTTTCCCGAAAAAAACCCCGCCACAGCCGGCACGGCCGGTGCAATCGGCGCAGCTTCCGCCCCCTGCCGCTCCGGGCGGCGAGTCTGGCGAACCGGCGCGGATGGCGCGCTACAGGTTCTTCTCGAACAGCCGCCGGCTGCCGGGGTCGAGGGCCGCGACCGCGGGGATCCGGTACCGGACACCAAACGTGTCGGTGACGACGGCGCTGCCGTCCGCGGGCCGGTCGACATCGTCGCTGCCGGTGACGCGGAAGCGGCGCGGGCCGCGGTCGGTCTGCACGGTCCACTCGGCCGGTTCGGCGTCGTTGACGGCGTCGATCCGGGTGATCACGGGAAGGAATTCACGGGCCGCCAGCTCGGCCCGCAGCTCGGCAGCCAACCCCGGCCCCACCTCGTCGAGGCGTTCGATCCAGGCCAGTTCGTTGCCGTCGTCGGCGACGATCGCGACCAGACCCTCGGGCCGTGTGAAAGGAAAGGCGCGGACGATGTCGACGTCCGGATGGCGGACACCCGCGGCCGAGACGAAATCGACCCGGCCGTGCGGGAGGCGCTCGAGGCGCCACGCAGGGGGCTGGGGTTGGTCGTGGTGCGTCATCGGGTGTGGTCCGGGAGAGGGCTGGTGCGGGAGGGGCCGGCGTGCGCTCGGCGGGATGGTCCGGTGGTGGCGGAGCCGTCAGGCCGACGCTTCCTCGGCGGCCTTGGTCTGGGCGTGGTAGAGGCGGGCATACGCGCCATCGCGGGCGAGCAGCTCCTCGTGGGTGCCGAATTCCACGATCCGGCCGGCGTCGAGGACCACGAGGCGATTGGCACGCCGCAGCGTGGAGAGCCGATGGGCGATCGCGATCGTCGTCCGCCCGGTGACCAGCCGATCGATGGCGGTCTGGATCACCGCCTCCGTCTCGGCATCCACCGCCGAGGTGGCCTCGTCGAGGATCAGGATCCGGGGGTCGACCAGCAGCGCCCGGGCGATCGACAGCCGCTGCCTTTCACCGCCGGAGAGCGAGCCGCCACGTTCGCCGACGCGCGAGTCGTAGCCGGCCGGAAGCCGGAGGATGAACTCGTGGGCCCCGGCCGCGCGGGCGGCCGCCACGACCCGTTCCGGTGTCGCATCGGGGCAGCCGTAGCCGATGTTCTCCGCCACCGTACCGAAGAACAGGAACGGTTCCTGGAGGACACAGCCGAGGTTACGGCGGTAATCGCCGATCGCGAGCCGGCGCAGGTCGACCCCGTCGATGCGGATCGATCCGCTGGAGGGGTCGTGGAACCGGCAGACGAGGTTGGCAAGCGTGGTCTTGCCCGACCCGCTCGCCCCCACCAGTCCGATCATCTCCCCGGGCTCGATCACCAGATCGATGCCATGGAGCACCTCGCGGGCGCCGTAGCGGAAATGCACCCCCTCGATGGCGATCCGGCCGTGCACCCGGCCGGTCGGCACCGGCCGCGGATCCTCCGCGACGGTCGGCTGGCAGTCGAGGATCTCGAAGATCCGCGCCGCGCTCGAGGCGGCCCGTTGGGTCGCCGGCACCATGCGGATCATCGATTCGACCCGGCCGTAGAACCGGGCGATGTAGGCCAGGAAGGTGGTCAGCATGCCCACCGTCACCGACCCGGAGAACACGAGCCACGCCCCCGCGGCCCACACCACGAGCAGCCCGGTCTCGCTGAACAGGCTGATGAGCGGCCCGCAGAACGACCAGACGACGTTGACCCGGTCGTTGGCCTCGAGGACCCGGTCGTTGGCCGTGCGGAAGCGCTGCATCTCGCGCGGTTCCTGGGCGAAGGCCTTGACCACGCGGATCCCGGGAATCGTGTCGGCCAGCACGCTCGTCATGTCGGCCCAGGCGACATTGGCCCGCGAGAAGCCACGGCGCAGCCTCTCGCGCACCGTGTAGACCAGCCACAGCACCAGCGGGAACGGCGCGAGCGTCACCACCGCCAGCGTCGGGCTGATCCAGAAGACCGCCACGGCGGTCAGCAGGACGATCGTCACGTCGGAGGAGAAGTCGATGAGGTTCACCGAGAGGAAATTGCAGATCCGGTCGGTGTCGTTGCCGACCCGCGACATCAGGTCGCCGGTCCGGCGCGAGGCGAAGAAATCGAGCGACAGCGACTGCATGTGGGAATAGGTCCGCACGCGCAGATCGGCCGCCACCCGTTCACTGACCCAGGCGAGCGTCCACGACTGGGCCCAGGCGAGGAGCCAGGCGGCGATCGCCGCGGCGGCCAGGCCGGCCAGATACCACCACACGTGGCTGAAGGGCACCTCGTCGCCCGACTGCCGTGGAATGAGCACCTTGTCCACCAGCGGCATCGTCAGGTAGCCGGGGATGAGCGCTGCGGCCGAGGCGGTGAGGGAGAGCAGGGCCCCAAGGATCGCCATGCCCCCGTGGGGACGGATGAACGAGCCGAGCCGGAGCAGATTGCGCAGCGAGACGTCCCCCGGCGGGCTGGCGAGATCGTCGTCCCCGCGCGGTGAAGGCCCGGCGCCGGCCGACTCGTCATCCCCCTCTCCGGCGGCGCTGCCGTCCTCGTCGGCGGACTGGTCCCCGGACGGTGTGGGGGCGGTACGGCCACCCCCGGGGCCACCGGAGCGCGACTGTCGGCGGCTCCGTTCGTCGAAGGCGTCTTCGAGGGCATGCAGCCCCGCCGCCCGCGCGGGGGTGAACAGCCAGCGCGCGATGACCCGGCCGCGCCGCGACAACTCCACGCGGCCGACCGCCCCACGCATCCGAATGTCGAGCAGCGTGTCGTCGTCGATCGCCCACGACGCCATGCCCCCGGCGGTGATGCCTGGCCGGAAGTCGGGATCGGCCGATGCGGGCTTGTCGGCTACGAGCCGCTGTCCGGTGAGGACGATCCAACCGTCGGTGAAGTCGAGTTGACCGTCCAGGTCGTAGCGGGCGGCGGCGACGATCGCTTCGCCGGGACCCAGCCCCAGCGCCTCGGGGTCGGGGAGGGTGGCGTTGGCCGGCGGCAGGTGGGAGGGCCCGGTGGGCGGCATGGTGACGGGGAAAGGGGGTGGGCGGGAGGCCCGCAAGAAACGGCGGGGGAATGACGAGTATCCCTCCGAGCCGGCTTCCGCCAACGGGATGCCCATCGTGGGGGTGCGTGGAGGTGTCGCCCGGGGTGGTGTTCACGCGTGGAAGCAGCCGGTTTCCCGGACGATGCGGTCTGAAAATGGTCGGTGGGGATGCCATGGGGGCGGGGGTGCGGGAGCAGGAATTCGCTTTCGCCGTGGCGAGTCGTAGAATCGTTCCCGCGATGGCAACCCCGGCCGTTGAGGTCGGGCAAGCCATCGGGTCGGCAGTCGGGCGGCCGGACGATCCGGCAGGCTTGCTTCCGCCCGTTCGATTCATGGTGCCGGAGAGACTGGGCAGCGCGAGCGAACGCACGTCCGCGCGGCGTGCGGCGGTGCCGAACGGTCCCCCGGTTCAGGACATCAATCGACCCATGGCCCTCACGGCCGGTTCGTTGGTTCCCGGTTTCACTGATCAACTCCGCCCGACTGCCAAGCCGGTCTTCGGCAGGGGTGTCTCCCCCGCGGCCCCGGATTGCTGGCCGCCATGAGCAGGCTGCCCGGCAGCCGCGGCACTCGGCCGCGGGAGTCGGGTGACCATTCCCCCTTGGACGGCCATGCCGTCCGTCCGCGCCGGCGACGCGCCGCTGCGGACGGCACCCCAGCGTGCAGGTCCCCTCCACTGGTCAGCCGGAGCGTCCGGCGACCGGAGGACATGCACACCACACGAGCCTCCGCACGCGTCTGCGGTGGGCAAGAGGCGACAGGCGACAGCCGAATCGATCATGGAGATCACAAGGATCAAGGTGCTCCGGGGACCCAACGAGTGGGCTGCGTTTCCCGTACTCGAGGTGTGGGTCGATCTCGGGCGGTTGGAGGACTTCCCCTCGCACACGATTCCCGGGTTCAACGAGAAGGTGAAGCGCTGGCTGCCCGGGATGATCGAGCACCGCTGCAACATCGGTGAGCGCGGCGGGTTCTTCCAGCGTCTTGACACCGGCACCTGGATGGGGCACGTCCTCGAGCACGTCACGCTCGAACTCCAGACCGCCGCCGGCAACGCCGTCGGCTACGGCCGGGCCCGCGAACTCGACCAGCGCGGCTGCTACCGCGTGGTCATCGAGTACACCGAGGAGAAATTCGCGCTCGAGTGCCTCCAGGTGGCGCAGCGCCTCATCATGGCGGCGATCGCGGGGGACGAGTTTCCGATCGCGGATGAACTGAAGCGTCTCCGGGCGCTGCTCCTCGACGTCCAACTCGGGCCGAGCACCCGGTCGATCGTCGACGCGGCGGTGGACCGCGGCATTCCCTGGCGCCGGCTCAACGAGGGGAGCCTCGTGCGCCTCGGGCAGGGGGCGAAGCAACGACGGATCATCGCCGCGGAGACCGACCGCACCGGAGCCGTGGCCGAATCGATCGCCCAGGACAAGGATCTCACCCGGGCGCTCCTCGCCGAGGCGGGGATCCCGGTGCCCGAAGGGCGGCCGGTGAAGGATGCGGCGGATGCGTGCCTCGTCGCCACCGAGATCGCCGGACCGGTGGTGGTGAAACCCCGTTACGGCAACCAGGGCCGCGGCGTGTCGGTGAACCTCACCACGACCGAGGAGATCGAGCGCGCGTGGGCCTTCGCCCGCCAGCACGGCGACGAGGTGGTGGTGGAGCGATTCATTCCCGGCGGTGACCACCGGCTGCTCGTCGTCGGTGGCGCGGTGGTGGCGGCGGCCCGCCGGCATCCGCCGCAGGTCACCGGCGACGGGGCGGCGACCGTCGAGCAGCTTGTGGCACGCGTCAATGACGACCCGCGCCGCTGCGGCGACCATGCCACGGCGCTCAGCCCGGTCGTCATCGATGCGGTCACCATGGCGGTGCTTGCCGAGCAGGGGCTGTCGCCGGCGAGCGTGCCGGAGGCGGGGCGCACCGTGCCGCTGCGGCACAGCGCCAATCTCAGCACCGGTGGCACCGCGGAGGATGTCACCGATCGGGTCCATCCCGATGTCGCCGCGCGGGCGGTCGAGGCGGCCCGGGTGGTCGGTCTCGACATCGCCGGGGTCGACGTCGTCACCGCCGACATCGGGCGGCCCCTCGACGGGCGCAGCGGCGCCGTCATCGAGGTCAACGCCGGCCCCGGGCTGCGGATGCACCTCGAGCCGACGATCGGCACGCCGCGCAACGTGGGGGCCGCGATCGTCGACACCCTGTTCGCGCCGGGCGACGACGGCCGCATCCCGGTGGCTGCCGTCACCGGCACCAACGGCAAGACCACGGTGGTGCGGCTCATCTCCCACCTCGCCGCCGCCGGCGGCGCGACGGTGGGCACGACCTGCACCGAAGGGGTGTGGATCGGCGATCGGATGATCGACGCCGGCGACTGCAGTGGGCCGCAGAGCGCCCGTCGCGTGCTCGCCAATCCGGCCGTCACCACCGCCGTGCTGGAGACCGCCCGCGGCGGCATCCTCCGCGAGGGGTGCGGATTCGATCGCTGCGACGTCGCGGTGGTCACCAACATCGGCACTGGAGACCACCTCGGTATCGGGGCGGTCGACACGCCGGAGCGTCTCGCCTGGGTGAAGGGGGCGATCGTCTGCGCGGTGAAGCGCGGCACGGGATCGGCGGTGCTCAACGCCGCCGATCCGCTCGTGGTGGAGATGCGGCAGTGGTGCAAGGGACAGGTCGTCTACTTCGCCATCGACCCGTCCACTCCGGTGCTCGTCGAGCACCTCGCCACCGGTGGCCTCGCGGCCACGGTCCGCGACGGCTGGATCGTCCTCTGCGACGGGCCGCGGGAGACACGGTTGGCGCACCTCGACCGGGTGCCCCTGGTGCACCGCGGGCTCGTTCCCTTCCAGGTGGAAAACGTCCTCGCCGCCGCGGCGGCCGCCTGGCGGTTGGGGGTACCGCTGGAGATCGTGCGGCTCGGACTCGAGACCTTCTCCTCGGGCATGACCGGGTCGCCGGCCCGGTTCAACGTGGTGGAGCTTGAAGGGGCGGCCGTGGTGGTCGACTACGGCCACAACCCCGACTCGTTGGAGCGGATCGTCGCCACCCTCGCCGCGCTCCCGCACCGGCGCCGCACGGCCGTCTACTCGGCCGCCGGCGATCGTCGTGACATCGACATCGTCGCCCAGGGGCGGATCCTGGCCCGCTCGTTCGAGCGCGTCGTGGTCTACGAGGATGCCTACATGCGTGGGCGACAGCCCGGCGAGATCACCCGGTTGCTCACCGACGGCGTCCGTGAGGTGCGCGCCGACGCCGAGGCGGTCGTCATCGCCGGTGGCTGCTGGACCGATTCGGCGGCCACCGTCCTCGACGCCGTCTCGGCAGGCGAACTCGTGCTCCTCCAAGCCGACACGATCGAGCAGGCCGTGACCTGGCTGGAGAGCCGGTACGGCACCAGGATGCGCGCCACCTCCCTCGACCGGCTCGCGGGCCTTCCGCAGAGCGACGGTCTGATGGCCAGCGCCGAACCGGTGACGGTCCATGTTGGCCTCGGCGGCCGTGGTCTGCGGGCCTCACGGCCGATCGCGGCCGGCGAGATGATCCTCCGCGCCTGGGGGGCGCAGGTTCCGGCCCGCGGCCCCGACACGATCCAGGTCGATGTCGGCACCCACGTGCGCCCCGAGGGGCCGCTCGTGCTCTGCAATCACTCCTGCGACCCCAATTGTGGGCTCATCATCCGCACCGGGGTGCGCGAGATCGAGATGCGTGCCCGGCGGGCGATCGCCGCCGGTGAGGAGCTGTCGATCGACTACGAGACGTTCGAATACGTCATCGAGCATCAGGGCACGACCTGCCGCTGCGGGGCCGCGACCTGCCGGGGGCGGCTGCCGGGTTACAAGCTCCTGCCGCCCGGTGTCAGGGCCGGCTACGGCGAGTTCATCGCCGAATATCTGCGTGTGCTCGAGCCCGACGTGTCGGCCCCGGTTGGAGCGTGAGCGAGCGGGCCGGGCTCATTTCACCCCGACCCGCCGGTCGAGCGCCCCACGGACCCCGAGTTGCTCGGGGTGCCGGGCGATCTTGTCGGTGAACACCCGGACGTCGTCGACGATCGGCCGCAGTTCCTTCGTCAGCCGGTTGACGTTGGAGGCGGCCTCGGCGAGATCCTCGTAGACCTTCGGATCACGGACCAGCCGGCCGAGCGTGCCGTCGGACTGCGACAGGGCCTTGGTGAACCCGGCCGCCTGCTGGAGCACCTCGTCGAGCCGACCGATCGTCCGGTCGATCTGGGCGACCATCGATGCCCCCCGTTCGCCGAGGGGCTTGGTGAGTCCTTCGATGTTGCGCAGGTTGCGGTCGGCCGACTCGACTGTCGTGCCGATCCCCTTGACCGTGGCGCGGAGGTCGGCCATCACCTCCGGCAGGGCTTCAAGGGTGTCGGTGATCCGCTCGCGGGACTGGGGGTCGCCGACGACGGCGTTGATGTTGTTCATGGCGACGGCGAATGAATCAAGGGCCGCCTCCGTCTTGCGCACCAGCGTCTCGAAACGGTCGTCCTCGCCGAGGAACATCCGGTCGAGATTGTTGGAGAGCTTGGTCACCGATTCGCTGGCCTGCACGAGCGAATCGAGGGCGCCGCCAAGCTTCGGCTCGAGCGATGCGAAGACGTCGAAGGGGTTGCGGGCCACGGCCCCGACGAGGACCTCGTCCGTGCCGAGGCGCTGCCGGGGTGGCACGACGCGTCCCGGGACCAGCGCGATCTCGGCGTCGCCGAGCAGCGACCCGGTGATCCGCGGCTCCTCGTCGCGGTAGATGGGGACATGGGAGTCGATGTCGGCCACCACGCTCACCCCCCCCTTCTCGTCGAGGGCGACGTCGGACACCCGTCCCACGAGGATGCCGTTCTTGCGGACGGGGGTCCCGGGGGCGACACCGCGGGCGTCGCCGAAGCTCATCCGCAGCGGATAGGTCGATTGCACCAGTGCCGGCAGGTCGCCGAAGAGCACGATGAGGATGCCCGCGATGATCGCCGTGGCGAGCACCATCACCCCGACCCGGAACTGCATCGTGCGATCGCTCATGCGGCACCCTCACCCGCGGCGAGAGCCGCGGCATCACGGAGTTCGGTGAGCCGGTTGCCGGCACGGCCCTCGATGAACTGGCGGATCCGTGGGTCACGGCTGTGGTCGAGGTCGGCAGGGGTGCCGTTGAAGACGATCTGCGGGGCGTCGGCGGCGAGGCGCGACAGGGGGTGGAGCATCACGATCCTGTCGGCAACCTTGCGGGCGGTGTGCATGTCGTGGGTCACGACGACGCTCGTCACCCGGCCGCGCCCCTTCACCCGGAGGATCAGTTCGTTGATCACGTCGCTCATGATCGGATCGAGACCGGTGGTCGGTTCGTCGTAGAGCACCAGGGGGGGATCGAGGGCGAGGGCGCGGGCGAGTCCGGCACGCTTCCGCATGCCACCGGAGAGCTCCACCGGTTTCTTGTGTTTCACGGTCGGCGGCAGTCCGACCTCGGCGAGCAGTTCATCGACGATCGCGCCGATCTCCGCGGCGGCGAGGCGGGTGTGTTCGCGCAGGGGGAAGGCGATGTTGTCGGCGATCGACAGGCTGTCGAAGAGGGCGGCGCCCTGGAAGACGAAACCGTATCGCGTGCGCAGGTGGGCCAACGCCCGTTCCCCCTGCCGGGCGAGGGACTGCCCCTCGAATCGCACCGTGCCGACGGTGGGCCGGATCAGGCCGATCATGCACTTGAGGAGCACCGTCTTCCCACAGCCACTCTCGCCGAGGATCACGAGCGTCTCTCCCGCCGGGATGGAGAGGGTGATGTCGCGCAGCACCCCCTGGCGTCCGAAGCGAACCGACAGCCCCTCCACCGAGAGCATCGGCGGCACGGTGGAACCCGGGGCGGGGTCGGGACGCGGTGGTGCGGCGGGAACGCGCGGCATGGGGGTGGGGAACCGACGGCTCAGAGCAGTCGGCGCGGGCCCTCGGGACGGAAGAAGTCGTGCACGTTATTGAGCCACATGCCGAGGAACAGGTCGAGCAAGAGGATCAGCACGAAGGAATGCACGAAGGCATTGGTCGCGGCCCGCCCCACCCCCTCGGCGCCGTGGCCGCTGTTGAAGCCGTGGTGGCAGCTCACCAGCGCGATGGCGGCACCGAAGAAGAAGCTCTTGAAGATCCCCATGAGGAAGTCGAACGCGTCGACGTATTCACGGGAATTGGCCCAGTAATGGTGGTAGTCGATGCCGAGCACGAGGTGGGAGTAGAGGTAGCCGCCGAGCACGCCCATGAAGTCGGCCATCACGGTCAGTGTCGGGATCAGCACGAGGCAGCCGAGGAAACGCGGCACGACCAGGTAGTACACGGGATTGGCCCCCATGCTCTCCATGGCGTCGATCTGCTCGGTGACGCGCATCGTGCCCAGTTCGGCCGCCATCGCTCCGCCGACGCGGCCGGCGAGCATCGTGGCCGCAAGCACCGGCCCCAGTTCGCGGACCAGCGAGAGGTTGATCACGCTCCCCAGCCGTGTCTGCAGGCCGAGCGCCTTGAATTGGGCGTAGCTCTGCACCGCGAGGACCATGCCGATGAACAGCCCCGTCAGCGCCACCACGGGCAGCGAGAGCACGCCGATCTGGTAGAAGGCCGGCACGAGCACGTCGCGGCGCTGCCGTCGGGCGAGGATCCAGCCGGCCGTGCGGCAGGCGAAGATCGCCACGTCGCCGATGGCCGCGACGCGATCGAGCAGCAGGGCCCCGAGGTCGGCGATCCTGTCGGCGATCCAGTCGGACAGCCCGCGGGCCGCACCGGCGGCGAGCGACGACGGGGAAACGGGGGCGGACGCCATTGGCAAGGCCTCTGGAGGGGCGCGCGACGCACGGCGGCGCGGCTGACCCCACCCAAAGGATCGGCTGTGACGGTCAGGCAAGTTGAGCCGACCGTGCGGGACGTCGGGGGGCTGGGCGGTGTGGGAGGAATCGCGACCTTGCTCCGCCCCCGCCCGGGGAGGGCGGAGGCGGAGCGGTCATGCGGCTGCCGAGCCGATCAGGCCGTGCCCTCTGCCCCGGCGGTGGCCACCGGCTCCGCGGTCATGAGTCCCTTGAAGACGAGCTGCTTCTTGCCCGCCACCTCGACACAGTCAACCTGGATCGTGTCCTTGCCGTCGAACTCCCCCTTGAGGAGTTCCTCGCTGACCGGATCCTCGATGAAGTTCTCGAGGGCACGGCGCAGCGGGCGGGCACCGAAATCGGTGTCCGAGCCCTTCTTGATGAGGAACTTCTTCGCCTCGTCGGTGAGCTCGAGCTTCAGCCCGCGCTCGCCGAGCCGCTCACGGACCTTGGCCAACTCGATGTCGATCACCTGCTTGAGGTCCTCGACGGTGAGATGGTGGAAGACGATGACGTCGTCGACACGGTTGAGGAACTCGGGGCGGAACACCTTCTCGATCCGTTCGTTGACCCGGCCCTTCATGCTGTCGTAACTGGCGTCGCCGTCGGGCTTCTGGAAGCCGAAAGCGGCTTCGTTCTTGATTGCCTCCGCACCGGCATTGGTCGTCATGATGACGATCGTGTTGCGGAAATCGACGTTCCGGCCGAAGGAGTCGGTGAGCCGGCCCTCCTCCATCACCTGGAGGAGCATGTTGAATACGTCCGGATGGGC
>SXGQ01105183.1_pt1 | contig 13159 bp, 11 predicted proteins | sample 3178371 | NCBI WGS metagenome assembly SXGQ01 (sample SAMN11356859, study PRJNA531348) | freshwater metagenome | isolation source: freshwater sample F1-20 | place: China: Fuxian Lake, Yuxi | collected 2017-12-25
CAATGTTAAGTGACTACATCTCAACTGAAATCGACCTTGAAATTCTTGATATGTTGATTGCAAACGCAACCACAACAGAATTCTATTCAGCAGAAGTTGGTAAGGTATGGAACGGTTCAGCATTCGTAACAAGTGCAACCCTTAGTGGTCAAGCTTGGACATCAATGACCTGGTTCCAAACACTTGGTCAGAAGATGCAAAAGGTGTCAAACAAGATTCACCAACTCACAATGCGTGGTGGTGCAAACTTCGCAGTATGTTCACCAACTGTAGCAACAATCCTCGAAACCATTCCTGGTTTCATGGCAGCAACAGACGGTGATAAGATGGAATTTGCAGGTGGTGTAACCAAGGTTGGTTCATTCCAAAACCGTTACACAATCTACAAGAACCCATACATGACCGAAAATACATTGTTGATGGGCTTCCGTGGAAGTAACTTCCTCGAAACTGGTGCAGTATATGCTCCATATATCCCACTCATCATGACACCATTGGTCTATGATCCAAACAACTTCACACCACGCCGTGGCGTGATGACCCGTTACGCGAAGAAGATAGTCAGACCCGAATTTTTTGGAAAAATCTTTATCGACGGACTCGCAACAGTCTAATAGATTTATCCAAAAAAGGAGCAAATTGGGGGTCCGAAAGGACTCCCTTTTTGTTGCCCATAATTTCAGTTTTCACCATAAAACTCTCTATTTATATAAAAAGGAGAATTTTATGGAACATGTGATTTATAAATTAACATCACCGAGTGGAAAAATTTATATTGGTCGTACAAATAATTTTCAAGACAGAATGGCACAACATAAACACTGTGCGTTAGTAAAAAAAATGGATAATTCTTTGTATAAAGCCATGAGAAAGTATGGGTGGGAAAATTTTGTAAAAGAAATAGTTGCTACCGCAAGTAATCAAGAATCTGCTCAATTATTAGAAGAAGTATTAATTAAGCAATTCAACTCCGTTAAAAATGGATACAATGACACATATACCGGCGGTGGTGGAAATCAATTCGTAAATCAACCAGAACGATTAAAAACTTTTAAGAAAAAAATGTCACAAATTACTGCTGGTGACAAAAATGGCATGTATGGTAAGACACATAGTGACGAAGCACGGGAAAAACAAAAACAAAAAGCAAAAGGACGATTCTCGTTGGAATGGTATATTGACCGATGTGGGCAAAACGAAGGAACACAGTTATATACGGAACGATGTGAAAATTTGCGTAATCGTAAGTTGAATCGAAATGAAAAGGGTATATTTATTCCTTCGTTATAAGTTATTTATGACTATTTATAGTTTAGAGTCTTTCTACACATGAGATTACTATGGCGATATTAAGTGATGATCCAATTGTATATGATGGAAGTCCAGTTAATCCAAGTGGTGTAACACCATTCGGTATATTTGATGATGAAGCTGCATTTCAATCCGATGCGCCACGGGTAGCAGAATATGTTGCTCGTCGTTTGGGATATAATGTTATAGATATAGAATTGGTAGATAAAATTTTCTATACTTGTTTTGAAGAAGCAGCAATAACATACGGATCACAAGTGAATCAATTCAATGCTCGTGAACATATGTTTACATTACAAGGATTACCAACATCGACCACAGTGACGCAACGAAACATAGTGGGATCACCTATTCCGCAATTAATTCGTATATCAGCACAATATGGTACAGAAGCACAATCTGGTGGTGATGTGGATATTAAACGAGGATATATTACTCCAACTACTGGATCTGGTGGTGTGTATGCACAAGAATATGATGTACAAACACTTTGGGCAAATATAAGTGAAAGTGGTAAACGATTAGAAATTCGCCGTGTGTATCATTATATGCCATCTGCGGTTGCTCGTTACTACGACCCGTTTGCAACCACTGGTCTTGGATTAACAAACTTGATGAGTGAATTTGGATTTGATGGATTCTCACCACCAGTAACATTCGTGATGATGCCAGCATACGAAGATTTACTTCGTATTCAAGCAATTGAACTTAATGATTTAATTCGTAAGAGTCAATATTCATTTGAAATTTATAATAATAAAATTCGATTCAGTCCAAAATTTAAAAACGATCTTCGTGTATATTTTGATTATATGGTGGTTGACGATAAATACGCTGGAGATAATATCGTAAATCCATCGGGAAGTACAACTTCAGATTATTCAAATATTCCATATAATCATATACCATATACTACTATTAATTCTATTGGTAAAACTTGGATATTTAAATATACTTTAGCATTAGCAAAAGAAACACTGGGAATGATTCGATCAAAATACGAAAATGTGCCAATTCCTGATGCTATTATTAAATTAGATGGTGAACTTCTTCGTAGAGAAGCAAAAGAAGAAAAGGATGTGTTGATAAAAGAAATCCGTGAAACATTGGAAGAAACTGGATTACAAGCACAGATGAAAAAACAAGCTGAAAATTCTAAATTTATGCAAGAAATGTTTTCACGAGTACCAACTCTTATTTACATAGGTTAATATGCCAAGATTCGTAAGTCAACGAGATTTTAATTTATTTCAACATTTTAATCGTGAACTGGTAAGCGATATTGTTGATGTAGATGTCATTCTGTATAAAATTGTACTTGATACGACCGCAATAAATATTTATGGAGAAGCTACGGAAAAATCTCGTTACACTCCAGTAGAATTAAAAGCACTTGTTAAGTACGATAAAAATGTCGCTGATAGTAAAGATGGATTTGGTGTTGATGTTGTACAGAATGTAGAATTTAGATTTGTTCGTGCATTACTACAACAAGTCAGTGTATTTCCAGAAGTTGGTGATATTATTTATTACGATGATGGATATTACGAAATTGATAATGTCAACGATACACAATATATTGCAGGACAACCACAATATACTACATCGATTTTGTGTAATGCACACTTAACACGATTGAGTGGAATACAAATATTAGACTCGGAGTTGTATGGCTAATTATAGTAATCAAACACCGGATAAATTACCAGTACAAAACACGGGAGTTAATACACCCGAAACATTTCAAAATCGTGGATTGGATACTAAATCCGATGCACAAGATTCGCCTGTCACGGTAACTTTACACAATATTGATGAAACATTAATTCATTATTTAAATGAACGAATTAGACCACTGGTACGACAAGACGGAAAACAAACGAAAGTACCAGTAATATATGGAAATCCAGAACGATGGAAAAGTGTTCAAAAAGATGGTATTTTTCGTGATGTCAAAGGTAAAATACAATTACCTTTGATTATGATCAGACGATCAAGTATGAAGAAAAATATAAAAATCAATTCTCCGATAAACAAGTATTTGGAACGAGAATTTGAAACGGGATGGAATAAATACAACCCATATGATCGATTCGCTGCGGTGAACGGTATTAAACCTGTTAAAAAACGACTGGTCACTATTACCCCAGATTATTTTGATCTTACCTACGAATGTATGATTTGGACCGAATACATGGAACAAATGAACAAAGTCATAGAACAGATTTCGTTTGAGGATGACGAGTTCTGGGGTGAACGAAATCGATATAAATTCCGTACTAGAATAGATGAATATAAAATAGAAAATGCTTTACCAACCAACCAAGATAGATTGGTCCGTACCTCGTTTAATTTAAATGTCTCGGCGTACCTTCTACCAGAGCGTATGTTGGATCGTCACGGAAAATTGATGCAAACTTCCCAACAGCGATATACCGTTAAAAAAGTCGTCACTTTTACAGAAATTGAAACAGATTAAACTGGTGTTTCAAAAAAATAACCTATATTTATATTACGAGTAGTAACATAACCGAAAGGGGGTTTTATGAGTGACGCAGTAAAATTAACAGAAGAAGAACTAACTTCTATTAAAACTTTAAGAGAACAAATAATAGAAGTAATTTCTACAGTCGGTCAAACAAAAATAACAACTGAATTGTTAAAAGAAGAATTGACAACTATAGAAAATAAAATAGTAGAACAAACAAAATTATACAAAGAATTGCTAGAAAAAGAAAAATCTTTGGTTAATGGGTTATTGGAAAAGTATGGTGTAGGTTCGTTAGATATAGACACTGGTATTTTTACCCCTGAAAAATAAGTAATATTGGAGATTCCGTATGGCAGAACGCATTGTTAGTCCTGGCGTTTTCACACAAGAGCGTGACCTTAGTTTTCTAGAACAAGGCATCTCTGAAATCGGTGGGGCATTTATTGGACCAACGCCAAAAGGTCCGGCTTTTATCCCAACGATTGTTGAAAGTCAACAACAATTTGAAAACATTTTTGGTACACCCGACAACAAATCGTTCGTTGGTCTTACGGTAAAAAACTATCTCCGTGAATCAGGACGAGCAACAGTTGTTCGTGTGTTGGGATTAGATGGATATGATTCCACATTAAATACATCCGCAGTATTATTCGCAACCGGATCTAGTGGTTCGTTTGTATATGCGGTGATTCATCCAACTGTATCTGGAAGTAACATCGAAGCAATTAATGCGACAGGACCAGCATCTAATTTCTCTTTGACTATTTCTTCTTCTGCAGTGACAGATGTAACTACAACAGGATTAAGTACAACATCAGCCGCTGCTTCATTTATTGGAAAATATTTAGGATATGGTGTAGAAGGAACAAAGAACGGATTCCTATATGCCATATTTCCAGAAGCAATTACTTCGGCTGGTGCCACAGTAAGTATGAGTGCAGCAACAAGTTCAGCAATATTGAACTTGTCTGGTAGTACTTTTGGATTATATTCACACGCAAGTACACCATATATCCAATCACAAACACTCGGTGGACAAAAGATTAATCTCTTCAAGTTGCATACCTTAACAGACGGTAACGCAGCTAATCGTGATATTAAAGTTTCAATTCTTGGACCGAAGAAAGGTCAAATTGAAGGTGATTTTGGATTATTCTCATTACTCGTAAGAGAATTTGAAGATACCGACCAACGACCAGCAGTATTGGAACAATACGATAATTTGACATTAGACCCAGATAGTCCAAATTATATCGCTCGTCGTATCGGTAACAGTGCACCATATGATGATTCTGTAACTGGTGAACGATATTTCCAAGGTGAATTCCGTAATAATTCTACTTACATTCGTGTAGAAATGGCACCTGGAGCAAATGATGTTCCAACCGATGCATTACCATTTGGATTTGCACAACTATTGTCACCAATTGGTGCAGAAACTAATAAGTTAGTTTCACCATCATTCTTGTCATCAAGTTGGGTATCTGGAAGTACTCGTGGATATAGTACAACAGCATTACGCAATAACTACGAATTCTACGGATTCCAATACTCCGATGTATTGAATACTAACATGTCATACCTCGCACCATTACCTTCTGGTGCAGTAGCAATGGGAACAGCATTTAGTTTGGAAAATCTTGCATCAAATGAACTGTACGATGATAGTGGAAATGCAGTCGCACCAGCAAACTTCTTAAGTACACCATCTATCGTTGATGATTTGAAATTTACCGTCGCATTCCAAGGTGGATTCGATGGTGATAATCCAGCGCGATACATTAATATGTACGAAGCTATCACCAACACCAATACACAAGGATTTAATTGTTCAACAGGAACATCAGATGGATCTCGTGCATACAAGAAAGCATTGGATAATATCGCAAATCCAGACTTCTATGATATTAACTTGTTAGTATTACCTGGTATCGTATACGAGTTACATCCATATGTTGCAAATTACGCATTGAACATTTGTGAATCTCGTGGTGATTGTTTCTACATTCTGGATTTAGCACAAGCAAGTGCAACAATTACCAGTGCAGTCAACTTAGCAGTATTGTTAGACACGAACTACGCAGCGGCATATTATCCATGGATTCGAGTACTTGACGATAACATTAATAAGCTAGTATTCGTACCACCTTCGGTAGCACTTCCAGAAGTATTTGCATATAATGATAATGTCGCAGCAGAATGGTTTGCACCAGCAGGTTTAAATCGTGGTGGTATTCCAGGAGCAGCAGGTGTTCGTACACGATTGGCACAAGTACAGCGTGATCAATTGTATGAAGGTAAGGTTAACCCAATCGCACAATTCCCTGGACAAGGTATTTGTGTATGGGGTCAGAAGACATTACAACGTCGATCCTCAGCGCTTGATCGTGTCAATGTTCGTCGTCTTCTTATCACTGTTAAGAAATTTATCGCAAGTTCAGCACGATTCCTCGTATTCGAACAAAATGTGGAATCAACTCGTCGTCGTTTCTTAAACATCGTTAATCCATATTTAGCAAATGTCCAAGAACGCTCTGGTTTATACGCATTCCGTGTTATTATGGACGAAACCAACAATACACCAGACGTAATTGATCGTAACATCTTGGTTGGTCAATTGTATCTCCAACCAACAAAGACTGCTGAATTCATCAAACTCGAATTCAACATTCTCCCAACAGGCGCAGTATTCCCTGGGGCATAATTGGTTCACATTTTTACATTATAGACTATTTATAGTTAAATCTGTTAGGAGATACAAATGGCAAACAATATAGTAGCCGAAAATGAAATATTCTTTACCGCGTTTGAACCAAAAGTTAAAAATAGATTTTTACTTTTAATTGAAGGTATTCCAGCGTATTTAGTAAAGAAAGTCGCTCGGCCCGTATTAAATCAAGAAGCAATCAAGTTACCACACATTAACACTGTTCGTTTCGTAAAAGGTGTTTCTGTATGGCAAACTATAGAAATGACTTTGTACGATCCAATTGTTCCATCTGGTGCGCAAGCAGTTATGGAATGGGTTCGTTTACATCACGAATCAGTCACAGGTCGTGACGGATATGCAGAGTTTTATAAGAAAGATCTTACATTACAGGTTCTTGGACCTGTTGGTGATAAGGTTGAAGAATGGATTATTAAGGGTGCACAAATTACCAAAGCAGACTTTGGTGGTTTAGAATGGAGTGATACAGGTGAAGTAGCAGAAATAACATTAACCATTCAACCAGACTATTGTATACTCAATTATTAATTATAAGATATTTTTAATAGGGTTCAACATAGTCTAATCAAACTGAATGTTTGGAACTCCTTCGTGATATGTATCTATCTACATTATTACGAAGGAGTTTTTATGTTTAAATGTCCACGTTGTAATCAAGAATTTTTATCTTATGTATCTTTAGCAAAGCACACTAAAAAAATATATAATTTGGTTGGGGAAGCATTATACCGAGAATATCATAGTATAACAGAAATCCCCACTTGTAAATGTGGGTGTGGAACACCAACTAAGTGGCGTATTGATAGAGGTTATGGTGAATACGTTAGTGGTCACAATGCAAAAGGAAGTACGAATCCTATGTTTGGGAAAACTCATTCCCAAGAAGTTCGTAATAATATTTCCACAACACGAAAGGAAAAATTTGCAAATGGAGAATACGATTTTATTAATTCAGTTAAATGGTCAGAAAATCAAAAACAAGTTTGGAATAGAGATGGATATAGTGAAAAGATGAAGAATGCACGAGAAATAAAAGATTGGTGTAAAAAACTATCACAGGCTAAAACTGGTAATAGAAATCCTTGGTATGGCAAATCCCGTCCAGAACACAGTAAACTAATGAAAAGTCAAGAAATGATGGAAAAAATCTTTGAAAAACGTAGTATGACTGACATCGAGCGAGCAATGGTTGCAATGTTGGAACAGCTTAATATTCCATACTACTCCCAGTTTTTTATTACCCACGAAGATAGTACCTATGCGTACGATTTTAAAATCAAGAATACCAACATTCTTATTGAAGTGGATGGTGATTATTGGCACGGTGGACCATCAGTAAAACAGCACGTACCGTATGTTAATGAAGTTAAAAAACAAGATGCAATAAAAACTCAGATTGCTCAACAACATGATTATATTGTGTTACGTTTTTGGGGTAGTGATGTAAAAGAACGTCCATTCTGGGTAGTTTCTCAACTTTTAGAACAGATAAACAACACCAAAACACCAATTGTTTAATATAATTCGATACTTATATAAAGTATATAAGGTGGTGGGACACTTCTTTTTGGGTATTGAATATGGCAGAACTTACTGAATTTAATATAGGTCAGGGTGAAACATTTCGTGTCGCGGCAACAATTATTAGTGATAGTGGAAGTATCCCATTTAATATAACAGACTATTCGTTTACGGGACAATTACGAGAAAATTATACCACTGACGAAGTTGCGGCAACATTTAGTGTGATTAAATTACTTCCATATAATTCTGGGAGTATTATATTAGAATTAACTCCTACACAGACATTAACATTAACACAACGAAAATATGTGTATGATGTCAATATGACCAGTGGATCGGTAACACCGATTACACGAAGAATTTTGGAGGGATTGTTCACCATCCGTCCCACAGCTACGAGATAATTAATGAGTGGTTCTATAAACCTTGGTATACCTGATATTGCTGTTGTACTACGAGAAAATACTGATACCAATAATGTGGTATTAGATGTACCGAATATCAGCGTTACCGTAGAACATGCACCAGATTATAAAGTTAGTGTACAACCAAGTTCGTTAGTAGTTCAACGAACGGGTTCTTTGCCGTCGCTAGCGGTGTCTGCGTTATTTGCAAATACGGCCAGTTATGCACTTGCAGTTAGTGGTTCAATTGACAACGCGATATCCGCATCCTTTGCTACCACATCATCATTTGCATTAAACGCTGGTTCTGGAGTAGGATTCCCATTCAGCGGGTCTGCGGTCATTACTGGTTCGCTTAAGGTATCTGGTTCAATTACATCATCCCACATTGTACCAGCAATTACAGATATATACGATTTAGGTTCACCAACCTTAAAGTTTAGAGATTTATACCTTTCCGGTTCCACATTATATCTTGGTTCATTAGCAATTAGAGATAATAGTGGAGCATTGTCAGTCAGCCCGTCAGGATCACCAACAGGTACTAATTCACCTATATCTGGTGCATTTACTGGGTCGTTTCTTGGTAATTTAATTGGAAATGTTAATACAGCAACAACAGCATCATTTGCCACCACGGCATCATATGCACTATTGGCAAATAATGCAGTATCTAGTTCATTTGCGACAACGGCAAGTTATGCGGTAAATGCAGCAAGTGTACCCGCAGGAACGGTCAGTAGTTCTGCTCAAGTAGTAACATATGTTAGTGGTTCTACTATCGTTCCCAATCGTGTAGAATCCAACGAATACAAGTTAATCGCCGGAGCTGTATCCTTAATCTTTACGGGGTCAATTACCTCGGGTATTTTCGGAGCAACGGAATATGTATTACCTTTCATCCCCACCAGCAGCTTCAGTGCCGCAACGGTTGAGTATGTCGCCTCCCGTGTTGGAGGCCTTCGAGTGGGTATTATTTTGGCAGGATGGAGTGGTAATAATACAACAGTTACCGATGTATCAAGCACAGATGTGGGTGATACTTCGGATATTAATTTTTCATTGGTACAAGATAGTGGTTATATAAAACTCCGTGTGGAGAGTTTAGGGAGTGGGTCATACCCCTGGACTGTTCAGAGTTTATTCAAATTATTTCCAACTTTATCCTAGTAGTTAACTATTTATATTTTAGACACTTAGTACCATTTGGAGATGCCCTATGGCAAATGAATTTGTTGCAAGACGAGGTATAATCGCTCAATCCGGTGGAGCGAAAATCACTGGTTCGTTACTGGTCAGTGGTACTATTGACGCGACTGGTTTTAATATCATAGCGAACTCGTTAACTGGTTCGTTTTCTGGTTCAATTGGGACGGCAATCTCGGCATCGTTCGCAACAACGGCATCTGCCGCAACATCGATTACATTTACTCCTGTAACTGCATCATTTGCCACCACAGCAAGTGCGGCAACGAGTATTACCTTTACACCACCCACGGCATCATTTGCCACCACAGCCTCATTTGCCGCATTTGCTGCAGACAGTGTAGATACCATAACCGTTACCAACAATGGGTCAAGTGCTTATCTACTTGACGGAGTAGTAAAACCAGTAGTCACATTTGTACCTGGTACCACTTATAGATTTAATACTTCCGGCGTAGTTGGTAGTCATCCATTTAGATTTTCTCTAACAGCAAACGGACCAACAGAATACACATATGGAGTAACTGTTGGAACGGGTTATACAGAAATTAATGTAGATTATGCTACCTCGGCATCTCTGTTCTATTACTGTACCAATCATTCGGGTATGGGTAATGCGGCAAATACTTTACGATCCGAGAATTTAATAACGGCGGCACAAACCGGATCAATGAGTGTATTAAGTTCTTCTTACGCTTCCACAGCAAGTGTTGCAATTTCAGCATCATTCGCAACAACGGCATCTGCAGCAAATTCCATTACCTTTACTCCATCAACCGCATCGTTCGCTGTTACCGCATCGTTCGCAACAAACGCAACAATTCCAGCAGGTACGGTATCTTCCTCAACACAATTTAACACATTAACTGATCCCTTCACAGGTTCATTCACAGGTTCATTTACCGGTGATGGTAGTGGATTAACGGGTATTGCAACTGTACTTAATGTAACTGGTAGTACTGGTACAAGTACCGTCAACCTTAAAACACAAGCATTAACTATCAACGGTGGAAATGGTATTACTACTAACGCAACGGGACAAAGTGTTACCGTTAGTGCACCAGCAGGTACAGTTTCTGCTTCATCACAAATTGATTACAATAGTATTCAAAATAAATTAATTGATGTTGTTAGTAGTTCAGCACAAGTTGCACCACTACTACCAGCAGGTACAGTATCGAGTTCTGGTCAAGTAGTTGTACAAAATACAACCGGTATTGGTGCACTAGCAACTACTGGTTCAAATATATTTACTGCAAACCAAATAATTACTGGTTCATTATTTATTAGTCAAAACTTAACTGTATTCGGCTCATCATCAATCAGTTATATTTCACAAAGTGTATTAAATATTGGTACTAATAAAATTACAGTCAATGTAGATAGTCCAGCAGTTCGTTTTGGTGGACTTGATGTAATTGACTCTGGTTCATCACCACAACGCAGTGGATCAATATTATTCGACTCTATTAATGACCAATTTATATTTGTCCACGCTAATACGGCCGGCGGTGTAACATCATCTGTATTATTGATGGGACCACCAACCTTTAATAATATTGGTAATGAAACACTTATTACACAGAATCGTATATTAAAAGGTGCAGGACTTGAACACATCACAGATTCTCAGATTAGTGATGATGGTATTACAGTATCAATTACGAATGGTTTGTCTGTTGGTACAAATCTCACAGCATCACAAGCAGATATTACCACACTTCGTGCAACATCAATTAGTGCATCAGTCAGTGGTGCATTAACAGGTACATTCCCGTATAATAGTTTAACAAGTATTCCAAGTGATATTGTATCATCGTCGGCACAAGTTGCATCATTATTACCAGCAAATACAGTATCATCATCAGCACAAGTACAAGTATTCTTACCAGATGGTACGGTATCTAGCTCAGCACAATATCCTGGTTGGGTAACTGCATCAAGTCAAATCCAACTGGCAAGTATTACAGGTACAACATTTGCCGCATCAAACTTTACCTTCCCACAACAACTTACTGTTAGTGGTGTATTAAGTGGAAGTACTAGTGCATTTATTAATAATACTTTATATTCTGGTAGTGCAGTTACGGGTATAGTTGGTCCTGTTAGTAATCAAGTGGTGGCATCTATTGCCGCAGCAAGTTGTGATGGTGTGTTTTTCGATTATGTAATCAAGGACGGTACTAATTATAGAACGGGTACTGTGATGGTGGTATCAAATGGTACAATCGTAGAATTTACCGATACCTCAACCAATGATATTGGTAATACGGCAGAAGCAATATTCACCGCAGATATTTCTGGTGGATTAATTCGATTGAAATTTACTAACAGTTCTGGTACATGGACTGTCAAGACTGTTATACGAGCATTATAATACACAACTAATAGTAACGGGGTGGGTACTAATCCTACCCACCCCTATTTTTTTAAAAAACCTTTGGAAATGTGAAAAAGGGATAATATGGCAAATGAGTTTGTTGCCCGCAAAGGATTAATATCCAGCGGAAGTATCAATGTATCGGGTTCGGTTACGGCATCATATTTCAAAGGTGATGGTAGCCAACTCACAAATTTACCTCTTAGTAGTTCTGTTAATATTGATACATACACATTTGTTGGTGATGGATCAACCACCAATTATTTATTATCCCAAAGTTATCATGTAAGTTCATTGTTGATATCGGTGGAAGGACTTTCCCAAACCAATGTACAAGATTATACCTTATCGGGCCCAACGCTTTCGTTCGTTGCAGCACCACCATCCGAATCAAATATTTTAGTAAAGGCTTTCGTAAATGTAACCCAAAATATGACGGGTTCATTTAGTGGGTCTTTTTTTGGTATATTAACATCAGCAAGTTATGCACAAACTGCTTCATTTGCATTAAACGCAGGAGCTGGTGCTGGATTCCCATTCAGTGGGTCCGCAGTTATAACAGGATCATTACAAATGGTGGATACCGCAAATCGTGGCGGTATTACAGGATCGGTGAGTGGAGCATTAACAGGTACCTTCCCATATTCTGGATTAACGGGTACACCGACATTAGTATCCTCCTCCTCACAAATTGATTACAATTCTATCACTAACAAACTTAGTGGAGTTGTTTCATCATCTACACAAGTTCAACCATTATTACCTGGTGGTACCGTATCCAGTTCAGAACAATATTCTGGTTGGGTCACTGCATCAAGTCAAATTGACTATAACTTAATTCAGAATAAGTTAAGTGGTGTTATTTCCAGTTCCACACAATTTAACGCACTAACAGGTACATCCGCATCATTTGCTACGACTGCATCGGCAGCAACAAGTATTACTTTCGTACCAACATCAGCGTCATATGCATTAACGGCATCATTTGCATTAAACGCTGGTGGGGGTGGTGGTGGTGGGGGTGGGGGTACATTATCATCATCGGTGGTCACAGAAAAATATAATTTTATTGGTGATGGAGCAACCACGGTATACCAAGTATCCAAATCCTATAG
>SXGQ01309289.1_pt1 | contig 13158 bp, 8 predicted proteins | sample 3178371 | NCBI WGS metagenome assembly SXGQ01 (sample SAMN11356859, study PRJNA531348) | freshwater metagenome | isolation source: freshwater sample F1-20 | place: China: Fuxian Lake, Yuxi | collected 2017-12-25
CAGCTATCACCCCCACCCCCATTCCTCCCAAAAATCCCCTCCCCTCCAAAACCCCACCCCACACCCCACCCTTGACCCGCCCCCAAAACCCGCCGAACACTCCCCCCATCCGGAAAACCCCGGCACCCTCCCTCGGAATGAATTCCGGAAATTTCCCCAAAGATCCCACCCCCTCGCCCGTTCCTCCCGGGAACCGCAGCACCGACCCCTCGGACCGCACCATGCCAGACACCCGGGAACAATTCATCGAACAGGCCATGGTCGAATTCGAATCGCCCCTTCTCGGATACGCCACCACCATCCTCCACGACCTCGACCGCGCCCGCGACGTCGTCCAAGACACCTTCATCCGCCTCTGCCAACAAGACATCGCTAAAGTCCGCGACGGCCTCAAAACCTGGCTCTTCACCGTCTGCCGCAACCGCGCCCTCGACATCCTCCGCAAAGAAAACCGCGTCCAAACCCTCGACGAAGTCAAATGGCAGAAAGTCGCCGGCCCCGAACTCCCACCAGACCAACAAGCTGACCATGACGAACGCATCGCCGAAGTCATGAAATACCTCGACCGCCTCTCACCCAACCAACGCGAAGTCATCCTCCTCAAGTTCCAACAAGGCCTCTCCTACCAGGAAATCACCGACGTCACCGGCCTCACCTCCGGCAACATCGGCTTCCTCATCCACACCGGCCTCAAACGCCTCCGCGACCTCCTCCCGGACGACCTCCGCACACGCTGACAAACACCTTCCCTCTCCGTTCCATGAAACTTCACCCCGAAGATCCCCGACTCACCGCCTACCTCCTCGGAGAACTCCCCTCCGACGAAGCCGCCGCCGTCGAACGCGCCGCCGCGTCCGATCCCGCCGTCCGCATGGCCCTCCGCGAAATCGAATCCATCCAGCGCCTCCTCACCAACACCCTCGCCCCCTCCGCCTCCACACTCCTCCCCCGCCAGCGCGAAAACGTCCGCCGCTCCGCTCGCCAAGCCGATCAGGCTGGAAAAATCGTCACCCTCGGATCCCACAAAAAATCCTGGAAAACCCTCCTCATCCCCCTCTCTGCCGCCGCCCTCATCACCCTCGGCATCCTCATCCTCACCAACATCCCCGCAGGAAACGATCCCATCGCAACCGAGGACCCCAAACCCAAAAACCCCGACGCCTGGGACAAACTCCCCCTAGAAATCGCCCTCCTCCCCGCTCCCGGCCCCGCCGACTTCAGCTCAAACACCGCCGGCTCCCCACGCCCAGCCGCCTCCGCCGCACTCACCAAACAAGCCAACGCTCGCGATTCCGCACTCGCCAAGACCGGCGATGAATTCCTCCGCCAAGTCAACGAACGCCTCGCCCAATCCCCACCCCCAGCCCCCGGCGACCTCCCCGCACTCACCCCTCGCGGCACCGTCAACGCCGCCGACCACCCGAACCTCGACCTCCCCATCCTCTCCGGCAAAGCCAGCCTCGGCTGGATCACCCACTCCATCCGCCAACAAAACAAACTCCCCACCCCGGACGCCGTCCGCCTCGAGGAAATCCTCAACGCCTTCCCACTCCGCCCCACCGGAGCCGCAGGCATCGCCGATGGCGTCAGCATCGCCACCGAAATCCTCCCCTGCCCCTGGAAACCCTCCGCACTCCTCCTCATCATCAACCTCCGCGGAGCCTCAGATGCCTCACGCGAAATCTCCGCACGCCTCGAAGCAAACCCCGTCGCCATCGGCCGCTACCGCCTCCTCGGCTTCGCCCCCCTCTCAGGCCTCGACACCACCTCCACCCTTCCTAACAGACTCCCCGCCAAAACCCGCACCACTCTCGCCATCGAAATCCAACCCACCGGCGGAACCTCTAACACCCTCGGCCAACTCGCATGGTCCGTAAACGGCAAACCCGCACCCGCCATCACCCTCACCCACAACCCCGAGGCTGAACCCTCCGACGACGCACGCTTCGCCGCACTCCTCTGCACCTACTCCCAATGGCTCACCCGCGAGCCAAACGCCCTCATCGACACCGAAATCCTCGCCGCCCTCGCCCGCGAATCCTCATCCACCACCCTCCCCGCGGACCGCTTCGAACTCCTCGACCTCATCGACCGCTCGATCAAACTCCCACGCTGAACTCCCCCCTCCGGAAATCACCGGAAAAAAATCCCTTGGCGCGCCCGCCCGTTGGCATAGCCTCGGGATGCTTTGATTCCTTCGTGCCAAACCCTCAGCCTCCTCGCACGCTCCCTCCTCGGAACGCTGCTCATCGGTGCGCTCCCATCACAAGCCCAGGTCGTCATCACCGAATTCCTCGCCGAAAACTCCGGAGGCCTGTTAGATTCCGACGGTGCCACCCCCGACTGGATCGAAATCCACAACACAGCCCCCACCCCCACAACACTCACCGGTTGGGCCCTAACAGACGACCCCGTCCAACCCCAACGCTGGCCCATCCCCGTCATCACCCTCGCCCCGGACGAACGCCGCATCATCTTCGCCTCCGGCAAAAACCGAACCAACCTCGCCGCCGAACTCCACACCAACTTCTCCATCAGCAAATCCGCCGGCGGCTTCCTCGCCCTCCGCCGCCCAGATGGCTCCTTCGCAACACTCTTCTCCAACTACCCCGAACAACAGTCCAACATCAGCTACGGCACCTCCTCCGTCGCCGACTCCCAAGCCCTCGTCAACCCAAACACCCCCGCCCGCCTCCTCATCCCCACCAACGCCACCCTCGGCGACTCTTGGAAACTCCCCGCCTTCAATGACTCCGCCTGGCTCGCCACCACCAGCCGCATCGGCTACCAACTGAACAGCCCCGGCACCGGCCTCCCCATCGCCTACTGGACCTTCGACGACACCGACGAAAACGCCATCCCCAACGCCCCCCCCGTCACCCGCACCGGAGCCACCTACAACCCCTCCACCCCCGGCCAGATCGGCAGCGGAAAATCCCTCGATTTCCTCCGCTCCTCATCCCAATATGCCACCGCCAATCTCGACGTCTCCGAAACCACCTACTCCTGCTCCTTCTGGTTCCGCACCACCCAGTCTAACACCGGACTCTACTCCGTCAGCTCCGGAAACCTCGGCGCCGACGGTCACGACCGCCACCTCTACCTCAGCGGCGGAAACATCCGCGCACGAACCTGGAACGACGAAACCATCACCTCTACCGGCAAAAACTACGCCGATAACCAATGGCACCACGTCACCCACGTCGTCGGAAACACAGCCAACGGCCAACGCATCTACGTCGATGGCATCCAGGTCGCCGCAGGCAACAAAGCCCAATCCGACTTCAACTGGCAAAGCCGCATCCACATCGGCTTCTCTAACGACTCCGGCGGAACCACCTTCCACCAGGGCCAGATCGACGACGTCTCCATCTGGAGCGAAACCCTCGGCCCCGCCGCCATCGCCATCCTCGCCAGCGGCACCTCGCCCGACACCCTCGCCGGCTTCACCCCGCACATCGGAACCAATGTCCAGTCCGCCATGCATCAGGTCAACGCCACCGCCTACCTCCGCCTCCCCTTCACCGTCAACCGCACCATCCCCTTCAATCACCTCGAACTCAGAATCCGCTACGACGACGGCTTCATCGCCTTCATCGACGGAGTCGAAGTCGCACGCCGCAACGCCCCCTCCACACCCACCTGGCAATCCTCAGCCACCACCGACCGCCCCCTCGAAGACGCCATCATCCCCGAAATCATCGACCTCACAAACCACCTCGACCTCATCCCTAACGGAAACCACGTCCTCACCATCCACGCCCTCAACAACACCGCCGCCAGCCCGGACTTCCTCATCAACGCCGAACTCCACGCCGCCACCATCACCCCGGACACCACCGCCTTCATGGACCCGCCCACTCCCGGGTCCCCAAACATCACCGGCTTCTCCGGCTTCGTCTCCACCGTCACCTGCACCCCGCCACGCGGCCTCTACTCCTCCGCCCAATCCATCACCATCACCTGCGCCACCCCCGGTGCCACCATCGCCTACACCAACGACGGCTCGGACCCCTCACCCACCAACGGCACGCAAATCCCCGCATCCTCCCCTCTAACACCTCCCTCCTTCACCCTGCCCGTCACCTCCACCCGCACCATCCGCACCATGGCCTACCTCCCCTCCTCATCCCTCAGGGAGGCGAAAGCCGAATCCCACAGCTACATCCTCCTCCCCCAGGTTCTCGTCCAACCCAACAACCCTCCCGGCTTCCCCTCCTCATGGTTGGGCCGCACCGCCGACTACGGCATGGACCCCAACGTCGTCAACCAGACCCTCCCCGGCTACAGCGTCACCGACTCCCTCCTCTCCCTCCCCACCATCAGCGTCAACGGCCCCATCGCTTCCCTCTTCAGCACCACCGCCCCACTCGGCATCTACTACGATACCTCACAACGCGGCCTCGCCGGTGAACGCAAGGTCAGCATCGAATGGATCAACCCCGACGGCTCTCCCGGCTGGCACGCCAACGCCGGAATCCGCCCCCACGGCAACTCCAGCCGCGGCCACAGCTTCACACCCAAACACCCGCTCCGCCTCAACTTCCGCAGCGAATACGGCGACTCCAAACTCCGTCAAAACCTCTATCAGGGCGGCGTCACCTCTTTCGACCAACTCCTCCTCCGCGGCTGCTCCACCGACTCCATGCCCGTCGTCGATGGCAACATCTCCGACGGCGAGCAACGCTGGAACAACGACAAGGCCACCTACATCCGCGACCAATACATTCGCGACCTCCTCAACGAACTCGGCCACCCCAACTGCCGCGGACTCTACGCACACCTCTACCTCAACGGCCTCTACTGGGGCCTCTACAACCTCGCCGAACGCCCCACCGCCGAATGGTTCTCCGCCACTTTCGGTGGCCAAAAGGAGGAATGGGACGTCCTCAAGGACTTCCAGGAAGTCAACGATGGCGATGCCGCCGCATGGAACGCCATGACCGCAATCATCAATGACACCGCCCTAACAGACACCGCCCGCTGCCAGAAATTGCTGGGAAACAACCCCGACGGCACTCGCAACCCCGCCTTCCCCATCTACCTCCACTGGCCCTCTTTCCGCGATTACATGATCGTCCACATCGCCGCCGGCGCCGAAGACTGGCCCGATCACAACTACTGGGTCGGCCGCCGCCGCGGACCCGAAAGCGAAGGCTTCCGCTTCGTCGCATGGGATCAGGAAATCTCTAACGACTCACTCACACGCCTCAGCGGACGCGGCAGCAACGCCCCATTCGAGTCCGTCGGAGATCCCGCCGCGGACTCCGGCTTCACCTTCGGCCCCGCCAAAATCTACGACAAGTTCCGCCGCGCCGAACCCTTCAAATCCCTCTTCCGCGATCGCACCCACCAACTCCTCAACAATGGCGGTGCCCTAACACCCCAAGCCCAGCGCACCCGCTGGAACGCCATCCAACAAACCATCGACAAGGCCATCGTCGCCGAAAGCGCACGCTGGGGAGACGCCAACGGCGAAGGCGCGAAAAAACGCGAAACCACCTGGCTCAACAACATGGCCTACATGAATACACCGGTCACCGGCTACTGGGACGCCATCCTCCCCATCGCCATCCAACGCTTCACCAACGTCTCACTCTATCCGCTCACAGCCCAACCCACCTTCAGCCAGAACGGCGGCTTCGTCCCCACCGGCTTCCAACTCTTCCTCAGCCACCCACAATCCTCCATCCATTATACCACCGACGGCACCGACCCGAAAGGATCTAACAACCAACCCTCACCCCAATCCCAACTCATCAGCGGCGGCGTCATCACCGAGACACCCGTCCCCGCCGCCTCCGCATGGAAATACCTCGTCACCCCCTCCGCCCCGGACCCGTCATGGACCTCCCTCGCCTTCAACGACTCCCCATGGCCCTCCGGAAATGGCCAGCTCGGCTACGGCGATGCCGATGAAGCAACCCTCATCGGCTTCGGCGGCAATACCTCAAACCGCTACATCACCACCTACTTCCGCCGCAGCTTCTCCGTCTCCGGCCTCTCAACAACAATTTCTGCAAGAGCCATGATCCTCCGCGACGACGGCGCCGTCGTCCATCTCAACGGAGTCGAAATCGGCCGCACCAACATGCCTAACGGACCCATCACCTACAGCACCACCGCCCTCAGCAACCCCAGCGGAACCCAGGAAACCACCTACTACGAAATCTCCATCCCCCTCAACCAACTCGTCGAAGGCAACAACGTCCTCTCCGTGGAAGTCCACAAATTCAGCCCCAGCGATGGCGACCTCAGCTTCGATGCCCGCATCGAACTCATCAAATCCAACAACCCCACCCCCATCACCCTCACCTCCTCCGGCTACATCAACGCCCGCGCCCGCACCCCCGCCGGCGAATGGAGCGGACTCAACTCCCACTACTTCGCCGTCGGCCTCGAACCCCCATCCCCATCCAACATCGTCATCAGCGAACTCCACTACCACCCCGCCGACCCCACACACCCCGACGAACTCGCCGTCACCACCGATGCCGACGCCTACGAGTTCATCGAACTCACCAACGTCGGCCAATCGTCCGTCGATCTCTCCAACACCCACCTCGCGGACGGCGTCCTCTTCGATTTCCCGCTCCACTACACCCTCGCACCCGGCCAACGCTGCGTCGTTGTTAGAAACCAGGCCGCCTTCCAGGCACGCTACGGCACAGGCCACGCCATCGCCGGCATCTTCGGATCAAACAACGGAAACCAAACCGGCCTCAACAACAGCGGAGAAACCCTCTCGCTCACCCACACCTCCGGAGATACCACCACCACCCTCTTCACCCTCTCCTACGATGACAGCCCCCCATGGCCCACCACCCCGGACGGCTCGGGCCCATCTCTCATGCTCCGCACACCCCAACCCGGAACCAACCACAACGACCCATCCAACTGGGTCGCCAGCGCGGACACCCACGGCACCCCCGGCCTAACACCAAACCAATTCTCCTACTCCGCCTGGCTTCGCTCCTTCCCCGCCGCCACCAATCCCCAAAACGACGACGACCACGATGGCATCCCCAATCTCATCGAATACGCCCTTCTAACCAATCCGCTCATCCCCGACCCCGCCGCAACCCCCTCGGCTCAACTCACCGAGTTCGCCGGCTCCACCTACCCATCCATCACCTTCCGCCACCGCCCCACCACGGACCTCGATCTCACCGTCCAAACCAGCGGCAACCTCACCCACTGGACCACCGAACCCGACGTCGTCCGCGTATCTCAAATCGATCACGGCGACGGCAGCTTCACCGAAACCTGGCGCACCGCCCAACCCCTTGACTCTAACGGAAACACTCCCGCCTTCCTCCGCCTCCACGCTGCGATCACTCCCTGAAATCACTCTCACTCGGCGGCACCACCACCCGCCGCACGCTCATCTTGCGCTTCCAGCTCCACCGTTCGCCGATCTTCCGGAACCGCCTTCACCTCCACCACACTGATCCGAGGATCGGTTGCCGGCACAATGAAACACAAGGTCCGGATCGTCGGATCATACTCCCAGATCGCAGTATAAAGCGGCGTCTCAATCTTCTCCGCCAGCGCCAACCGCGCACCCACCCCGCGCACATCCCCATCGAGTGTTAGATTCACAGCTTTCCAACCCGTCGGCAACTTCACCGCCTTCTGCTCCATCTGCACCACCATCTCCTTCGGCGTCGCATTCAGAAACCGATACGCCCCCCACGGAAACTCCGCCGGATTGTCATCAAACACCACCACCCGCACCCCCGTCGGATGCTTCTCGTCCGCCATCACCAGCAACAACGGATGCGTCATCCCCTCCGGCACCTTGCACTCCCGCTGCACCGGCTTGCCGTCCTCACCCGCCGCCTTGTCCAACGCCCGCAAAAACACCGGCCCCGCCCCCTTCAATCGCAACGCCCCGCTCCGCTTGTTAGGATGCATCCCCGTGATCTCCACCTCGGATTCACCACGCACCAACGATAGCTTCCGCGCCGCAACCGCATCATCCCACGCCAACACCCGCACCGCCGGTGCCCCCATCAAAACCCCTTGAAACAAACACCAAAGCAAGCACCAGCGAATCATGCCCGCAAGCTGATCCAACGCCCCCACCCTGTCAATCGATCCCATGGTCGCCAATTTCATGATGCCTCCGTTGGATGAATCTCACGGATCGATACCACTTGAAACCGCCGCCCAAAGTCCTGATTCACCTTCTTCAATCCCGCCACCGGCTTCTCCGGATCATCAGACGGATCCACCCACTCCGGAACCCGCTGCACCACCGCTTCCAATCGAACCGTCGCCAGAATGTTCCCGCTCGCATCCTTCGCCTCACCCAACGAACGAATCGTAAACGTATCCGAACGCGGCGTGATGAACGGCGCAAGCCCATGCAGCAAATCAGCCTGCGTCAACCAACCCGGCGTCGCCGTCCCAGTGTTCGGATTCTGCAAATTCTCCGGATTCGGATACTTGTCCGTCCCAAACCGGGAATACGAATACCTCTTGTTCAACGCACTCTTGTCGATCGCCGCCTGAATCGCTCCCGAAAGACCCAACCCCCGATCCGTCGAAACCCGACGGTTCACAAACTCACCCAGCGAAAGGAACGGCCCGCGCAACTTGACCTCAGCCACGATCTTCGCCGCCAAATCCTCCAAATCCGCATCGCTCAGCGTCCGGAATCCGGACCACGGATCATTCTCCGCCATCGCCCCCGGCCCCGATTCAACCACATGACGGAACCTCGAAAAACTCGTCGAATCCCCACGCGCCGGATCAAGTCCACGCAAACTCGCCAACACCGCCGTCCACGCTTCCTCACTCGTGCTGTTGATGTTGAAACCGCCATCCACCATCAAATGCGCCGCCAACCGCACACTCCTCGCCGGCCCCGAAATCCGGTCCTCAAACTCATCCTCACCCACCGATCCACGATACAACACCATCCGCGGATTCCGCAGCGGATTCGCCGCCGGATCCTTGAAAAAATCCAGCAACACATTCTCCACAGACTTCGTCTCCGAAATCTGATCCGCATCCCAAATCGATGGCGATCCCGAACCCGAACGCGCCTGATCGAACTCCGGCGCAGCACCGGATAGATAAAACTGATCAAACAAAACCTCGTTCGCCAGATAAGACCAATCATAAACCGCCATCCCGGGATTGATCGCCTCCCCACCCCCGGCATTCGTCACCAGCTTCGAAACATTCGTCGATGGCAAATACGGCGACGCCCACGAGTTCCCGATCTGCGATGCCGTCGCAAAAGCCGTCGAGGTAATGTCACAATGCTGAAACGCTCCCAAAGAAAGCGTCGGGGTCTGCGGAACCTCGAAAAACGCCAGATGCGACTTGCCGGAAGCCGCACTGTGCGACGGACCATAATAAGCCTTCTCTCCCGTCAACGTCGTCTCCATCGACAGCTGCGCCAACGACGTCCCACCCTTCAACACACTCTCATAATGCGGACCCGTCTGAAACTGCGCTCCACTCAAATACGAATTCACATACGCCTGCCGCGGATTCGTTGTGAACATCAAATCCGACAACGGCAACGTCCCGGACTGCGCAACCCGATGATACGTCAACAAACTCCCAACCAACTTCGGAGTCTCCTTGATCTCTTCAAAGCGGAACGATGGATAAGTCAAACTGTCCTGACCCTGCCCGAACGCCGTACCCGAATGAATTTGACCATAAAAATGAAGATTTGGCTCCGCTGGTAGGCTCGGCAACCCGCTGCCCGCCCCCCTCGCTTCCACCATCAACTCAACCCCAGGATTCCGGATGTGATAAGCGTCCGCCATGTTCACAATATAATAATAGGTCCCGCGATCAAACCCCACACTGGCCGCTTCCACCCGATCCCCGTTCTGAAGCTTGTAATTGAAATTGCTCGTACCTCCGATCGACTTCGTCATGTTCAACACAATACCACCCCTCATCCCCGCAGTGATATCACTCGGACTGGCCGCCGGCTTCATCCGCCACGTCCGCTGCTGCGGACTCCCATAAATCTCAAGATCCCTCCGCGCCGTATCTGCCAAGGTAAAAACCCGAACCTCACCCGGCAAAAGCCGGATCGGCGGCGAAACATTCTTAGTCCCGGGATTCACCGGCGCCCCTGACTGCGTGAGGTGAAGATAGAAATACGGGCGACTCGAGCGACCGTGCCCTTCAAATCCCTCACCCACAAAACGCGATAACGAACTGTTCCAATTCATCATGCTTCCCGCGGATGTCCGCACATTCCAATTCCAGAACACCGCAAAGTCGATCCAAGGATAAACCACCAACCCCTCGGTCTCCACCTCAATGTTATAAGGATTCCAAACCGTCACCACAGGAGTCAGCAAAATCCCTAAAGTCCCGTCACTCTTCGCATAAATGCTGAAAAACAAATTCATCCGGTCCAACACCGGCGCCACCGAAGTCTGTGACTTCCTCCCAAACGGCCGCCCAGCCACCGAGCCCGGAGTCGAGATATGCGATTGCGGGCGTTCGAATGCCGTCAAGCCGCCCCCGGAAGGCTGATAGAGATGCCGATGGATCCGATAATGCGACCGCAATGTGTCATACGTCGGAACCCCGTTCACCTGGAACTTGTGATTCACCGATGCCGGATGGAAATTCATAAAAACCTGCGCCTGCGCGTTCTGCTGCATCGGATTGAACAAAGGCTTCTGCCCCTTGTATTCCCGCGAAGTCGTCGAGCGGAATGGATTCGGCACCGATCCCTTCGAGTCCGTCCACGTCGCAGTCGCAAACTCCGATTCGGACATCTCAAACCCCGTCGTCATGTCCACCTTCAACCCGCCATTCACCGCATGCGTTAGAAGACTATACGATGCCACCGTGAAATCCCGCGCCGCAGCACCCACCGTGTCTTTCGTCACTCCATACGCCGGATCCAACGCCAACTGCCCCATCGTCGTGATCGTCGCCGGCCGGCTCGTCCATCCTCCGTTCGGCTGATCCAACAACGATGACAAGGCAACATTCGGACGCGACGGACTCTGAACCTGATCTTCCGGATAATCCCGCGCCGCATCATTCACCCCGATGTTCACCTTCGCCCGCGTGTTTTCCTGCCTCACCGCCCATGCCATCGAACCATTCGCAGTCGCCGAACTCCCCGATCTCACCGGCACCCTCGCCGCACTCAAATCAAATCCCGATCCCTTCACACTGAACAACAACGCACGATCCGCAGACTCCGAATTATGATAATCCAACCGCCGCGTGTTCAACGGGTCCGGATCCGAAACCAACCATTGCCGCAACGTCTGCTTCGGCCCGCGATAATCCGTCCGCGAGGGCGATGGCGACTGGCTGCGAGCCGCCAAATTCGGCGACCACCCGGTCCAAACCCCCACCGCATTCGGATTCTTCGTCCCATTGAAAATCGACGCGTCCGCCGTGATCCGACGATCATCCCCCAGATCCTTCTGCAATTCCCCCAAAGCCAACATCAATCCCAACCGCGCGTTCCCCATCGCGATCGTCCGCGCATCCCCAGTGGAAACCTTCCTCAACTCCACCGAAGCCAAACTCAACATCCCCACCGCCAGAATCGTGATCAACACCATCAGCGCAATCGTCACCACCAACGCAAAACCCGCCTTTCGCGACCCTCCTTCGCGCCTGCTTGGCCTCTCTGAAATAATGGATTCTCTTGACCGCATGATGCCTAAAAAGTTTATTTCCTAGAAGTTACAATGCCCATACATCCAGTCAAGAAAACGAAATGACTAAATCTCCCGCCAAACGCTAAACCATCCTTCAAAAGCAGACGTCTCTCGCCTCGTCGCAACGTCGCTCCCCTCCTTCAGCGCCCCGTCGCGAAGATGAAACATCGACCTCTCCCATTGGGTATCCCACGCTCTGGCCCCCACCGAGCATGATCCATCGACGCCGCTTTCTCACCCTCGCCTGCGCCTCCACCCCGGCCCTTTTCGTCTGGGGCAGGGAAACCCCCGACGAAAGCGAAAACCCTCGCGCCATCCACCTCAAGATCGCTGGCGATTTCGGCACCGCCTCGGAAACCGACATCCTAGCCGTCCTACACTCCGCAACCCACGAACTCTGGAAACACTGCCCCAACACCCGCTTCACAGTCCGCGGCTTCCACATCTTCCACAATCCCGAAACACCCATCACCCTCTTCGATCACACCGCCGACGACCGCATCGCCATCGGCCTCAACTCCAAAGACACCTTCTGGTCACAATACGCCTACCAATACTCCCACGAATTCCTCCACGCCCTCGCCGGCCACAGCAACGACTGGCGGAAAACCGACATCCGCGGCAAAAAACCCAACCACTGGCTCGAAGAATCCCTCTGCGAAACCGCCTCCCTCTTCACCCTCCGAGCCATGGCCAAATCCTGGCTCACCAACCCACCCTACCCAAACTGGAAAGACTACTCCCAACACCTCCACCACTACGCCACCGAACGCATCGAAACAACCCGCAAAGCCTACCCAAACAACGACTTCCCCACCTGGTTCCTCGCTGAAGAACCTTCCCTCCGCCAAAACTCCACCCAACGCGAAAAAAACAACCGCATCGCCCTCCTCCTCCTCCCGCTCTTCGAAAAACAACCCGCCGGCTGGGAATCCCTCACCTTCGCCAACCTCGGCCCTCCACAACCCGATGCCTCCCTCGCCCAACACTTCACCCGCTGGATCGCCAACACCCCGGCCAACCTCCAACCCTTCGTCCGCCAAATCCAAAATCTCTTCCCCTCCCCCTGATTCATCCCTCCACATCTCACCTACGACTTGATTTTTCCCCCGGCTTCACCCATTCCATCCCACCCGCACAGCCTGCGCCCACTCTTCCCACTTCCCCATGTCCACCGAGCTGACCCGCAACTTCTCCATCATCGCCCACATCGACCACGGGAAAACCACGCTCTCCGACCGCCTCATGGGAGCCACCAACACCGTCGCACAACGCGATGAAAAAGCCCAACTCCTCGATGCCATGGACCTCGAGCGCGAAAAAGGCATCACCATCAAATCCCACCCCGTCGCCATGGAATACAAGGCAAAGGACGGAAAAACCTACAAACTCAACCTGCGTGGAAAAGGCGCCTGATTGATGAAACTCCCTCTCTCTCTCACTCACATTCTCTCTCACTCTATCTCTCTTTCTCACACACACAAAC
>SXGQ01531363.1_pt1 | contig 13156 bp, 16 predicted proteins | sample 3178371 | NCBI WGS metagenome assembly SXGQ01 (sample SAMN11356859, study PRJNA531348) | freshwater metagenome | isolation source: freshwater sample F1-20 | place: China: Fuxian Lake, Yuxi | collected 2017-12-25
AAGATTTGCGGGGCTAGAACCAGTATTAGGATCAATACCTTGGATTCTTAGGGTTCCATCAACACCAGTTCCAATAACTCTAATTCCAGTAGTTGCCGTGTATCCATCGACGGATAGGGGAACATTCGCCGTCACCGTCCCACTAATCGCAGGGAGCGAGCCGATTGTGATTGAGTTTCCAACTGTTACTGTGCCAGCAATCGTCTGTGTTCCAGTTGGGTTGGCTGTGACTGTTCCAGCGATTGTTTGAGTAGCGGGAAAGTTTGAGATAGAAACGGCAGCACCCACGGTCACGGTCACGTTCTCCAACGCACTTAGGCTGTTGGAATCTAACGCAACCGTCACCACGTTGGCCACGGTAACGGTGCTGGAAAGTGCGCCAGAGATTACAGGCGCGGACAGCGTGACGACGGTGGGCGTTTCAGTAATCTGTAGGTAAATATCGCTCATGGTATGGTTATCCGTGGGCTTAATGTCACAAGCCCCTCAAGCAGCCTAGTAGCAATCCCTGCGCTAGTTACTTGCACGAGGTCATACTTCGCCCCTGCCGTGGGTACGAGTAGGCTGGCGGCGCTGGTAACGGTAAGGCGGAGCTGACCACCGGCCGCCGACACTACGCTGGTCGCAATCTGCGTGACTACGGTGCCCCCTGGCATCTGGCGGATCTGAGCGGTGAACGTGCGGCCCGCGAGGTCAATCGCACCCTGGGTAGCGGTGGTTAGGAACAGATCCCGCGTCCAATCCGTCCCTTGCTCGATCGTGATGTTGTAATTAGCCGACATGTGGATTCTGTTTGAGCTAATGTCAAAGTTCCCGATCTGCATTAACCGACCAAATGAAACTAGCCTTTATGTTGTTTTGTACATTTGTATGGCCAAGAAGAGTTACGATATCATATTCTGCCTTTAAAGTGCTCTTAGCATCCCGAATATAGACAGGATAGGCCGGCTCGAAATTAGTTTGCCCGTAGTCTCCATGTAATGTTGGCCTGAAATAAACGTTTTTAACATCTTCATCTGTTCTCGCCTCATCAACAAAAGACATGCCAAACTCAGACGCGGCGTTAAACTTTCCGTCAACAAACCACCATACCCTGCCATCCTCGGCACTCAGTTCCACATACGATTCTTTGGGATTCCATTGCTGCCATTCGCATGAGGGCGCGGGTGGCGGAGTATCTAAATATTCTGACTGCAATGTAGGATAAGCATAATTTATCCATGTGATTGTCATATTACAAAAGGCAGTAAAAGAGCATTCCGAAAAGCATGGATTATGCCGTATTTTTAAAAGATCATTATCAGGTATTTTTCCAAACTCTTTTTCCGGGTTGAAAGAATCGCTTTTCCCGTCTACCCACTTCCCGCATTTTTTTTGCGGATAATAGTTTTCGCGTTGGTCATTGCGTACTCTTATTGTTTTGGATTCATACGCTACCGTTGTAGTCCATTGTCGGTCGTCGAGGCTAAATATACCGGTCATGCTTCCATTGAATTGGGCATTAAAATCCCACATTTTCCGCTGACGCCATTTGAAATAATCATCAAGCGACATGCTCGCAAGTTCTTGGTATTCTTTGTCTTTTAACTTAAAGCAAGGAGCCTTAAAAAGCAGATCAGGACTGCTCACGTTGTAACTATGCCTTCTTGTGTAAGCACTAAAGCCGGGTATCCATTGTAGCAGAATGTCGGGGTCATAATGTCCGTGGTTACATTTTGCACTATTTGATAATCCTTTTTTTCTGGAGTAGCTGGAACGTAAAGGCCAATCGTTATTCTTGCATACGCTTGCTTCCCGCTGTTGATTTCAGTTCGTTTAAAAGTTTTGTTGGGCTCTTGCGTTTTAAGTTCAGCAGAAGAAACAGACATATCATCTATTTTTGCTTCTATGTAGATGCGGGCTGGGGCTTTAAACGAAACCCATTGTTCGATATTTGATACTTCAACTCCGCCCATTTGCCCTTGCGTTGCCCAAAATTCGTAAGCATCCCCTTTTTTGCGAACCTTTAACTTAAATGGATGTTCTTTTTCTTTGCTCGCTCCATTTGATTCTCTTATGGATAAGGTTGTCCCGCCAGAGCTGCGGCTTAACGTGTAGCCGATCCCCGGCTGAATCCTGCACTGATCCACTGCCTCGCGTAATCGATTTAGTTTCTCAACGAATTGCGTTACGCTTGGATTTCTGGCCACCTCAAACGGCCCGCATTTAAAGCTGTCGGGCAGTTCAGATGCCATTTTAGATCGTCCCGGCGACCGCTGCCTGCAACTGAAGGACTGTACTTGTGCCTATAGTAGAAGCGCTGCTGATTTGCAATGTGACGGCGGTGGACGGAAGAATCGAATTAACAAAGGATGTGGTAACTGTAAGAACGCCAGAAAAGATCGTGCGCGAAGGGCTGGCGCCGATAATTACGGATGGTGCCGTGGCATAGCCAGACCCTTCATCCGTTAATTCTATGGTGGCTAGGCCGCCATTCACAATCGAAGTTGTCGCCACGGCTCCCGATCCGCTTCCGCCAGTAAATGTGATACTTGGGGCAACTAAATAGTTTGTTCCTGCGGTGACTATGGATATTGACTCAATCTTGCCCAAATTGTCCGGCTTTGAAAATCCAACAGTAACTGTTCCGGTATAACCGATGCCAACAGAAACAACTTCAACCGATGAAATGGATCCGTTAACAGCTAATGTGGCAGTAGCGGAAGCACCCGACCCTGCCCCATAAATCGTAACTTCTGGATCTGCGGTGTATCCAAAGCCAGCGCATGTAATTGTTATTTTTTGAATTGAGTTTGTCAGGTTTGGGGCTGGGCAAGTAATCGCAGGGGCTGAAACATAACCCGCCCCTGCGTTAATGATTGAGAATGTGGGGACTCCGCTTATCACCTCCATATTGATTTCTGCACTTGTTCCAGATGGCGGAGCTTCCACAGTGCACGAATAAATGCCATCCGCGTAACCCGTAGGCGTGTTGGTCAAGGTCGCAAATCGCACCCCATCCGATAGTCTTGGAGGTTCAATTTTAATCCCAGGAGTTGCCGTGTAGCCGTAACCTGATTCACTCAAAATAACGGAAACGCCGCCTGACGCTGTAGTGATCACTGTGGCGGCAGCCTGAGAGGCTCCCCCAATCGTGGAATCATAGTAAACAGTATCCAGCGTGATATCTGGGACTGAATCATAATACCCAGCTCCGGCGCAGGTAACTGTGATGCCTTGCAGCCTATAGGCTGGATTGATCCCATAAGTTTTCCCGTTTGTGATGGATGAAGTAAAACGCGATCCCTGCGACGTGATGGATGCGGTTACAATAACGCCGCCGACGGCACGCATAACCCCTGTGCATGGCCTGCCATCGCCATCCTCGTCTGATGGGATGGAAAATGGAATGTTAACCCCGTCGGGAAAACCTGATCCACCGTCATCAACATTCACAGCGTTAGCCGAATAAACATAATTAGGATCGGCTACGAATATAAATCTAGGCACTCCAGAGGGAGAATTAAACCAAGCATCTAAAGCCGATGGGCTAACCGACAAGAGTTTGCCGCCTGAGAATGTGAAATGCTCTGTAACTTTTGTGCTAAACGGGACACCGCTTACAATTCTTTGAAAATATACATTAGGGCTTCCGAACATGTTTTGACCTTGGGATGTTATTTCAATAAATGAAATTCCGGCCGTACTTGCTGAACCAATAATCCCGGTTTGTGGAGTGCCAACGATAGATGCCGATGCCGACACGGCGCTGCCACTTGAAACTACGCTAAATGTTACGGCAGGATACATCACGCTTCCGACCGAAAGCGAAAGCGTGCAGGTCGTCCCTTGTGTGATTACGGCGACAGCTTGTGCTGTGATATTGCCGTAAAGGGATGCGGTAACTGTGGCGGTTACTGCGCTATATTTAGACACAGTGCCAGCCGCAGTAATTGCGCTATAAAGGGAAGCGGTTGCAGTTCCCGTGACGCCTGCCTGTGTGGATCGTGTCATGGCTGGGATGCTTACGACGGTGCCTGGAACGCCGACCACCATAGAAATTGTTGTGCCCGTGGCCGGAACATAGTTTAGCAAATTTGAATTTGAATCCCTCTGTACAAAATCCACGCTGATCGTTTCTGTATTACCAGAGTAAAATACCTGCTGGCTGGCGATTAAAGGATTCAGAGGCCCGGCTAGCAGCTTGTTGTAGTCCAGGTCTACGTTAAGGGATTTCATCGTCTAGGCTCTCGCGTTGTCAAGGTTTCTAGGTGTAAAGGAAGGTATCCCAGCCACCCTCTCCGCTCATCTCGTATTCCTCCGTAACTGAATAAGATCCGTTACTTCCCCTAGCAGATACGTTGATTAAAAGAAAAGTGGCTTCGTTTACTGCGCCTGGCACAAAAACGCCAGGGCTGGCTATTTTCCCAACTTTTCTGGAAGAAGAAGGCGGGCTGGATGCTTGATATGTTTTTCGGACAATAATTGATGGGACGTAGTATGATTCTACTCCGTTTATTAAATAACCATATAAAGAAATGGCTCTATTCCTGTCTTTAAAATCATCAAAAGTCGGAGATCGGTCTGGAACTTGAATTGCGTCCTTAATAATTTTCTTTTCTTCAGCGGAAAGATATTTTTCGCCAAAATTGGGGTGCGCTTCGATTGGCACGGTGCGAACAGATGCCGCAAATTCGTAAGTGGTAGAGGTATTTTCGCCACCTCCGGAAGATGCGTCCAACTCTATTTCATATTGCGTCCGAATCTGTCCAGCCTCTGACTTTGTTACGCTTTTGCTTTTTATCGCACCAGAAAAACCGCTCGGCCTAGGGGCTTCCTCTGTCCCGATAAACGTTATTGTAAGCGTCGTCTTACCATTACTATCAACGGAAGTCGTGCGGCCCGGCTGTTCGTAATATGCCATTATTGTGCTCCTACCGGTGTCACCGATCCAATGTTATTGCCAGCCAAGTTCTGCAATGCCCTAGCTGATGTAGCTGAACTATCTTTAATTGCTCGCAGATAATCATTTGCCTGATTCCCACCGACTTGAGTAAAGCGCCCACCGCCGCCAACTTGTTGGAGCGAATCAGCTAACACTTGCATAGACCCAGACGATCCGCTCATCCCAGACAGGCGTTCTTTAATTTGCGCCATCTCAACTCCCAACTGGCTTGCGAGCAAGTCACCGCCTTCCGTCTTAAACGACTCTGCCAACTTCTTTTGTGCTGATAGGGCTGAGTACGTGTTTAGCAATCTCTTCGCGATCTGCTCTTGAGTCATACCCTTTTCCGCAATCTTGTTTTCTATGTCTAACTGCTTGCGCAGGTTTTCGTTAATCTTGTCTTGTGTTTTATCTGTAGCGTTTTCTTTTTCTACGCCGGCGGCTTTTGTGTCCATAGCTGGAGCCGGGGTAAGAAGTGCGGTTATCGTGTTCATCCCAAGGAAGTTTGCCAGCAGGCTTGTCGCCCGAATGATTGAAGATGCCACAGAGCCGAACGCGATCGTCCAAAGGTTTTCCAGAGTTTTAATTGCATCAGATGCAGCCGAGAGATTTGCGATAGTTGAATCACTCCACACTCCCATGGAGTTGCCTTGTTCAATAATTGCGGCAGATCCTTGGTTCATTACTTTAATCAAATCAGTCTGAGCTTTTCCTAACAGCTCATTCACGATAATCATCTGCCGTCCGTTATTGGCTCCACTTGCAAAGCTGTCGGCTATCTTTAGGAACACATCTTCAGGCCCCATGGTCTTGAGATCCTGCAACGTCACGCCTGCCTCGCGGAATGTGTCCTGCAAGCCGGTATCTCCAGAGGTGGCTTTTTGTTGCGCTAGGGCGAGTTTATTAAGTCCGGCAGATATGTTCTCAAGACTGCTCCCGTATACTGAGGCCGCGTTGCCAAGCATTTGCAGTTTACTGGCAGACAAGCCGAACTTCTCCGCAACGTCCTGCAACTGATCGCCCTTTTCAATGGCCGACGAAAAACCAGAAATCAGTTTATCTAGGGCAAATGCGCCAAGCAGTGCGCCGCCTAATCCCTTGGCAAAGCTGCTGACGCTTCCTTGGAGTCTGGCCAATCCCGTCTGGAAAGCCGACGTCTCAAGACCGATTTTAGCTTTTAACTCAGCCATGGACTTAGAACCCCATTGCCACGGCTTGCTTCTGCAATGCTATATCGGTAGCGCGAATCATCTTTTCTTTTTGAATGTCAAGGGCTCGCTGTATTTGCCCGCTGTTCAAGCACTTATCAATCCACGGAACGTGATTCGCAATAATCACATACGGGTTCTGCTGGCTGGTACTGTCTAAGACTGACCCGGAAGATCGTTTGCCAGCATGACGTGTTACCCACTGCGAGATACCCCTTGTCCCGCCTAGTATCTTAGCGCAAGCGGCCCAGCCGCCTTTGGCTATGCCAACCTTTTTAATCGTTTTGTTAATGTATGCTTGGAAATCTGACTGAGAAACTATCCCACGCGGGCGGCCTTGATGTCTGCCGATGTCCATCGACTGTCTTTTGCTGCCCGCGTTTTTCACGTTCCCCCGCGACTGCGTTCGCATGCTTTGATGAAATTGCTTCATGCCTCCGCGAGTCATGTATTCATCCATATCAGTAATCCAGATCGTCCCGTCCTTCCTGCGGAGATTTAGCCTTACCTGGCGGCCACCTAACACCTCCTTAAAAAAAGCCAGACTGCGCTCATTCAGCGGTTTAAATATGTAGTTTAGGTCGCGCTTGACCGCATTTTCTCCCAATACACGCCCTTGAGCGTCTCCAAAAGGTTGCGTCTGGTAGGATAGATTTACAGATACTAATCGCGCTTGTTGCCTAATAATTAGCGGCCACGTTTTGCGTTGCGATGCGTAGTAGCGTAGCAAGGCCGCTTTAAATTCGCGATCGTCGATTTCAAACTTAACGCCAGCCGCCATTTATCTAGACCTATTCTCTTTTACTTGCTCAATCGCCTCTTGTTCGCCAGGGCTGACCAGATCGATCTCCGCGCCACGATGCCTCGCAAATGCAACATAATACCAATGGGCCAAGCCGATCGGCATGCTCCAGCTTCTTTTCTCGCTTAATCCGTTTCTAATTAGCCAAGCGGCCATATCTAGCGGCTGCGGTAGTGAGCACAACTGCGGCCCCTTGGGCTTATCTAGTTCCTTTTCCCATAACATTGGCGGAGCGTAAAAGTCTCGAATGTAGGCCGAAAACTTAGCCGCCTCTAATGTTAGTTTCGCATTTCTTGTCCTTAGTCTCCACCACAGAAGCGCAAGGCCGCTAGGGATGCGATATTCAGGCCAAGAACCGGTACAGATGGCTGTAGCCAAACGCAAGTCAGTCATCGTAACTCCCCGCTTACCATGCCACAGTGGGCTGTTGATTAACTCCAAAAGTGTAGCGTGCCAAAGAGAGAGAGGCCGCAGCTTGCAGCCGAGAACTATGTGATCGTCTCGGTTAACTATCGATTCAGAAAACAGTTTATCCAGGGCCATAAAGCCGCCCCCGCCACCAGTATCAGCTTAAATCCGGGTAATACACTCCGCGCAAAGATACTTTTACAACGTCGCCCAGGGTGCGCTTACGCTCAACGCCGGTAGTTTGAAACGTCAGGCTTTTTGCGCTGAACGTTCCGGATGCGGTATATCCATCGTCAATCCCCTCAATGCTGGCCTCTACCCTGCCGTTGTATGCTTCTTTAACTGGGGGAACCGTGTTCTCAGTTCCGCTCTCAGTGATAACTTGATCGACAGATCCGGATAGAGTGGCGTTTGTCACGACTAGCCCTGAAATTGTAACTGTAGTTCCGATTGGCATATTGTTTCCTTATGGGATGGTCGACCAAGAGGCTTGCGTTTCTGTTACTCTTGGCTGATCCGTGTTTGATTCGCGATATTCATAGGCAACCACTGCACCGTTTGCCATCGTTCCAGAAGCAAGCGTTGGGAGAGTTGTGCTGTATGTCTCAACCTTTCTCTCGCCCGATGCGAATTTCTTAAAACCTTTTTTCACGTTCCCGTCTGAACCTTGCACAAAAACACGCTCAAACGTTGTCGCGACTGTTTCGCTTAAAGTAGTGCTGGCTGGAGTTCCGTAGGTGTATGCCATACGCTGTTTTGTTTGCTGTCAACCAATCCTAGGAAGGATCTACAAAGAAAATCGCGGTGATACTATCGGCCATGGCTCGCTCGTTTGTTTCGGTTTGTTCGGATTGGATGTAACTACCCAACACACTAACGCCGACTGTTACCCCAGAGATTATTGACGCTCGATCCTTTAATCTTGCCTCTGCCCATAAAAAGCTGGCCGTGTGGCTAACCACAGTCTGAGCATCATCGACTGGCGTCATCACAGTAGCCTGTACGGTAATTTTCCGCGTGTTTCCCTGGAGTCCGTCCTGAATTGCCTCCGAATTGTTGGCGTGGATTACAAGAGCAGGAAGTTCTAACTCTGTGATCTTGTGTCCTGGCTGTATATTTAGGCCAGATGGTTTTGATGGGCTTACGGTTGAAAGATAGGATGCCAGCTTATCCTCAAATGCTAGGCGCAGACTCATCGCACGTCCTCCGGCGTGTTGAGCGTGAGGCTAGTCGTGCCGGTGTCGCTATTGATCCCGGCCACTCTTTTACGAACGCCTGCCACGGTGATCACGCTCATTAGCGTGGGAGTGGTAACGCCTGCGTTTACATATACAAATTCGCTACCCTGCGGATCTACCATCCCACCGTATCCGAGCTGGCCGGTCTGCTCGTTTGGCGAATAAAAACCAGTAACGACTGTACCGCCAAATGAGGCGGTGACGGGTGCGGCTGCGATCGCATCGGAAAGGCCGCTGGTCATAAGTTGTTCCAGCTCGGTCACGTCGTGCTCCTTATGTCAAAACTTTCAGCCAGCAGTTGTCTTGGAATGTGACGCAGTTAAAAGCCTCCGCCACGGCCCGATCCACCCCAGGCCAACCGCACATGTAGTCGTGCCCAGCAATCACCCCACCCCTTTTTACCTTGGGCAGCCAAGCCGCGATATCAGCCTTCACGTTTTCGTAGTCGTGAGCGGCATCGATAAATACAAAGTCTATCGATCCATCCTTAAATCCTTTTGCGGCCTCGATCGATGGCTTGCGCAGTGGCGTGAATAAGTGCCAGACGGGCTTCATGTTTTTGCAAAACGCATCGTAAAGGTCGGGCTGTTCCCCGTGCTCGGCAGATCCGAGCCAAGTATCCACCGCATATACCCGGATCGATCGGCCAGTATTAAACGCAGACACGGCTAAGTGCGCGGTGCTCCTGCCTTTCCAGCATCCGACTTCCACAACTACCCCACTGGTAGGAACCAGCTTGAGCACTTCGTCGTATAGCCCGCCAAACGTGAACCAATCCTCTGAGTCTACTGTGATGTGATCCATGTGGTTTGTTTATCCTCTGGCATTGCCACCCGTGTCGCGTGCTGGTTTTCTTTGTGAAATTCTGGCCCTGGGCAAAACGTTCCGCCCTCTGCCCCGATGTTCTGTATCCGACTTACTCGCGGATACATTTCAAACATTCCAAGCCGTTCCCTAACTCTTTGCACGCCGCCATCCCAAAAAGAAGAATCCCAAGCAGGCGCAAGGTGCTGGCTGAATCGTTCCCGCCAAGTACCCCACCCCCAAGGCGTGAACCAGTTGCGGATTCCGAACGTGTTTGGGGAAGCATCGCCGCCGTGCTGGTTGTAGCCGCTGATCGTAAGGATCGTGGCCGGCGCATTCCTCGCAGCCCATTCAAACCATCGCAGGCAATCGACGCTAGGTACTGTGTCGTCCTCCATGTGAATATGAAAATCTGAGATTCTAAATCCCAGCTCCATGCAGTAGCGGATCATCGATCCACAGCCCAATCGCTCCTGCATGATCATCGTCTGGATTCCGGCCGCCTTGGCAATCTCTGCCAGCTCCTGCGTTTTGTCGGATGGATCTAGCACAGCCACGACGTCGTACTCGCCCACCCCGTCGCACCATGCCAGCCCTTTGATTACCTGAGCGAAATATGCGGGGCGATTGTAGGCCGAGATAGTGAGCGTCTTAACCATTTTTCAGCAATGCATAGGCGGCGAGATTCCCGCCCGTGCCTTTGTTGTTCTGAAGCGCATCTGGCCCCAATCCCTCCTGGCGAATCTTTAGCCCATTCATTCTATTTAGATCGGAGGTATTGCAGACCAAGGTGGCGGTGCCTGCCTTCCGCAGTTCCGTGCTCATCATGTAATCATCCGCAAGGAATCGGGCGCGAGCTAATGGACTCAGCCCAGCAAAATCATTGGCCGCTACGGCTGGCCACAGCTCGGCCTTCGGCATGTCCGAACGCCGACACATCACGCCGCCGAACCCTTCTAGAATCTCGGCATGGCCGCCGTGATCCGGGGCAATAGCGTAGCCGGTGCTGCCCGTCATAAAAAATCCGCAGACACCTAACGCCGTTTTAGGTCTGTTGTGTAGCTCTTGAGCGAGGGTCTGCAAAAGTCGTGGGCTGTAGAGAATATCGTCATCAAGCCAGCAAATCATATCGTCGGGATCTCCGCCTACTTCCAGCGGGCCGATAAACTTGGTTGCAGGCCCGTAATCCTTTGTGCGGTGAATTTGTAATTTACCAGCTTCAGCCAGATCCAGTATCTCTTTTGGAATATCCCCGAATCGTTCCCCTGTTCGTGCCAGTTTTCCAGGCACGGACAGAATGATCTGATCCGCCGGGCGCGATTGATTAAGCAGGCTTTTTATTGTGGGCAGAATTGTGCCAATTCGTTTTGGCGTGGTAGTTAAGCCAACGATGACGCGACTCAGGCGATCGACAGGATCGGGCAAGCGATCTGCTCCTGTCGGGATAGTTCCGTTTTCAATCAGATCCAGATCCCAACGCAGTCCGGGCATCTTGGCATCTTTGGAGGTAACGGTGAGCAAGATATCCCCGGCCGCTGCTCCCATCGCTTCTTCCGCTGAGTGAATGATCCGATGGCGATCGGCCTGCTTGTTTCCACGCTGGGTTACGAGCATGTGCTGGATCGCGTTCGGATCGTCTGCCGTGTCGGTATAAAGTGAGAGGGATCGCAGGCAATCTTCAGGCTCGCCAATGTGCAGTACGGTGATTCTTCCCCAGGCTGATCGGAATCCTTCCCTGACCAGAATATCCGCCTCTAGGTTTTGCTTATTCGCCCGCAAGCATTGTGCCATGAACTGTCGGGGCAGATGTTTGTACCAACGATTTTCCTGATTCCAATCGCTCGTATGCGGCATGGAATCGACCATCTTTAAAATGTGATAAGCGGAGGTGAAATCTCCGTGATCCATTCGATCCGCTGCGAGCAAGCCATGCGCCTCACGGCGGAGCGGAGAAAGTGTGATGGCTTTGCCCAAATGCTCCAATCGTTTCGCCCGATCGGAAAGCATCATAGAGGCTTGCGTGTGGAGCTGGTACCGCTCGGCCGGGCCAAGATCGGAATGTTCCAACGCCAACAGGCACGGCCCGATGGCTTGCTGATATTCGTTCTTTAGAAAGTGTTCCTGCGCCAAGTAGTACCATTCCATGCCGATGCCGTTGATCCGGCTGGCGATGATCCGTTTGTTCCGCTCTGCGCTAGATATTTTTGGCCCATTAGGGGCATGAAGGATTTTTAGGTGTTCGGCTACGCCTATTTTCGCGCCTTTTGCTGGCGTAACTCTTTCGTGAATTTGTCGCTCCCAATGGGCTGGGAGTATGCCGTCATCCATTCTGCGAAATATCCGTTCGCGCTTGTTGTTGCGCATTCCAGAGTTCTGCACGTCGTAGGTGGTTACTAGGATATCCCACTCCGTCTTGCCCGCTTCCCTATCCATGATGGCTTGCCGATGTGCCTCTGCCTGACCTGGCTCAAAGATATCGTCGCAATCTGCCCAAATCACATACTTGCCCGTGGCTAGGCTGAAAGCCTTGTTTCTAGCGGCTGCGAAATTATCAATATGAGGCCAATCCTTAAACTCAGGGCTATTGTGGTACTCTTCGCATACTAAAGCCTCTCCAGCGGCCTCCTGAGCGCATTGGCGCACATTGTGCGCATCATTTGCGCCTACTGCTGGCACGACTACTACTTGATCCCATAGGCCACGGGACGACTCGATCAGTCTACGCAAAATCGCCCCCTCGCCGGGGCCGGCGATGAGGGCGATTGAGACAAGGGGGGATTTCATCTTTTTAAGAGGAAGGCCGGCCGCACCCCCCGATGCGACCGGCCCACCGTGATTTTTTTTACTTTAGACGATACGAACCAGCGAGCTGGTCGATCCGCGTCCCACGCCGAACAGCAAGATGTAGCTGCGGTTCGTGGTTCCGAGCGTAGGATTCACGAACTCCCTGACGGCCAAAGAAAGGCCGCTGGAAGGATCGGTCACTACGTCCTGGCTGCCAGGATAGTTGTCGAGAGCTTCGGGCACGCGAGCCGCGACGATGAGGGCTTCTTTCTGAGCCGCAAAACCCTTGGACACTGCCGAGGGAAGCGCAGTGTAGGAGAACACCTCAATGCCGTTAACCATTCCAATGGAACCAGTTTTCACTGCTTCGCCTTGGATCTGAGCGTTAGCAACGATGCTGCTGTCGTTCAGGAGGCTGGCTTTGTTGTCCGGAGAAACGATCGCATAGCGGTCGTTCGACGGAACTTTGTTGCTGTCGAGGGTGTAACCCAAGCTGACTACGCCGCGATAGCTCAACGCACCGGCCGCAACCGTGAGGGTCGAGGCATAGGTGCCGGTCACAAGACCGAGCAAGCTATCCGTCATGCTCTTGCCCAAGGCATAAGCTGCCGAGGAAGCAAAGCGGTTGATCAGGTCGATGGAGGAGCTGTACTTCTCGTCATCGCGGATGGCGTAGGTGCTGTGGATCAAGTTGCTCAAGCTGATGGTGGCATCAGTCTGAGTGCGATCCTGGGCAACGTATCCAGCCGTTGTGCTGTATGCACCGGCGGTGCCTACGGTCACGAGGTGGGTTGTGATTGTGTCGTTCATGCGGGCCGGGACATCTGAGAAGTCCGTCACCGCTTTTGTTAGGAAAGGCAGGGAATCTACAAGCGTGGTCAATGCGCGTTGCGCAATGGCTTTGCCGTTAGATACCGAGCCGAGTGTGTTAGCCATGGTTTTTGTATCTCCTGTAGTGGGTTATCGTGCGAACTTGATTTGTTTAAAA
>SXGQ01506830.1_pt1 | contig 13155 bp, 11 predicted proteins | sample 3178371 | NCBI WGS metagenome assembly SXGQ01 (sample SAMN11356859, study PRJNA531348) | freshwater metagenome | isolation source: freshwater sample F1-20 | place: China: Fuxian Lake, Yuxi | collected 2017-12-25
AGCAAAAAGGCGAAAAGATGAAGAAGAGCGAATACTGATGATGCGTATGGAAAGTGAAATAACCCCTGACGAAGAGGAGGAAAGAGCGAAGGTTCGTGCTAATCCTGAATTAAAAGCGAAGTTATGGGGAGCAATTCGCAGAGACCAAGCGAAACTCGATAGTGTGTTTGATACTGCTCCTTTTTCGGGCGATTTGAGGCAAAAGATAAACCGTATGAAACGAATTGCTGGTATTGATTATAATACTGGGTATGGTTCTGTTGTCCCTGCTAATTTTTGGGTTTCGGGACTTAAAGCAAAATTACCACCAATCCGTAAAAAAGATGGTTATTTTCCGTCGGTTGAGCAATATATACGAGATATAGAAAAATGATAGTGGATAATAAAAACATAAACCGAATAATACAAGGAATATCAAATGACAACTATAACAGAACGGAAATACCCTACGAGCGAGGAGTATCCGCTGGTGAAAGCGTTTTCGCTGAATGACCGCAAACCGAGACTGATTGGGACGGCGGGATTGAAGTCGCAATTATATACTGGTGATTATGATTTTACGATGGATATAAGCGAACTGCCGAGAGATGTGGTTTTTACTGGGATGAATGATGTTGTGAATAGCATCGCAAATAATCCAGATATGTATTTCGTGGAGATGAAAATCCAGTCGAACGCTGGGAAGAAGGAGCGGATTTATCGCGGAGCGGAGTTTTCACACACCTTTTTCGGCAAAATACCCTTTGATGATATTGATTTTATTAAGGTGGATGTCGTATTTCGCAAGGAAGCGAGTAATGAGTTTTTCGATGCGTCGTGTATGTATTCTCTCGGCGATGACGAAGCGGAAGGTAATGAAGAGGAGCGATTGAAGGAATTAGAGCAGGACTTCGGCGGACTGGTGAGTGAGGGACGATACTGGAAAGCGTTGAAGCGTCTGTTTTCGATGATGCGAATTAAAAACGAAGAACCCGAGACCGCAATCCAGTTAGTCAAGTTGTTTAATAGTGAAACAGGAAAACTGTATCAAATCACATCGCAGTTGAAGGCAGTCCAGACCCTAAAATGGGAACTGGATAAGACCCTCAAATTGCGAGTATCGACATTTTTACAAGCGAAACTCGGTATGAAGGGTAGTATTACCCGTGCGAGGATAGATAATGTGATTAAGAATAACGAGAAGATAATCAATAAAACGGCACAAAGACTATTGTGTTCAATCATATAAATTATAATAAACATAATTTCATTTTATTATAATACAGAATGTCTCTCAATCTTGATAAAATCGGTGCTCCCTTTTGTAAAATCGTGGGGGGTTCGAATGATGGTAAAAAAGTGTTTCTCGCTACGCCCGACGATAAGGGATTGAAAGAGCAGAGGGTTCAGTTATTCAAAAGGGCGACAATTCCCGACAGCGATGAGGGCAAGTTCGTCCAAATGGTCAATCCAAAAACAGAGCGTCAAATCTGGTATGTTGTGGGTGCGTCAGGTTCGGGTAAGTCGTATTATACGAAGATGGTGTGTAAAGAATACACGAAAAAGTTCCCAGAGCGAATGATATATATGTTTTCGTCGCTTCCTGATGATGTCTCGGTGGATGATATAAAAAACCTGAAACGCCCGAAGATAGATGATACGCTGGTGAGCGACCCGATAGAGGCGAGTGAGTTTGCTGAAAGTATGGTGATTTTTGATGACTGTGATACACTCTCAAATAAAGCACACCGAAAAGAGGTTTTCAAGATACTCGACCAGATTTTACAGACGGGGCGACACCATAAGATTAGTTGTATCCTCACATTCCATTTACCGAGCGACCGCCAGACAACACGGCAAATGTTAAATGAATGCCATTTCGTGACCTTTTTTCCCAAATCAGTTATGACGAAAAGCACGAAGTATATGCTCGAAAATTACATAGGCATCAATAATAAGATGATGAAGGAGATGAAAAAAATCAATTCACGCTGGATTACCATAGCGAAGAATTATCCACAGGCGGTCGTGAGTGAAAAGTGTGTGTATATGTTAGAGGACAAAGATGATGATGATTAGGACTTTTCGTTTGAGTTAAAAAAAAGGGACACCCCTCGTCCCGTAGTAGTAGTTCTGTATTATCCAAAGTTAATACAGAGCATTTCCAGAGGCGTCAATCGCCGAGCAGAGTTCGTCGTCGCCGTCTTCGTTCCAGTTTGTTTCGTCTTTTTGTTCGCGTTTGCCGATTTGAAACTTCGCGAGTTTGTATTTGCCGAGTGCGATGAGTTGGTCGCGAGTAGGTGAGGTGCGGGTGCGGTGTTCTTCCTCTTCTTCCATCTGTCGTCTCGCCTGATAGGCACAGTCGGGGCGACACTCGTCGGTTTCAGGCACACCACACGCCTCGCAAATCGAAACTTCGCGTTGGTCTTCCTCATCATCCAAACCCTCAATATAAGGGTGGAGTTCCTTTGGGACATTTTCCCAGCAATCCTCGCAATATTTACGGTTGTATCTGGTGGAGAGCGTGTCGTCGTCGTGGAACTTACCTCCGCATCCCTCGCATTCAACCTCCAAATCCTCGTCGTCGGTTTCTTCTTCGGGTCTTGAAAGCGTTCCGTCGTCGTTCTGGACGCAGTCGCACATTTCGCTCTGGCGGTGAGGATTGCGGTGGTCGTAGGGTCTTCCACAGCATTCGCAGGTGTCTTCACTTACCACGCTGACGGTTTCGTCGTCGTCTTCTTGGTTTTCTGGGTAAAGGCAATCACAGCACATTACCTTTCCGCCGACGAGGCGTTCGAGATGGCATTCAGTTTCGACTTGACCGCAGTCGGCACAAGCGAGTTTTGGGGCGATGATGGGGGCAACGAGTTCTTCGTAGTTTTTGCGTTCTCTTTCGGCGAAGATTGCTTCAATCTGGACGGCGGTCATTCCAGCATACTTACCTGTGGTGGCGACTTCTTCTTTGGTTTCAGGGGCAGGAACGATGGTAAAGAGAGCAGGATGGTCGATTGGGTTGAAACGGGTCTGGCGACGGCGACGGGGAGCACCTTGAAACTTACCTTTTTCTTCGTTGAACCATTTTCCGCATTTGTATTCTCCGCACTCGCATTCAAGAGTAGGCGAACCGCAGGGGAGGCAGTAGGTCTCGACGGGTTGAAAGTCTTGGTCGTCGTTGGGGTTGATACGGCATCTCACACCGCAGTCGTCGTATTGGTAGCGAACAACAACAGAGCAAGTCTGCTTGTTGTGTCCCTTCTGTTGGCAAATCGAGCAAGTCATCGTAATCGTAATCGGTTGTCTGTGTGTAGCACAAATGAGTAAAAGCATTTCAATTTTTTTTGGATTGTGTGGGATTGGCAACATCATCAGGTTTCTCCCTCGCCCCCGCCCCGCCCCGCACCGCCCCGCACCGCCACCACCACTACCCCCCCCGCATTCTGCTCTTGGATGACCCCCCTCTTGGATGACCCCTCATCCAGACCTACCCTCATCCAGAGCGGACTATTTATTTGACCGTCCTTGAATGACCCCCCGCTTGGATGACCCCTCATCCAGACATACCCTCATCCAGAGCGGTCGGTGGGGGGGGGTAGTGGTGGGGCGGTGGTGGCGGTGCGTCCAAAAAAAATTGAAATCCTTTTACTCATATGTGCCAGACATACAGACAACAGACCACGATGAGCGGATTTACAACTACGAACAGAAAGGACTTCTACGACATTATGGCGATGGATTTGCCAGAAGTTATGGTGGGGCACTTTTGGGTGGTGCGAGATGGACGCGTGATTGACCCGAAGTTCCCCGAACACAGACAAATACAAAGACAAAACCGACTTCAAGATGTTTCCTGCCACCTCCCCGCCCCTGAAATGACGCAGAAAATAATGATTGCGTCGCACATCAAGAAGGCGAAGAATGTGTTTGGCGAGAACTACGCAGGTCATTTTCGGCGGATTTTCGACGACCGCCCCTACTTTGGAATGTGCTTCTTCAACGCCGTTATTGAACAACGCAAAAACGGTGGTGAGATTGTGTTCGGTTCGATGGGGTGGTTGCGTGATGACGACACGGAGTTTTACGAATACGGAGGTAAGGAGTTTCAAATTGTCGCTGACTTTACAGGAAAGACGGATTGCTACAAGAAGGCGTGTATGGAGGAGTTGCGTCGCGACCCGAAGTTCGCGTCGAACTTTGAAAGAAGACGCGAACAATCATTTACGGGAGAGAGGGTGTAAGACGACCCGAAGATGAAATACAGGACAGGGGCGTCCTTTTTTTTTAATCAAAAGATAAGACGAATGGAAATTAATAATAAAAACAAAAGAACAATAACGAATATAAACAAGTAAAATGACAACAAGAGGTAATTTGACTTCTGCCGACCCCTATAATTTATACTACGACATTAATGTTGTGAGTGATTATAACCCGACATTAGTGGGGACGACTGCTCCACCCCTGACCTTCAACGAGATTAGGCAGAACCCTATTATAAAGTTTCCAGAGGACTATCTACTGTCTGTGGTGCGTTTCAGTATCGAGACCCCTACCCTGCCGATTTTTATTCCGCAAGTATTACTTGGACAATCGAACCCGAATAAATTGATTTATGCGTGGGGTATGAGTGTGACGGACTACTCGGGTGTCGCACCCGTGACGGATTTTTTGGCGGCACAAGAGAACTGGATTTATATACCAGATGACCTTACAATCGACCCTCCTTCTGGTGCTTTGACATTTCAGGATTTAACTACGGAATATTACTATGTAAATGAGTTTTCGTTGGTGCTTCAATATGCGAATAATGCTTTGAAGGCGGCGTTTGATAATTTTAACACCCAGTTAGTAGCGGCGGGTAAGGCGGCGTTAGGCACTACCGCAGGAACACCAGCGAACATCTCACAGAACTATTGTCCGCAGATGTTTTATGACCCGAATGGCGAGTTATTTTCGTTGAGTTTTCCGCTTTGTCCCCCAGCATTAGCAGGGAACGCACCCCCTTACAATTACGATACATATGACCAGAACCTCGCACTTACCGCTGGTTTTACTGGGCGTGTGATTAAGTTGTATATGAATACCCCCCTATCAAATCTGCTGAACTCGTTTCCTACGGTGTTTCAAGGCAATACCCAGTTTCAATTAACGACAGGAACAGAGGATATGTTGGTGGTGTATAACAACCAGTTTCAAAATACGAATGGAGGTAGCAGACCGTCTTATCCTCTTACACCAGTCGCATCAACCGTATCGGCAATACCGCAGATTTTACTTCCACAAGAGCATTCAACAACGATTTTATTTTCGCCCATATCCGCACTTGTGTTTTCGACATCACTTCTTCCAGTTCAAAACACCCTATTATCAAAACCAGCGATATTCAATTTTTACGATGGGACGACGAGTAGCAATTTGCGTTCATCGGGCAATAACAACGTGACAGCACCAGTTTTGACTGATTTTGAATTACAAGGTGCGACAGGCACGAGTTCGCAGACGAGGATTACATATACCCCGACAGCGGAGTATCGTATGTTGGATTTGCGTGGAACGACACCTGTGAATGCGGTGGAGGTTTCGGTGTTTTGGAAGGATAAGTATAGTGGATTACATCGGTTCAATCTGGCGGCGGGTTGTGCGGCATCCATTAAAATCCTGTTTCGAAGGAAGGACTTCTATAATGCGACAATTGATTAAACCAAAATCTCTCGGCGAATAGAATTACAACTGAAATTATATATAAAAACAAAGTTATAACTATATTCATAAAATCGAATAAAAATGAGTTCAGCAGATTTTCGCAAAGTGCTCGTGGAAGATGCTCGTATGAGGGTGACAGACAGTCTCCCCTTTGGTGTTGTAAAATCAGGGCAGAATGTTACCACCCAGATTTATCCTGCTACTTCGGCAAGTGCTTCTTCGCAGACTTTTTCTATCCAGACCCCGAGTGAAGTTACGCTTCTCGACCGAAATATTGTTTGGCAATCTACTTATGAACTTGAAATTAGAGGCAGTCCCGCCGCTGGTGAGTTTTTGGTTGATTTGGGTAATCGTGATGCTCTTGCTCCCCTTCCCCTTCATATGTCCGCCACTACCCTTCAAGTTCAGGTGAATAACAACAGCGTTTCGGTGAATATTCGTGATGTGTTGCCCCAGTTGCTTCGTATGTATGGTGATGACCGTGCTCTTTCTCGTTGGAACGGTATTGCTCCTCTTGCTCCTGATACTTACCGTAGTTATGAAGACCAGTTGGGGGCAAACAACAACAGCAACGGTTCTTGGGCACAGACCGCCGACAATTCTCTTGTGTCTCGTGGCACTTACAGTATCGACAGTTTGGAGCAGACCCAACCTGTTATTGGTGCTAATTTGAAAAATCAACAGACTATCGGTGATGGAACTCTTCGTGTTGTGCGTCTTCGTTTCACTTCTCTCGAACCCCTGTTTTTGTCTCCCTTTCACTTCGCCAATCTCTCGGCGAACCAGATGGCGATTTATGGTGTGAGCAACTTGAACTTCATTTTCAACATATCCGCACAGGCATCCCGTTTGTGGCGTTGCGGTGCGAGTGAGGCGGCGATTGCTAACTATTCCGTTTCGATTGTTAATGTGACGGGTGCTCGACTAATTTTCCAGATGCTCACTCCCCATCCTTCCCAGATTTTGCCCTCGAAAAATGTGGTGGATTATGTTGATTTCCCGCGTTATTTGACTACCTTTAATACGAACATCGGTGCTGCCGCGGTGAGTGCTACGAATGAGTTAGTTCCCACTACACTCCCTTTTTCAAGCAACAACATTCAGTTAAATCAAGTCCCCGATATGTTGGTGATTTGTGCGAGAAAACCGATGTCCCAGCAGACGAACCGTGATGCTGATTGTTTCTACCCCATTACTGGTATTTCTATTAACTGGAACAACCAGTCAGGTCTGTTGGCGAACGCTACACAGGATACTTTGTATCGTATGTCTGCGAAAACCACGAACCAGACTTGGCAGGAGTTTCGAGGGTATGCTAATAAATACCTGCCTCCCGTTGGTGGTCTTTATGATACTCGTCTTCAACAAGTCCTTACTTCGGGGTCTATTCTTGCTTTGCGTTTTGGACAGGATATCCCTATTGTAGAGGAGTTTTACGCGGCGGGGTCGCTGGGTAGTTTCAATTTACAGTTCAACGTTACGATACAGAATTACACTCTTGCTGCCCAACCTGTCGAACTGGTTTTGATGTGCGTGAATAGTGGTTTGTTTATCACATCGCAGGGTGTCAGTTCTACTTACACGGGTATCCTCACGAAGAGTGATGTCCTCGCTGCGAGTGAGATGAAACCCGTGAGTGAGCGTCATTTGCGTTTGGTTGGTGGTGTTGAGAGTTCCGCCGTCACTTCGGTTGCTGATGTCGCCCCGAAGGCACAGGAGGCAATTCTGGACGCAGTTTCCGCGGCAAAGGGGGCACTCGGTAAAGGTCAGGATGGTATTGGCGGTCGTGATGGTATTGGTGGTCGTATGAAACTTGCTTCCCGATGCTAAATGTCGAGAGATAATTACGAAATAGCGATAAAATTAGTATAAGACATAAAAACAATTGTTATACTAATTTATAAACGGAAAATGGATACGGCATATAACCGACGGATTGCTTCGATTAATGATGCGATAATGGAAAGGGCGGCGAGACACGCTCCCGCCAATTTTGTAGGTAAGGGGTATGGAAGCGACAGCGGAATTGATACTCAATACAACGATGTTATGAGGGGTGCGGCGAACCATCCCCGAGCACTTTCACAGGCGGAAAAGGAGTATCGTATGGAGGGAGAGGCGAAAGCGTTTGGTGGAAGTTTTATGGATGATTTGGGTCAGGCGTTTCGTTATACCCCGATAGGGATGGTTGCTGATGCGGCACAAGGGCGGGATACGGTTTTGAGTGGGCGAGGACAACTAACAATCACTCACGGAGGGGCGGGGTATGGTGGTGCGTCGGCGACTGATGTGGGTGTCACGATGCCTTTTCGAGAAGTGCCCTATGCTGGTGTGATAGATAAGGCGATGTCTGCTCGTGGGTCTGGAAAACCGAAGTTTCCTTTGGAAACGAAAGTTCAGGTGGGTAATATGGATGGTAGTGGAAAACCGCAGGTGGAGGCGGCGTGGTATGAGAACTTCGATGATTTTAAGAGTGGGCGAAACCGTATGAAAGACAGTAAGAAGGTGGGTAGGATGACGAAAGACCCTGAACTGTTAGCGTCAGGTGGGCGTGATTTTACGAAAGAAGAGTTGGAGTTTGTTCAAGACCTATTGGGTAAGAGTGGTGCTGGTTTTTATGGTGGAGCGTGGTATAATGACTGGGGTGATTTTACGGAGGCGATTAGTGAGGCGTATGATACTGTGAAGGGTGTTTGGGAGGACTATATCAAACCAGTATTGGATGTGGTTGGCGAACCCCTGAAAGAGGCGTTGATTTCAAGTGGAAACCCGTATGGTGAGGCGGCGGGTGGAGTGTTGGAGTTATTGGGTTATGGTCAAAGTGGAGTGTCTGGTGGAATGTATGGTGCTCCGTCGGGAATGTCGGGTGGAATGTATGGTGCTCCATCGGGTCGTTCGGGTGGTCGTGCTCGTTTGGTGAAGGGTTCTCCCGAGGCAAAGGCATATATGGCGAGTATTCGTGCGAAGCGTGGTTCGAAGGGGGGTAATATGTCGATGGGGATGGGAATGAAGGGTTGTGGTGAGGGTGTGTTTGCGGATGCGAAACCGATTGCCGCTAATTCTCTCGGTTTTTCGCCGAAGTTGGAGGTGGAGCAATTAAACGCGGCGACAGGTTCAACTTCGTATGGGTCGATGCCGACGAGTAATCCAGTAGGGTCAGGTATAGGTGGAAGGAAGAAGAAAATCGTGCCAAAAAACAGTAGAGGGGTATCGTCCGCCCCGACAAAAATGGGCGAGATGGAAGGCGGAATATCTTATCAAGACATTCTTGCTCTGGGTCGAAGGGGGTTAGACAATATTCTCATACCTGCGGCGACGGCGTTTGCGAATGCGATTGTGAGTGGTGCGGTCGCTGCCCCTTCGGCGGTGGCGACGGCGGCGAGAACTTTGAAGAAGGGGTATAACCAACAAGCAGTTCAAGTTCTATTGAGATTTGCGAAGGACAACGCCAAACTATTTATACCGTTTTTACCTACGACATATGCGGTTGGGGCGACCGTTGCGTTGTTGTTGAAAGCGTATTTTGATACTCCTGATGTCCCTGATGCTCCTGCTCCTCCTCGACCTCCCACTCCTGCGATGCGAGATGAGGATGATGTTGTCGTTGTTGGGAGGGGTAAGAAGGGAGGTAAGAAGAATTGGTGGGACGATTTGGTGGGGGAGATGCCTGAACCTGAAATGACCACGATGCCTGTTGTTGATAGATTTACGACGGCGGGAACGGATAAGTTTAACTTTAAGGGTGGTAAGAAGAAAATCTCTCGAAAGATGGCGAAGAAGGAGCGTGAGGGACTGGCGGTGAGCGGAGATAATTCGATGGGAGCGATAGTTGCGGAGCGTGGTTATTCAGCGAAGGCACAGAAGAAGTCGGGTGCGGTGGATGAGGTAGCATCACAGAATATATGGGATGGAACACAGATGGAGAATACGACAGGAAGGTCGGCAAAGAAGATAAATAACCTTATTTTGAACGGAGTGACGAAGGGTGTTAGTCAGGGAGGGGCGATGTCGGGAGGGGCACATCCATTAACCCAGACGAATAATTTACACGCTGTTTTTGGTGGAGCGATGAGTAAGATGAAGAGTGAGTATAGTGGAAAGGGGGCACACGGCGGGAAGACAAGTGCGTATAATGCGTTTGTGAGTAAGACGATGAAAGAGAAAGGTATGAAACTGGCGGAGGCGGTGAAATACATAAAGGCGAATAATCTCTATAAGAAATGAAGATGAAATTAATAATAAAAACAAAAGGAGATTAACGAATATAAACAACTGAAAATGGCAAATCGACACAGAGGCACGGATGCGGATAGGGCGATGCGTAGCAGACAAATCAGCGAAGCGTTGGGTGAGGACGCACGGGCAAGAGAGAAGGCATTTTTACTGAACTTTCCGTTTGTCGCACAGAGTAAGGAGCAGTTTTTAAGACCTGATGAACTCGACAGAAAGACGGCGTTTGAGTTGGCGGGATTTTTGGATAAGATGGCATCATCATTATCACAGGCGGTTTCAGCGATGGCGATACCAGCGGAGGCGGGTAAATTGACGCAGGGTATAAGTGAATATCTCTCGGCGTATAATCGTGCGACGGCGTATATTCGTTTGTATGGACGGACAGGAAAGTTGAGTTCGAGAGAAGAACAGGCGATACAGGAGAAGTTTGATAGTGTAAAACCGAGTTTGGAGCAGATATTAAACGCTCACGCGGCGGGAACGCCTATACCAGAGTTTCGAGCGGTGTTGGAGAGTTATGATAATATCAACAATAATGACCTGCGACCAGTTAATTTTTCGCCCCCGTTAGATATTCCTCCACCCCCTCAACCAGCAGGACAACCAGCAGCACCGATTGCCCCTATTGTTGGACCAAATGTTCAAAGGCAACCCCAACCAGCACCCCAACCAATTCCACAACCAGTTCAACCAGCACCCCAACCAGTAGGAGCACCGCCTCAACCCCCCAATATTAATGTTCCACAAGCATTACTACTGGCACAGCAACCACAGGCGGCGTTTGCGTGGGCAGCACAAAATATACCAAACATACAAAACAGACGACAAGCGATGGAGTTAGTAAGGCGAGAAAGGGCACAACTTTTACAATATCAACAGGATTTAGCGGCATATCAGGCACAGCAAGGAGCAGTTCCAGCACAGGGAGCACCAGCACAACCGCCAGTAGCACCCCAGCAACCAGACCCCCAGCAAAGGGCGGCGGCATTAAACAGAGCGGATATAAACTTAATTCGTGAGTTGGAAGGAAACCGACTGAATGTAGCACAGGCACAACAGGCACTCGCCGCCAATCAGGGAAATAGACAGCGTCGGGAGGCGTTGGAGACAGCACAGAGAAAGTTTCGTCGTGCGGAGGAGAGGGCAGTTCGAGCGGGTGTTGCGAATATACCGTATGACCCGACGATGGGAGCACCGAAACCTCCTCGTGTTGGTGATGGAGCGTATGGAGGTGTGTCGGCGGATATGGCGGGAATGGACGATGAGTATATGGATTTGATGATACACGATGGTTTTCAGGACAGAGGAAACTGGTCGGGAATGATGAAGGCATTACAGGGAATGCCGACTAATCCGTATGGTGCGGGTATAGAGATGGAGGAGGGTGAGGAGATGCCGTATGGAACTTTTGGAAGTGCGAAGCGTGTAGCATTTTTGCCCGATGAGGATTATATCAGCGATGAAGAAGAACCCGAAGAGGAGATGGAAGAGGATGATATGTATGACCGAGAGATTGCTGGAAGACAACAACTGGACGATAATGCGGAGAAGATACAAGCAACACGACTTCAAAAGGAGTTGAAGACGGCGAAGGGTGGAGCGAAGAATATGAGGGAGATGTTGGAGAAGTTGAGGGGTAAAATCAAGTGTAGGTAATCTTTTCTTTTGATAAAAAAAAGGGGTCTTACCCTGCCCCGTAGTAGTAGTTCGTCTCAAAGATTTACTGTTTCTTTGAGAGGAACTTTTGGCGTTCGAGTTCTTTTTGTTTGAGTTTTTCGGCGTGGCGTTTCTCTGCCTCCTTTGCGAGTTTTTCTGCTTCTTTGCGGTCAGCGAGTTTTTGGTTTTTGAGTGCGACTTCGCGGTTGAGTTCGCGGAGTTTGCGGATGGTTTCGAGTTGGGTATCCACTTGGGCGACTGCTTCGACGAGGGAGGCACGGGCGAGTTTGAGTGCTTTTTCTTCTTCGTGGCGTTTGCGGTCGAGTTCGCGTTGTTCTTCACGCTGACGCTGTTTCTTTTCTTTGCGTTCTTGCTCCTTGCGTTGCTGTTCTTTTTTGGCGGTTTTTTTGCCGAACTTTTCTTCCCAGATTTGGTCGATGAAGAGTTGGTCTTTGGCGAATGACTTGTGGCGGATTGCGTAGCAACGACCCCCCTTTCCAGAAGAAACATCGCCAGACTGTTTGTAGATTGGAGCACCTTGGGCGAATGCGATGGCGAGTTCATCACCATCAATATTGCGGTCGTCTTCAAGGCGAAACATACCGCGTATTTGGTCGTCATCGTCGCGAAAGATGTGAGTTTTGACAGTCAGTTTGCGTTGCCTGTCGGGAAACATATCGCAGATGTGATGAAACACCCCTTCGACGCGGTCTTCAATCAACCAGAAGTCGGGAATGATTTGGTCGCTCACGGGGACTTGGAGGGATGCCTGAACGCAAGTCATCCAAGAATAGCAGAATTGTTTCATATCCGCGAGACTGCCTTGTTGGTTGGCGATGAATGTGCCGAAAGTCGGTTCGATGAGGAACTGTTTTTTCTTGTCATTTTGATAGGATGTGCGAGTGCGAAAGAATGCTTGGATGAGACAAGCGTAGTAGAGATGTTTTTCTGGATTGGAGAAGAGGGAAGCGTCAGGAACAAACAGAGAATAAGTCATACCTGCGACTGGTGCTTGGAGATGGTAGTGTGGTGTTTTGAGGGTTGCGACTGCTTTGCGGTTTTGTTTTTCGATGATTTCGACCCCTTCGGCGAAGTCCTTGTCGCTGACGAAAAGTTCAGCGAAAAGGTCGCACTCATCACAGCAACCAGAGGCGTTGCGTGTTATTCCAGATTTGAAGCAGAGGACACAGGTGTCGCTGGGGTATTGACAGAGACGCTCCAAAAGAATACAGGAAGACTTGGGGGCGAGACCAGTAGCGGAGAGAACGGCGGAAGCAATAGCGGAAAACATCGTAATCGTAATCGGTTGTCTGTGGATAGCACACAGAAGTAAAATCATTTCAATTTTTTTTGGATTGTGTGGGATGGGCGACATCATCAGGTTTCTCCCCCGCCCCCGCCCCCCGCACCACCACCGCCACCACCGCCCCCCACTACCCCCCCCGCCGACCGCTCTGGATGAGGGTATTTCTGGGTGAGGGGGGTCGGGGGTCATCCAGAGCGGGGGGGTCATCCAGTCGTGTTCGATATTTTCTCACAATCTAACAAAAATAGTGAGAAAGTGATACTTTGTAAAATCGAATAAAA
>SXGQ01729250.1_pt1 | contig 13155 bp, 10 predicted proteins | sample 3178371 | NCBI WGS metagenome assembly SXGQ01 (sample SAMN11356859, study PRJNA531348) | freshwater metagenome | isolation source: freshwater sample F1-20 | place: China: Fuxian Lake, Yuxi | collected 2017-12-25
GCCGGGGCGCGACCGAGATTCCGTACCGTGCCACCGGCCTCTCGTGGAGCACACCGATTCCCGGTGAGGCCGGCGTGCTCGTGCAGACCTTCCTCGACGAGATCGAGGGGCGCGACCCCGACGAGCTGTTCCTCGTGCGCATGGGGTTCAAGCTCACCCCGGAGCGAACCGAAGAGTTGCGCCGCCGGGTCGTCGACCTCGTGCTCGAGTACCACCACGCGCCCGATGAGGACGGCGAGCGCTACAGCCTGTTCGTCGCCGGTCACGCCGAGGATCACCCGGGCAGCTCGTAGCCCGCCGCGGGTGAGCCAATCGCGAGGCCGTCGGCGAGCAGGCTCGCGAGAGCACGCTCGCGCTGCACGGCGCCGGGCCAGAGCGACTCGATGACCTCTGCGGGCACAGGCGTATCGCTCAGCCGCAGCTCGCGCAGGATGAGCCCGCGCACCTGACGATCGCTGCCCTCGAAGCGGGCTTGGCGCGGTGCCGCGGGGCCCTCGTACTCGGGGTAGCCGGCCGCGCGCCAGGCGCACAGCTCGGCGATCGGGCAGGCCTCGCACTTCGGGGCTCGCGCGACGCACAGGGTCTGGCCGAGCTCCATCGTGCCGGCGTTGAACGCACGCGCGTCGGCGGGGTCGCTCGGCAGCAGCGCCTGCATGAGCGCGAGGTCGGCGCGAGTGCGTGCGGGCCCCGCCTCGCCCTGACCATTCACGGCGCGGGCCAGCACTCGACGGGTGTTGACGTCGACGACGGGCACCGGTTGTGCGAAGGCGAACGCGGCGACGGCGCGGGCGGTGTAGTCGCCGATGCCGGGCAGGGCGAGCAAAGCATCCACATCATCGGGAACGACGCCGCCATGCTGCTCACTGATCGCCACCGCCGCAGCGTGCAAGCGCAAGGCGCGGCGCGGGTAGCCGAGGCGGTCCCACGCGCGCACGGCCTCGGCGGGGGAGTCGGCGGCGAGCGCATCAGGAGTCGGCCACCGCGCGAGCCACTGCTCGAGCCGAGGGATCACGCGCGCGACCTGCGTCTGTTGCAGCATGATCTCGCTCACGAGCGTGCCCCACGCGCTGAACCCCGGGCGGCGCCACGGCAGATCGCGCGCGTTCTCGGCGAACCACGCGATGACGCGGGGCGGGATGCCCGCACGCCGCTCGGCGTCGCCAACGTTCTGCACCCCACCACGCTACGTCGAATAGGGTCGGCGCATGACCGATCGCGCCGCACTGCTCGCCGAGCTCGCCGACGAGGTGCTCGCGCAGAATCCGTCCGGCCGACGGATGCTCGCGATCGACGGCGTCGATGGCGCGGGCAAGACGACCTTCGCCGACGCCCTCGCGCCAGTGCTGCGGGATCGTGGAGTGCACGTTGTGCGCGCGAGCGTCGACGGCTTTCACCGTCCGAGGGCAGAACGGTACGCAAGGGGGCGCGACTCGGCCGAGGGGTACTACCGCGACTCGTTCGACCTCGAGGCGCTGCGCTCACGGCTCTTCGAGCCGTTCCGCGCGGGGGCCGACGAGGTGGCCGTGGCGGCGTTCGACCACGCGAGCGATGCACCGGTCGAGGTGCGCGAGGCGGGCATCCCGAGCGATGCGGTGCTCGTGATCGACGGCGTCTTTCTGCACCGGCCGGAGCTTCGCGGGCTCTGGCACAGCAGCGTGTGGCTAGAAGTCGATGATGCGGTGCGCGATGCGCGACTCACGGCTCGCGACGGCGCTGGCTCGCTCGCGCCGCGCTACGCCGAGGGGCAGGCGATCTACGCGCGCGAGGCGAACCCCCGACGCGCCGCAGCGATCATCGTCGACAACAACGACGCGGCGAACCCTCGGCGCGACTTCGCCGACTTCTGCTGAAGCACAGCGAGAGAACTCCCAGCGCCCGCCCTTAGCGTGGCGCCATGAAGATGCTCGTCACCGGCGCGACCGGCTACATCGGCGGTCGCCTCGTGCCGCGACTGCTCGAGGCCGGCCACGACGTGCGAGTGTTCGTGCGCGACCCCGTTCGCTTGCGGGAGGTGCCGTGGGCGGGCGATGTCGAGGTCGAGGTCGGAGACCTGAGTCGAGCCGCCGATGTGGAGCGCGCGGTCGCGGGGGTCGACGTTCTGTACTACCTCGTGCACTCGATGAGCAGCGCGGGCGACTTCGAGCGCACCGAGCGGCAGGTGGCCTCGATGGTCGCCAGGGAAGCAGCCGCAGCGAACGTCGGCCGCATCGTCTACCTCGGCGGCCTGCACCCCGACGGGCCCCTGTCAGCGCACTTGCGCAGCCGCAAAGAGGTCGGCGACATCCTCATGGCGAGCGGCGTGCCGACGGCGGCCCTGCAAGCCGGCGTCGTCATCGGCTCGGGCTCGGCGAGCTTCGAGATGATCCGGCACCTGACCGAAGTGCTGCCCTACATGCCGGCTCCGAAGTGGGTGCGCAATTTCATTCAGCCGATCGCCGTGCGGGATGTTCTCCACTACCTCGTGGGGGCATCCACCCTGCCGGCCGACGTCAACCGCACCTTCGATATCGGAGGGCCCGACGTACTGCGGTACGGGCAGATGATGAACGGCTACGCCGTCGAGGCGGGCCTCAAGCAGCGCCCGATCGCGAGCTTGCCGGTGCTCACGCCGTATCTGGCGAGTCAATGGGTCAACCTCGTGACGCCGATTCCGCGCGCGCTCGCGGTGCCGATCATCTCGAGCCTGCAGTACGACGCGATCTGCAGCGAGCACGACATCGACGGCTACATCGCGGCCCCCGAGGCCGGGCTGACCGGCTACCGTCTCGCTGTGCGCTACGCGCTCGCGAAGATGCGCGAAGGCGAGGTCGAGACGAGCTGGCAGAACTCGACCGTGCAAGGTGCACCGAGCGACCTGCTGCCGAGTGACCCGGAATGGAGCGGTCACACGGTCTACACCGATCGCCAAGAAGCCGACTCGTCGGCCCCACCCGAAGCGCTGTGGCGCGTGGTCGAGGGCATCGGCGGCGACAACGGCTGGTACTCGCTGCCCGTGGCCTGGGCGGCGCGCGGCTGGCTCGACAAGCTCGTCGGCGGTGTCGGGCTGCGACGCGGCCGGCGCGACCCCGACCGGCTCGCGCAGGGCGAGGCGCTCGACTTCTGGCGCGTCGAGCAGCTCGACCGCGGGCGATTCTTGCGGCTGCGCGCCGAGATGAAGCTGCCGGGTCGCGCGTGGCTCGAGTTCACGGTCGAGGAGCGACCGGATGGCGGTTCGCGGCTGGTGCAGCGCGCCATCTTCTTTCCGACCGGGCTCGGCGGCCGGCTCTACTGGGCAGCGGTCTTCCCCTTCCACGGCGTCATCTTCTCGGGCATGGCCCGCTCGATCGCCGCCACGGCCGAGGCGAGCGTCGCGCGGTCGAGCGGGCGGGCTCGAGCAGCGAACGCCATTCAGGTCACAGAACGGTAACGACTGCGCTAGCATGACTGCACCGCAACGACGCGGTGACGGTCTGAAAGCGAACCCGATGCCCCTGACGCGCACGCTCGACACTCCTCGTCGATACTCAGTGCGCCGCACCGCGGCCTCCTTCACCGCAACGCTCGCGCTCGTCGCCGTGCTGGCGATCGACCACACCGCCGCGACGGTGCACGCCGCGCAGCCCCTCGGCTCGTTCGGACTCAACGACGGGCTGCCCCTCACCATCGCGCATCGCGGTGACCCGGCGGCCGCGCCCGAGAACACCCTGCCGGCGTTCGACGCCGCTCTGCGCAACGGCGCCCAAGTGCTCGAGCTCGACGTGCAGCTGACGAGCGACGGCCACGCCGTGCTGTTTCACGACGACGTGCTCGATCGCACGACCGACGGCAGCGGACCGATCGCCAATCGCACGCTCGCCGAACTGCAGGCTCTCGACGCGGGCAGCTGGTACGGCAGCGGGTGGGCGGGTACGCGCATCCCGACCTTCACCGAGTTCTTGCCTCTGCTGCAGTCGTCGAACGCGCGCGCGCTCATCGAACTCAAGGGCATCTGGACCCCCACGGGGCTTCGACCCGTCATCGCCGCGATCTATCGCGCGGGCGTGCAAGATCGCGTCGTGCTTGCGAGCTTCGAGACGCCCACGCTGCTCGACGTGTGGCGCGAGGCGCCGTCGCTGCCAAGGGCGGTCATCGTGCGCCGCTTGCCCGACGACCCCGTCGCCTTCGCGGCGGCGCACGGAGCGTCGACGGTCGTGACGAGTCTGCGGTCGTTCCAGGTCGAGCCCGAGGCGGCCGAGCGCCTGCGCAGCGCTGGCCTCACGATCATCGTCTACACCCTCAACCGCGCCGACTTGTGGCAGGAGGCGGTTGATCTCGGGGTCGACGGTGTGGTGACGGATGCTCCGCGCAGGCTCGCGCACGTGCACGCTGCGGCGCGCTCGGGGAGCTAGCGGCGCCGCATCAACGCGGCGTAGAGGCCGATGCCCTCGAGGAACGATGACACTCGAATGCGCTCATTCTTCGCGTGCAGGCAGGCTCGCTCGGCGGCGCTCAGCCGGAAGGGCGCGAAGCGGTACACGTGGTCGCTGATCGCCGTGAAGAACCGCGAGTCACTCGCTTGCATCATCACGTAGGGGCTCACGAGCAGACCGGGCACGCACTCGTCGATCGCGCCGACCAGGTCGTCCCACGCGGGGCCCGACGCGGGGGAGACCGGCGAGGGCTCGCTCGGCAGCAGCACGTCGATGACGACCAGGTCGTCGTTGATCGCGCGACGCACGTCGTCGACGGCTTCGGCAACGCTCGACCCGGGAGCGATGCGCATGTTGACGGTCGCTTCAGCGTGCTCGGGCAGCGCGTTCGCGGCGTGACCGGCGCGCAGTTCGGTGACTGCGCGGGTCGTGCGCAGCAGCGCCGTGGTCTCGGCACCTCGGCGTAGCAGCACGCGCAGCAAGAGAGGCGCAAACGCGTCGACGTGCCGAAAGGCGAAGCGCAGCGGCTGCTTCGCGCGCGCGCCGAGGGTGCGCACCATCGCGCGCATGGTCGGGTCGAGTCGCGCTCGTGCCGGCGAGCCGTTGAGGCGCAGAATCGCGCGCGCCAGCCGGTCGGTCGCCGCGAAGGGAGGCGGGCTCGAGGCGTGGCCGCCCTGCTGCTCGACCCGCAGCGTGAGCGTCGTGATGCCCTTCTCGGTCACGCCGATGAGCGCAGCGGGCTCATCGAGCCCCGGAAAGACGTCGCGCACGATCGCGCCGCCCTCGTCGACGACGAGCGAGGGGCGGATGCCCCGCTCACGCAACGCTGCGACGATCGCCTGCGCACCCGTGCCCGAGATCTCTTCGTCGTGGCCGAAGACGAGCAGCACGTCGTGCCGAGGGGTGAAGCCGTCCTCGAGCAGGCGCTCGACAGCTTCGAGCAGGGCGACGAGCGAACCCTTGTTATCGATCGTGCCGCGACCCCACACGACCTGCTCGCCCTCGTGCTCGAGCACCTCGGCCGAGAACGCGGGGTGCTGCCAGCCGTCATCAGTCGCCGCGACGACGTCGTAGTGCGCCATGAGCACAGTCGGCGTGCTCGCGCCGGCGGGGTCGCTGCCGGGCCAGCGGTAGAGCAACGAGTACGGCACCTCACCCGCGGGGTCGGTGCCGTGACGCTCGACGGTGAGCACCTCATGCACGCGCGGGTACAGCGCCGGCAGTGCCGCGATGAACTGCTCGAACGCGTCCCGATCGGCGCGCGGGCCGGGGCCGGTCGTCGGGCGGGAGATGGTCGGGATGCGCACGAGCGCGCGCAACCGCTCGATCGCGCGGGCGTCGGCGGCAGCATCCGTCATGCATTCAGCCTATGGCGGGGCCCAGAGAGCCGGTAGCGTGCCAGAATGCGCCGTCTTTCGCCGATCTCCCTCGTGGCTGGCGCGGTGATGATCGTGCTCGCGATCGTCGCCGCCATCGTGCTGCTGCCGCGCGTTCTGCCCGCCACGCTTGCGAGCGGGCCGGCCCCGCAATCGGCTGCTGCCGCCGTCACGGGCGGCCAGCTGCAGGCCGACGTCAATGCCTTCACCTTCGACTCGTTTCACGCCGACTATCAGCTCGGGCGCGATGAGACCGGGCACGCGACGCTCACCACGACCGAGACGCTCGTCGCGCGCTTTCCTGACTTCGACCAGAACCGCGGCATCCGTCGATCGCTGCCGGCGACGTATCAGGGCCACTCGACGAGCCTGCAGGTCGTCTCGGTGACCGATGAGAACGGGCAACCGCGCCCCTTCGAGGTGAGCTCCGATTCGGGACGAGTGGACATTGTCTCGGCCGTGCCCGAAGGCAGGTACACCTACGGCGTGCAGACCTACGTCATCACCTACACGCAGCGTGACGTCGTCGACTACTTCCGCAACTCTGATGCGCAAGAGTTCTACTGGAACACCAACGGCACCGACTGGGCCCAGCCGTTCGCGCGCGTCTCAGCGACCGTGACGCTCGCCGACGACCTCGTCGGTGCGCTGCTGCCGGGGCGCGTCTTCTGCTACTCCGGATACTCGGGCTCGACTGACCAGTGCACGATCTCCGTCGACGGAGCCGTGATCTCGACCGAGCCCGTCGCGCTCTTTCCGTACCAGAACGTCACCGTCGCCCTCGGGTTCGCCGACGGCACTTTCGAGCTCTTCGACAGCTCGGTCTTCGCGTCGGCGTGGGGATGGCTGCTCGTGCTGTGCGCGATCGTCGCCATCGCCGCCGCGATCGCCGCGATCGTGTTGCGCGTGACGGTGCATCGGGATGCTCGTGGCAGGCCCGTCATCGTCGCCGAGTATCTGCCCCCGAAGGGCATGACGCTCATCGACGCATCGATTCTCACCGGCCATCGTTCGCGTGCCGTCGCGAGCCAGCTCGTCGACTTCGCGGTGCGCCGCATCATCACGATCATCGAGGTGCCCGGCGGGTGGTTCGCGTTGCGATCGACCTGGCGACTTCGGCTCGAGACAGCACTCGGGGTCGAGGGCGAAGAGAAGCGACTGCTCACCTACTTCTTTCCCGGTCTCGTCGGCGGAGACGAGCACACGCTCAAGGCACAGAACACGACCCTGAGCACGAAGATTCAGAAGCAGTTGAGCCGGGTGTCAAGCTCGATGGTGAAGCGAGGCTGGCGCCGCACGATTCCGGTGAGGCATTCTGGCTTGCTCGCTCTGGCCGTGGTCGCATCGACGATCGGCGCGTTCGCCTCCGTCGTCTCGCTCACCGACGAAGGGCGCAACGACGGTGACGTGGTCTTTCTCGTCATCCCGCTGACGTTCTTGTGCTTCTTCATCGTCGCCGCGATGCTCTTCCGTCAGCCGCTCACGGCCGAGGGCGCTGAACTGGTCGACCACATCAAGGGCCTCCAGGTCTACATCAGGCTCGCCGAGGCCGACCGTTTGCGCGTGCTGCAGTCGCCCGAGGGTGCGCTGCGCGAGCCTGTCGATGTGAACAGTTCAGCTCAGCGCCTGCTGCTCATCGAGCGACTGCTGCCCTGGGCCGTGATGCTCAAGCAAGAGCGCGAGTGGGCGAAAGAACTCGGCGAGTTCTACGCCGAGGGTCAGAGCCCAGCGTGGTTCGCGAGCACCCGGCCGTTCTCGGTCTCGGCGTTCTCGGCCGGTGTCGGCTCGGTGGCGTCGACGCTGTCATCGAGCTACTCGGGCTCGAGCTCGTCGGGCGGTTCCGGCGGCGGCGGTTCGTCGGGCGGCGGCGGTGGTGGTGGAGGCGGCGGCGGAGTGTAGACTTCTGCTCAAGCGCTTCCGCCCACCGGCCGTTCCTCGACCGGGTCAGGGCGACGAAAGCGCGGCACGTGCAGTCGTCGAGTTCGCGCCCTTCGCGTGAGCCCGAGGCGGCTCTGCAGATCTTGCAGGGCTGCGGTTCGTTCGGAGCATCCAGGCTCCGCACCGTTCGAGGAGGGGCATGGCCCAGACCGGCCAGCGTCAGAGAAAAGGGTCGTCGTCGAAGCAGTCGTCGACGCGCCGCCGTCGACCGCTCGACGAGCAGGGAATCATTCCGATCCTCGCCCGCGCAGTGCGCGAGGTCGAGAACGCTGCCGAGCGCGGCGCGAAGGTGAGCCCCTCGAACCGCACGAAGTTCCAGGTCGCCGCGCTGCTCGTGCGCGAAGAGCGTGCGCGGGTCAAGGACGATCGCGACGTGCCCGAGAACGAGCGCGCCGAAGTACTCAAGCGCCTCGACGGTCTCGCGAGCATCATGGCCAAGACGGCCGCGCGCGACACCTCGCTCATCGCTCTGCTCGCTCCCGAGGCCAAGGTCTCTGATGCTGCGAAAGCGCTGCGTCGCGACATGCTGCTGGCGTCGGGCGCTGAGCTCGAACCGGATGACCTGCTCATCGTCTCGGAGCCCGCGCCGGTCGCCCCCGAGGTTGCCAAGCAAGTCGTTCCGAAGTCGGTCAAACAAGCGCAGCTCGCCAACCCGTTCTTGGCTCCCGATCTTTCGGCGCTCAACCCGCAGCCGGTCTCGATGGCGGGCCGTCTCGCCAACTGGGAGCTCATCGAGCCGCTCTTCCGCTCGTTCGAGTACGGCGCCGGCGGGCAAGCAGCCTCGATGCCGCTGCCCGAAGCCGGGTCGCTCGCGACTCCCGGCGGCATGGACCTCATGCTCCACCAGTCGAGACTCATCGAGTCGGTGCGCCGCGGTCACCGCACGTTCTTGCTCGCCGACGAGCCGGGTCTCGGCAAGACGGCGCAAGCACTCATGGCGGCGAACGTCGCGAACGCCTTCCCGCTGCTCGTCGTCGTGCCCAACGTCGTGAAGACGAACTGGGCGCGCGAAGTGCAGCGCTGGATTCCGCAGCGATCGGCGACCGTCGTGCACGGAGACGGCGACGACCTCGACGCTTTCAGCGACGTCGTGATCGTGAACTACGAGATCCTCGACCGCCACGTCGGCTGGCTCGGCCGCTTCGGCTTCAAGGGCATGGTCGTCGACGAAGCGCACTTCATCAAGAACGCCACGTCGCAGCGCACGCGTCACGTGCAGGCGCTCGCGCAGAACGTGCGCGTGCTGCACCCGAAGGCGCTCATGATGGCGCTGACGGGCACGCCGCTCATCAACCAGATCGAAGACTTCCGCATGATCTGGAAGTTCTTGGGTTGGATCGACGACAAAAAGCCACTGGGCCGTCTGATGTCGTCGCTCGAAGACACCGGCCTGACGCCGGCCGATCAGGGCTTCTTCGCCGCCGCTCGCCAGTGCGTCATCGAGATGGGCATTGTGCGCCGCAAGAAGGTGGATGTCGCTGCCGACATTCCCGCCCGACGCATCGCCGACATCCCGGTCGAGCTCGACGATGATGTTGCACGGTCGATTCGTGCGTCGGAAGAAGCTCTCATCAACCGTCTCGTCGAGCGGTATCGCCGCGTGGTCGCCGCCCGCGAGGTGCCGCCGATCGGCATCGACCGCGAGCTCGTGCGGCTCGTGGCCTCAGCCGAGCTCGAAGAGTCGAAGCAGGCCGCGAACGGCGACAACGTCTTCACGATGGTGCGCAAGATCGGCACGGCGAAGGCCGTGCTCGCTGCCGACTACACGGCGCAACTGGCCCGCAACGTCGGCAAGGTGGTCTTCTTCGCAAAGCACATCGACGTGATGGATGCCGCCGAGGCGCACTTCGCCAGCGTCGGCATGCGGTCTGTCAGCATTCGAGGCGACCAGTCGCCGAAGGCGCGGCAAGAGGCGATCGACGGTTTCACGAACGACCCGGAGGTCAGCGTGATCGTCTGCTCGCTGTCGGCCGCGGGTGTCGGAGTCAACCTGCAGGCCGCGTCGAACGTCGTGCTCGCAGAGCTGTCGTGGACTTCGGCCGAGCAGACGCAGGCGATCGACCGCGTGCACCGCATCGGTCAAGAGCTGCCGGTCACGGCGTGGCGCATTCTCGCCGCGCAGACGATCGACGCCCGCATCGCCGATCTCATCGACTCGAAGGCGGGCCTCGCGGCTCGTGCCCTCGACGGCTCTGACGAGCAGGTCGCTGCCGAAGGAACCGTGCAGGTGCAGGCGCTCATCGCGCTGCTCACCGACGTGCTCGAGCAGCGCGCCGCCGCTTAGGTCGACAGCCTGAGCGAGACGCAGCTGTCGGCCTGACGAAGGGCGACCACTCGACTGACGGCTCGCCGGTCTCCGCTGCGGTAGTCGGCGGTGCTCCAGTGAATCACCGGCGGCAGCGGAAGCTCGATTCCCCAGCGTCGCGCCAGCAGAGCTGGGCTGGGCACGAGGTCGCGATTGCTGGGCACGCAGATGTGAAGGGGCTGCGCAACGCTTGTGTCCGCAGATTCCCCGTAGCCATCGCGAACCGCATGTAACGCCAGGGCACTGATGCACGCCAGAGGGCCTCCGAACCTCCAGGCAAGTCGTGAGACCTGCGGCACGGTAGGAGCGCAATGCCAACCCTGCCGCACTGCCTGCAACGAGTAGTAGTGCCGATAGAGCTCAAGCGAGGTCGGTTGCACGCCGATGTCGCGCAGTTCACGGGTCGACACAATGCCCCCGTGTCGCTCCAAGAGCTGCAGCACTGGCGCAGCGAGGTTTCCCGTGCCATGTGGCGGCCCTGCATACCGTCGGGTTGGCCTCAACATGCCCGAAGTGTTGCTGGCACTGCGTCCGTGGTGTCGCAAGGCGCTCAATCGGAGTGACTTTGCGCGCCCTATCTGGCATGGGGGAGGAGCCGTGCCATGCATGCACAGCGAGGTCGTCGACATCAACCCCTCAGTTGACTCGCGAAAGCAAGGAACCTCGTGTCGCTCTGCTCGTGCGCATCCTTGGATTCACGAGTCTCGCGGAGGTGTACGGCGGTTCAGCAAAGAGTCGGCCAGTGGTCGCGGTGGTGACCGCGGTTTGCGCGTCGGGGCGGAGCGTGCGGGGCAGAGGTATGCGGGGCCGGGCGGCGGAGCGCGGCTCAGCGCTGCGCGGCGCGCTCGGGGGAGACCAGGGTGACGACTGCGGCGAGCGGGATCGGCAACCAGGACGGGCGGTTGCGCGACTCGTACATCGCTTCGTAGACCGCCTTGTCGAGCTCGAAGGCGTCGAGCAGGGTGCGGTGCTCGGCGAGGTCGAGTCCGCTCGCGTGGGCGTATCCGTCGAGGAAGGCACCCCGTGCCGACCGGGCCCACGAAGCGCGGGTTGCGTCGTCGAGCAGGGGCGGAGTGCCTGCAGCGGCTCCGGTGTTGCGCAGCGAACCGACCACGTAGTCGAACGACCGCAGCATGCCCGCGACATCGCGCAACGGCGAATCGACCCGAGCACGCTCAGCTAGCGGACGCAACGGCTCGCCCTCGAAGTCGACGAGCAGCCACTCGCCGCTTTGGCGTCGCAGCACCTGACCGAGGTGGAAGTCGCCGTGGATGCGCTGGAGGCGAGGCCAGTGCGCTTCGCGCGCAGCGTCGTAGACCGCCTCAATCGCGGGCCGCAGTTCGCGCAATTCCGGCACATCCGAGGTGGCGATCGCCAGGCGCTGATACCAGCCGGCGACGAAGCCGACGACGTCGCCGAGCGAGGCCTCGCGCGAGGGCAAGCAGTCGGCGAGCGCGGTGTGCACCTCTGCGGTGACACGCCCGAGCCGCTCAGCCTCCTCGGCGAACGACTCATCTGCCGCAGCCGCCTCGAGAGCGAGCGGCCAGCCGTCGCGCACACCGGGCACGAACTCTTGCGCGAACGCGATGTGGCCCGTCGAAGGTTCGTCAGAGTGCGTGTGCGAACCGTGCGGGTCGACCCAGGTCGACGACAGCGAGCCGAGCATGCGCGGCACCGATCGGTTGCCGACGGCGGTCAGCGCGGTCTGCAGCACGACGTCGGGATTCTCGCCGGCGTGCACCAGACGGAAAAGCTTGACGACGAGCGGGGCGTCGTCTCCGCCATCGAAGATGATCGACGTGTTCGACTGCTCGCCGGTGTGCACGCGCGACGACTCGTCGGCGCGGTGAACGCCCAAACGGGCGAGCAGCTCGTGCGTGTACGTCTCATCGTGAGCTGCATCGAACAAGTAGTCGTCGTTCGCGTCGCGGCCGATGAACGTGCGGCCGGAGCCGCGGGGAATCGTCGAGCGCAGCACGAGCGGCACGTGGTACAGCGACGGCGGGTTGTTGGCATTGTCGCGCACGAGGAGGACCACGACGCGAGCATCCGGATCAGAACACGGCCACTCTTCGCGAGCGACCTCGACGAGCTCGGGCACGCGCCCTTTGCCCGCGTACCACCGCTGGCGCGACATCCAGTCGGTGAGGCACTCCATCGTGCTGTGCATACTTCGACCCTACACACGGCTCACAAGTCGACTCTCAGGTGCGGCGCGCGTGCAAGAAGCCGTTCATCGCGGCGCTGAGCGCAGCATCCACCGGTTTCGGCACTCCGTCGACCGACCGCACCGGGGCCGCGTGCCGCACGCTCGAGACGAGCCACGCCGCGTCGGCATCGCGCAACTGCTCAGGAGTGATCGGCTCGACGACTGCGGCAAGACCCCACTCAGAAGCCGCGTGAAACAAGTCTTCTTGCGTGGTTCCGGGCAGAATGCCGAAGTCTGCCGGCGGTGTCGAGAGCCGCTCGCCGCGCTTGACCAGCACCGTCGACGTCGGCCCTTCGAGCAGCAGCCCGTCAGTCGAGACGAAGATCACGTCGTCGGCGCCCCGCCGCTGGGCTTCGCGCACAGCGGCGCGATTGACCGCGTACGAGAGCGTTTTCGCGCCCGCAAGAAGCCAGGGGCTTGACTGCGCCACGTCGCTGCGGTACCCGCGATCGAGCAGCACAACGCTGAGGCCCTCGGTGCGCTCGCGACGGAAGTCGGGAGACACCGTGCCGTACACCCAGCCGGTCGGCAGCGGCTGCCCTTCGACGCCGCGCGACAGCACCGTCTTCACCCACGCCTCATCGTGATCGGCGAGTCGTTCGGCGACAGCGACGATCGCGTCACGCCAGAGGCCGCGATCGGGCGTCGGCAGGTCGAGCATGCGCGCCGACCGCTCGAAGCGCGAGAGGTGCGCTTCGAGCGCTTGCGGGTGGCCCTGCACAACGCTGAGCGTCTCGAAGATGCCGTCGCCGCGCGTGGCCGCGACATCCATGACGGCAAGCTGTGGATGCTCGGCATCAGCCTCGACGATGTGCGGGACGGCGTCGCCGCCGCTGTGCACGACGAGCAGCAGGTGCGCAACACTCATGCGCTGAAGGTATACCCGCAGTCGTCAGAACGGCACTCGAAGCCTGGCGGGTCAGGTTCGTGCACCACCCC
>SXGQ01311280.1_pt1 | contig 13153 bp, 16 predicted proteins | sample 3178371 | NCBI WGS metagenome assembly SXGQ01 (sample SAMN11356859, study PRJNA531348) | freshwater metagenome | isolation source: freshwater sample F1-20 | place: China: Fuxian Lake, Yuxi | collected 2017-12-25
AGGCTCTGCAGCGGCCAGAACCAGGGGCCCGCCAGCTGTTGCTGCAGGGGTGTGGACGCCTCCGAGAGCAGTTGTGGGGCCACATCCGCCCAATGCAGCCCCAGTTAGCCGCTCACCACCAGCAGCACCAGCACCATCGGCGCCCGCAGGGGCAACACCAGCAGGGCCAACAGAGCGTTCACGGCAGGGGATTCAGCACCAGGGCAATGGCCTCAAACGGACAGGCCGGTATGCATTGTTCGCACACCAGGCAGCGTTGCGCGTCGAACTGCAACTGCCCAGTGGGGGCGGCGCACTGCAGGGCGCCGCTGGGGCAGACGCTGCTGCAGATGCCGCAGTCCACACAACGCCCGGGATCAATGCTGATCTGGCCGGAGGCGCGGTTGAGGCCCAGGCCCTGACGCTCCAACCACTGCTCCGCGGCGGCCAGATCATCGATGTCGCCGGAGAGCTCCACCACCATGGTGCCGCTCTGGTTGGGGGCGATCTGGGCCCGCAGGATCTTGGCGGCGATGTCGAACTCCACCGCGAGGCGGTAGGCGATCGGCTGGTGCACCGCCTCGCGGGGGAAATGCAGGGTGATGCGGCGCTTCACAATCCGGCTTTCGCCTGGGGTCAAGCTAACGACGCCGCGGGGGGCGCACCTGCCAGATTGAGACCCGGTTTCCCAGCCCCGGCTGCCGACGGCCCGTGAGCAACCCCGAGCCCAACCCAACCCAGCCCGCCGCCGGCCTCGGCCGCCGCGAGCGGATGCTGCTGGCGGCCCTGGCGGCGGTGCTGGCCCTGGGGCTCTTCCTGCTCCGCGGCGGCCTGCAGCCGGCCGCACCGCTGCAACAGCTGGCCCGGCAATCGCTGGATCTCCCGGTGGCCCTCAGCGACGGCCGCCCCACGGTGGTGGAGTTCTACGCCGACTGGTGCGAGGCCTGCCAGGCCATGGCTCCCGCCATGGAGACGATCGCCCAGCAGCACCGCGAACAACTCGACGTGGTGCTGCTGAATGTCGACAACCCGCGCTGGCAGCCGGAGATCGACCGCTACGACGTCAACGGCATCCCCCAGCTGGAGCTGTTCAACGCCAGCGGGCTGGCCGTGGGCCGGGCCATCGGGGCCCGCAGTGGGCCCGAGCTGGAGGCCCTGAGCAGCGCCCTGATCAGCGACAGCCCCCTGCCGCAGCTGGTGGGGCTGGCCCAGCAAAGCCGACTCAGTGAGGAACCGGCCGCCGCCGCCGCAGGGGCCGCCGCCACCCTGGCGGGGCCCCGCAGCCACGGCTGAACCATCCCCAGCTGAGCCGGGCCGATCGGCCTAGCCTGCAGCAGATCCGATCCCGCCTCGGCGCGGCGCCGCCACACCATGAATCGCTTTCGGGTTGAGCTGATCGCCGCCACCCCCAACCCCCAGCAGTGCATCTACGCCGCGATGCACCAGGACTACAGCGAGGGCTTCGTGGCGGGCGACCGCGCCGAGTGGCCCGATGAAACCCGCGCCGGCGAGATTTGCGTGAAGCGCCTGCTGGCGGGGGAGCGGGGCCACTACGGCCCCCTGGAGCACGCCCAGATCGTGCTCAACGTGGGCTGGTTTCCCCACTCGGTGATGCAACAGGCCCGCACCCACCGGGTGGGGGTGAGCTTCGACGTGCAATCGATGCGTTACACCGGCGAGCGCATCTGCCGGGCCGCCAATGGCGAACTGGATCTGGAGGAGGTGTTCTACCTGCGGCCGGAGGGCAACTACAGCGATCGCCAGGGCAAGAAATACGCCTACACCGCTGAGCAACGCGGCCTCGACCTTGACCTCTGCCGCCGTGCCGCCGAGCGCTACCGCGACATGCTCGCCGCCGGCTTCGCCGAGGAGCATGCCCGCGGCATCCTGCCGTTCGACTACCGCCAGCACTTTGTGGTGAGCTTCTCGCTGCGGGCGTTTCTGCACTTCATGGACCTGCGGGCCAAGCTCGACGCCCAGGAGGAGATCCGCGTGCTCTGCGACCTGATGTGGCCCCACATGCAGGCCTGGGCTCCGGAGATCGCCGCCTGGTACGAGAAGAGCCGGCTGCACAAAGCCCGCCTGGCGCCATAAGGCCAGGCGGGGCCTCCCCTAAACCTTGGCCAGGGTCACCCGTTCCGGTTGGTGCTGGTATTTGCCGGCGCGGTCCTGGTAGGTGGTTTCACAGGGATCCCCCTCGAAGAACAGCAGCTGGCAGATGCCCTCATTGGCATAGATGCGGCAATCGGCGCCGGAGGAGTTGCTGAATTCGAGCGTGAGATGCCCCTCCCAGCTGGCCTCGGCCGGGGTGGTGTTCACGATGATCCCCAGGCGGGCATAGGTGCTCTTGCCCAGGCAGATCACCGTGATGTTGGGGGGAACGCGCATCTTCTCCAGGGCCACCCCGAGTCCATAGGAGTGGGCCGGCAGGATGAAGTAGGCGCCGTCCTCGTCCTCATGCAGGGGGGCGGGCTCCAGGTTGGCGGGGTTGAACCGCTTGGGGTTCATCACCGTGCCGGGCACGTGCTTGAAGATCAGGAACTCCTGCGGGGAGAGGCGCAGGTCGTAGCCGTAGGACGAGCAGCCAAAGCTCAGCACCGGCTGGGCGGCGTTGTCGGGATCCAGGTGGCGCACCAGCCGGGGCTGGAAGGGCTCGAGCATGCCCACGGCGGCCTGCTCATTGATCCAACGGTCGTTCTTGAGCATCAGAAACCTCGGCGCAGCTGGGTGACCTGATCCGCCAGGGCCAGCAAAGCCGCCGGCATGGAGGGCCCCGTCAGGATCACATCCAGGTGGGAGGGCCGCTGCTCGAGGGCTTCCATCACCTCCGCCTCCGGCAGATAGCCCAGCTCCACCGCCAGGCCGAGCTCATCGAGCACCAGCTGATCCAGCTGCCCCCCCAGCAACTGCTCACGGGTGTACTGCCACACCTCCACCACGGCGGCCCGGTGGTCTTCGCCTGCTGCATCAGCGGCCAGGGGCTCCGCCAGGCAACCGGCCACGGCGGGGCGCAGCCACTGCAGCCGGCCACACAGCCACACGCTGCGCTCCAGACCCTGATCCACACCTCCCTTGAGAAACTGGCTGATCAGCACACGGCTACCCAGGCCAGCGCTGCGCAGGGCCTGGCTGAACACACCACTGAAACTGCCGCGGAAGGGGGCGGTGTGAACCTGCAGCAGACCTTCCTGCTGGGCCACGAGCCGCAGGCTGCGCTGGCCCGGAGCGGGATGGGAGCCAGGCAGGGGGCGCAGGTGGCCGCGGTGCATGGCCTGGGGCCCTGGTGTGGCCGTGCTCAGCGTCATGGTTGGCCAGGCTGCCACTCAGGAACCTGAATGTAGCGGCGTTAGCCCGTGCGACAAGCAGCAGCCACTACCTGTAGTGCAAACACCCGTACCATCGGGTTCAACGTCCCGTGCCCCGGATGTCGCAAGCCCGCCGCGATGGCCGCAGCGTCGACCAGCTGCGCCCCACCCGCTTCAGCTGGGACCCCATGGGCTTTGCCCTCAGCTCCGTCACCGTGCACACCGGGCGCACCGCCGTGCTCTGCAGCGTCTGCTTCGAGGAGGGGGTGCCCAAGTGGCGGCAGGGCTCCGGCCGCGGCTGGCTGAGCGCGGACTACCGCCTGCTGCCCGCCAGCACCCCCACCCGGCAGCCCCGCGAACTGCTCAAGCTCTCCGGCCGGACCCAGGAAATCCAACGGCTGATCGCCCGCAGCCTGCGGGCCTGCCTCGATCTGGAGGCCCTGGGGGAACGCAGCCTGCAGATCGACTGCGATGTGCTCCAGGCCGATGCCGGCACCCGCACCGCCGCCATCACCGGCAGCTGGGTGGCCCTGGCCCTAGGCCTGCGGCGCCTGCAGGCCCAGGGGGTGCTCACCTGTTCACCCCTGCGGCAACAGGTGGCCGCGGTGTCGGTGGGGCTGGTGGAGGGCCGGGCGCTGCTGGATCTCGACTACAGCGAAGACAGCCGCGCCGAGGTGGACCTCAACGTGGTGATGGACGACAACGGCCAACTGCTGGAGATCCAGGGCACGGCGGAAGGGGCCCCCTTCTCCCGGGCCCAGCTGGGGGAGCTGCTGGATCGGGCGGAGCTGGGGCTCGAGCAGCTGCGGCGCAGCCAGCGCCAAGCCCTTGAAGAAGCCCCCAATTAGTGTCAACGAATACAAGGCCCCCGTGGACTGATCCGTAGGGTCCGCCCACCCTTGCACCGCCGTCATGGTCGGCGCCACGCGCGGCTTCACCCGCTATTCCGCCAGCCCCACCACCGGGGCGGGCCTGGCCTCTGCCGCCGCGGGACAGCCCTCCGCCAGCCCCACCCTGCTGGATGTGATCCGCGGGCTCAACGGCAGCACCATGGAAACGGTGGAGCGGGGCAAAACCATCTTTTTCCCCGGCGATCCCGCCGAGAAGGTGTATCTGCTGCGCCGCGGCGCCGTGCGCCTCTCGCGGGTGTACGAATCGGGGGAGGAAATCACCGTGGCGCTGCTGCGGGAAAACAGCCTGTTCGGGGTGCTCTCGCTGCTCACCGGCCAGCGCAGCGATCGCTTCTATCACGCCATCGCCTTCACCCGGGTGGAGATGGTCACCGCGCCGGCGGCTTCGGTGCGTAAGGCCATCGAACAGGACGCCAGCGTGGGGCTGCTGATGCTGCAGGGCCTCTCCTCGCGGATCCTGCAGACGGAAACCATGATCGAAACCCTCACCCACCGCGACATGAGCTCGCGGCTGGTGAGTTTCCTGCTGGTGCTCTGCCGGGATTTCGGGGTGCCCAGCAACGAGGGCATCACCATTGATCTCCGCCTCTCCCACCAGGCCATCGCCGAAGCCATCGGCTCCACCCGGGTCACCATCACCCGCCTGCTGGGCGACCTGCGCAATGCCGGTCTGGTGCAGATCGACCGCAAGAAAATCACCGTGTTCGACCCCCTGGCCCTGGCCAAGCGGTTCAGCTGACGGCACGCGTCAATCCTTCCTCCGTGGCTGGCCGCCCCACCGGCGGGCGCCGATACTGAGCACCGTCGCCCAACCCCGTGTCCGGCTGGCTGCTGATCCTGGCGTTGCTCCTGCTCGGCGGGGTGCTGTCCACGCTGGGGGATCGGCTTGGCTCCAAGGTGGGCAAGGCACGCCTGAGCCTGATGGGCATGCGGCCCCGCCGCACCGCGGTGCTGATCACCGTGCTCACCGGCAGCCTGATCAGCGGCATCTCGCTGGGGCTGATGCTGCTGGTGAGCGATCGGCTGCGCACCGGCCTGTTTGAACTCGATCAGATCGAGCGGCGACTGAAGGACAGCCGCGAAGCCCTCAACCGCAGCCAGGCCCTGCTGGAGAGCAGCCGCGGCGCCGTGCGCACCGCCGAGCAGGGCCGACAGCAGGCCCGCAGCCAGCTCACCCGGGTGGAGGGGCAGGCCCGCCGCCTGCGCTCCGAACTGGCGCCCCTGATGCAACAGCGCCGGCTGCTGGAGCAGGAGCGCGACAGCCTCAACCGCGACATCAACGCCAAGGACGCCGACATCCGCCGCAACCGCGAGGAGTTGGCCCGGCTCAACAGCCGCATCACCGCCGGCTCCAAGGAGCTGCAAACCCTCGAAACCAACCTGATCGCCCTGCGCCGCGGCGATGTGGTGATCACCGCTGGACAACCGCTGGAGATCGCCAAGGTGCGCATCGACAACGGCAACCAGGCCAAGCCGGTGATCGAGGCCCTGTTGCGCCAAGCCAACACCAACGTCTACCAACTGGTGCTGCCGGGGCAAACCCCGAACCGCCAGATCCTGCTGGTGCCGCGCAGCGACATCAATCGCCTGGAGCAGGTGCTGCGCCGCCGCGGCGAATGGGTGGTGAGCGTGATCTCGGTGGCGAACGTGCTCAAGGGGGAGCGGCAGGTGGTGGCCTTCCCCGATGTGCGCCCCAACAAGCGTGTGGTGAAGGCCGGCGAGGTGCTGGCCAGCTCAGCCCTGGAGGCGGATGAAACCAGCGCGGAGCAGGTGCGCAGCCGCCTCAACCTGCTGCTGGCCTCCGCCTTCAACCGGGTGAAACAGCAGGGCAGCCTCACCAACGGCCTGCAGTTCGACCCCACCGCTCTCAACCAACTGGGCAGCAGCCTCAGCGGCCGCCCCCCGGGCCAGGCTGTGCAACTGGAGGTGATCGCCCGGCAGAACAGTGACCTGGCGGAACCGGTGGCGGTGGAACTCCGCATCCGCCGGTGAGCGGGTGGGTGGCGATCGACCCCGGCCGCAGCAAATGCGGCCTGGTGCTGAGCGATGGCGAGGGCCTCAGCCTGCTCGCCGCCGGCGTGCTGCCGCCCCAGGACTGCCTGGCCCAGATTCAGGCCTGGAGCGCAGGCCAGCGCTGCCACACGGTGCTGCTGGGCAGCGGCACCGGCAGCGGCCCCTGGACGGGCTGGCTGGCGGCGCTGCCCCTGCAGCTGATCCCCGTGCCGGAGGCCGGCACCACCCTGGCGGCACGGGGCCGCTACGGGCAGTGGGAGCCCCCCCGCGGCTGGCGTCGCCTGCTGCCGGAGGGGCTGCGGCTTCCCCCCCGCGACGTGGACGACGTGGTGGCCCAGCTGCTGCTGGAACGCCATCTCGGGCGGCGGCTGCAGCGCCAGCACTGCCAGTGCTTAACGCCCTCGGGCGCCATCCCCTAAAACTTCGCCCGCACGGTGAAGGCGTAGTCGCCGCCCGGCTCCAGCTGGTAATCGGCCTTGAGCAGAAACCGCAGCAGAGCGTCCTGGATCAGGGCCCGGCCCAGGGAGGGTTCCACCACCAGTTCGCCCCGGTCAAAAAACCAGCTGAAGGTCCACTGGAAGCCACCGGCACTCACCTCACCCTCCAGCAGGCGCTGGCTGAAGCTCTGGTGCAGCACCCGCAGCTGCGCCGTGGTGGCGGGCAATCGGCTCACGCTGCGGGGGGCTCCGGCGCCGAGGACTCCGCCAGCTTGATGGCAGCTGGGGCCATGAACCCGTTCAATCGGTTACCGGCGCGCTCCATCCCCAGCCGCTGAATCAGCTCCACGCCGGCCAACACCTCATCGAGCACCTCATCGAGCAGGGGTTGCTCAACCGGGCTGAAACGGCCGAGCACATGACCCACGGTGCGTCGCTTGCGCTCCACGGGGTTCAGGGCCGGGGCGCCGATGCCGATCCGCAGCCTCGGGAACGCCTCACCCCCCAGGTGGGCGATGGCGCTGCGCAGGCCGTTGTGGCCGCCCGCACCGCCGCTGCGGCGCAGACGCAGACGCCCCAGGGGCAGATCCATGTCGTCCACCAGCACGAGCAGTTGGTCCGGCGCGAGGCCGAACCAATCGAGGGCCGCCCGAATCGAGCGACCGCTCTCATTCATGAAGGTCTGGGGCATCAGCAGCCGCAGCCGGCTGGATCCACTGCCCACCTCCGCCACCAGGCCCTGCAGCTTGGCCTGTTGGCGAAAACGGCTGCCTCCGCGCTCGGCCAGGCGCTCCAGGGCCATGAACCCCACGTTGTGGCGGGTGCCGGCGTACTGGGTGCCGGGATTTCCGAGCCCCACCAGCAGCTGCAGCGGATTCGCTCCAGCGGTGGAGGCCATGGCGAAACTCAGTCGGAACCCTGAGGGGTCGCGGGCTCAGCGACGTCGCTGGCGTCCGTGGCCTCAGCCACACTGTCGCCCGAGGCCTCCACGGTGTTGATGGCCTTGCGGAACTCCTGCTCAAACTCGCTGGAGGCGGACTGGAAACCCTTCAAGGTGCGACCGAGGGTTTTGCCGAGCTCCGGCAAACGCTTGGGACCGAACACCAGCAGACCAATGGCGGCCACAACCGCCAGCTCCGGCAGTCCGATCCCGAAGACGTTCATGGATCAGCTGACGCCGTTCCAGTTCACGGTGATGCCATCAAGCAGCAGCGACTTGTTGTACAGCTGCAGGATCACCAGCAGGAACACCAGGAACAGGGCCATGAACACGCCCATCACCGGAGTGGTTCCCCAGCCGGGCACCACCTTGCCGTACTCCGAATTGAGCGGACGGAGCAGATCTCCCAGGCGGGTGCGTTGAGCCATGGCGGTGCTGTGCTCTCTGGCAGGGGTGCGATCTCGATACTGTAAGGGCCCTCACCGCCAGCACGGCGGGCCCCGTCGAGAGTTGTGATGGAAACCTCCTCCCCTGCCCTGTCCGTGGCCCTGGCGGTGCTGGCGGTGCTGCTGGGGCTCACGGGATTTGGCATCTATCTGGCCTTTGGCCCCCCGTCCAAAGGGCTCACCGATCCCTTCGACGACCACGACGATTGATCCAGGCCCGGATCAGCCGCCCTGGGGCCTGGAGACCCGAAAACGGGCCAGCTGCCACGGCTTGAGCTGATCCACGCAGCCCACCTGCGTCTGCGGCGCGTCGTCCCATTGCACCTGCCATCCAGCCGGCCAGCACAGACGCTGCCGCTGGGGGCTGAGGTTCTGCAGCGTGATCGAAGCCGCCCCTGGCTCGTCCAGCGGACGCAGGGCGATCAGCTGCACGGCGTCCCCGCCGAATGGCCCGCCCACCGGCAGCTCCGCCGCCACCGCCCCCGGAGCCGGCCGCAGCCAGGGGGGCTCACGGAAGCGGGCGGCCGCCTGCGGCACCGCCTGCTGCCGCCAGCCCTGGCCGCAGGGCATCAAGGCCAGCCGCAAGCGCTGCAGGCCGTTATCGGCGCTGGGGTCAGGCCAGGTGGGGGCCCGCAACAGCGACACCCCCAGCCGCTCCGCCTCGCCGGAGACACCCTGGGGCCCATCCAGCAGCACCGCCAAACCGCCCATCCCTGGGCCGGCCTGGCTCGCCAGCCAACTCACCACGGGCACCTCCCAGCGGGCCCGCTCCCGCGGGGTGGCCGGCTGAGCAGGCCGCTCCAGCACGCCACCGGCCGTGTCAGCCGCCACCCGCACGGCCGGCTGGGCCAGCGGGATCTCCAGCCGCAGCAGCTCATGGCGCTGGCGCCAGTCCACCTGCAGCTGCAGCTCCAGCCAAGGGCAGGCGGCCCGCAGCTGCACATCCAGCCGCAGGGCACTGCGGCCGCAGCGGCCGCGCCACACCAACCGGGTGCACAGGGGCCCCTGCTCCGCCAGCTCGGGCACGCCATCCCACGTCAAAGGCAGCGGATGGTCGCGGTAATCGGCGGCGATGTCCCAGGCATCCCAGAACTCGCCGTGGTCGCGCCAGCGGCACCACTGCAGTGGCTCCGCCAGCTGGGGCTGGCCCTCGGCATCCCACAGCTGCAGCACCCCTTCGGCCCCCAGTTCGGCGCTGAGCAGGCCGTTCCCCAGACGCCAACGGGGCGCCCCTTCCCCCGGCCGTGGGGTCAGCTGCACCGGCTGCTGCACGGCCCCGGGTGCCAGCGGTGTGGGATCCGCGCTGCGCCATAGCCCCTGCGCCGCAACGCCAGCCGGCCGCGGCAACTGCACCCAGACGCCTCCAGCGGGGGCCGGCTGGTGGGGCAATCCACAGGCGGGCCGCTCGCCACCGGCCGCCAGCTGCCAGTGGCCGGTGGGCAGCCGCAACGTTTGTGCACCAGCGGATTGGGGTTGCAGATGCACCAGCCACCAGGGCTGGGCCGCATGGGGCGGGATCGGCGCCGCAGCGGCTTGGCCCGTCAACCAACGCTGCAGGGCCTGATCCCGCTGGGCGCGGGCCGCGCGGCGGGCGGCACGCCACACCGGCTCCGCCTGCTCAAACACCTCCGGGATCGAGGTGCCGGGAAGGATGTCGTGAAACTGCTGGAACAGCAGCGGCCGCCAATCGGGCTGGGGCAGGGCGGTTGGGATGCCATCCGGCATCAACGCCAGCAGGGCCTGGGCCAGCTCCGCCTCCCGCAACAGGCGCTCCAGGCTGCGGTTGTGGCGCTTTTGATCCGGCCGGCTGGTGGCAATGCCGCGGTGCAGCTCCAGGTAGAGCTCATCGCGCCACACCGGCAGCCCTGGGGCCAGGTGCTCCAACCCATCCAGATAGTGCCGCAGGCTGCCGTGCCGCTGCCCGCAGGCCAGGGGCTGGTGGTGCCACAGCTCCAACTGCTGGAGCATCTCGGCCGTGGGGCCGCCGCCGTGGTCGCCCACCCCCGGCAGCCACAGGGCCTGCTCCACCCCCGTGGCGGCCTGCCATTGCTGCCGGAAAGTCTCCATGGCCAGGGGATCGCCGTCGGTGCCGATGGGGGCGGTGGCCAGGGCCAGCAACTCGGCGCCACTGCGATCCCGCCAGCGAAACAGGCGATGGGGGAAGGGATGGCTGGCATTCCAGGCCAGCTTGTGGGTGCAGAACCAGCGCACGCCGGTGGCCTGGGCCAGCGCCGGCAGGCCGGCGGCGAAGCCGAAGCTGTCGGGCAGCCAGCAGAGATCGTGGCGCCACTCGGGGAAACGGCTGCGGCTGTAGGCCTGCCCCAGCTCAAACTGCCGCAGCAGCGAAGCCGTGCTCAGCAGCACGCAATCGCTTTCCACCCAGGGGCCATTGATGGGCTCAAACCGCCCCTCCCGCATCGCCTGGCGCAGGCGGGCGAACAGCTCCGGCCGGTGCTGCTCGATCCAGGCATAGAGGGCCGGACTGGAGTGGGCGAAGTGCAGCTGGGGGTGGCGCTGCATCAGCGCCAGGGCCGATTCGAAGGTGCGCACCGCCGCCTGCCAGGTGTCGGCCACTGGCCACAGCCAGGCCAGATCCAGATGGGCATGGCCCAGCACGTGGAAGCCGCCGGAGGGCCGGTGGTTGGCCTGGGCCCGCAGCCAGGGGCTCAGTGCCGTCGCGCTGGCGGGATCCAGGGGGTCCAGGTCCGCCAACTGGGCCGCCAGGGCCTGGCGAGCAGGGCCATCCAGGCGGGTTTCCGCCAGGGCCAGCTGCTGGGCGGTGAGCACTCCTGTGGGGTCGGCCGGATCGCGGGGCTCCTGCTCCAGCTGGCTGGTGATCAGGGCGCCGTCGTCGTGCAACGGGGAGCGCAGCCGCAGCTGCAGCTGCAGGGGTTGGCCCCTCCACCAGGACTCCGGCAGGGGCCAGCGGCAGGCGGTGTCGAACAGATCCCCCTGGTGCACCAGCACCCCATCCACCCGCAGCTCCACCGCATCGGCCCACCAACGCAGCACCAGGCGGGCCAGGCGATCGCCCCGTTGCTGGTGACGCCAGGCGGGCGGACACACCAACTGCAGCTGCAGCTGCCGCCAGCGGCCGCCCCGCGGCCAGATCACCAGGCCGCGGGCATGCCAATCGGGGCGAGCGCGGGCACCCCAGGGGTCGTCGAGGGCCAAACCACCGCCGCCATCGGCCTCCGCCAGCCGCCACAGGGGCCTCAGATCCAGCCGGGTTTGCGTCTGAAACGTTTCAATCCAGGAGCGAACGCCGCCCTCAGGGGCCTCCGGCATGGGTGAAGGCGATCACGACCCATAGGATGATGCCGCTGCCGCAGGGTCGTTCAGGGCCCATCTGGCGCCTGTCACTCCCTGTCACCCGCCGGACAGACCATGCTCGCCCTCAAGATCTCGGTTTATTCCGTCGTCTTCTTCTTCATCGGGATCTTCGTGTTCGGCTTCCTGGCCAGCGATCCCAGCCGCACCCCCAGCCGCAAAGACCTGGAGGAGTGAGCCGTCCAGCCCCCCTGGGGTGAGCTGCTGAACCGTCCCGATCGATCCCGATAGGCCACTTTCACGTGGCAGGATCGCGGCCCCCGTCGCCCACCCGGTGAAGCCTCCGCTACGGACGAGAGCATCCCGGGTTGCACCGTGTTTGATGGCCTCCCTGTTGGGGGGCCTCTCGCCATGGGCCATGGCCGCCCAGCCTGGGGCGGTTGCCGTGGCCCCTGCCACGACCACCCGCAGCGACCGCCCCCTGCAGGCCGCGACGGCTGAGCAGCGGCCACCTGCACAGATTGGGCTTCAGGCCGATGAGCAGGGCTTCGATGGCCTGCTGGATCGCTTCGTGGCCCGCGGCGATGTGCAAATCGATCTGGCGGGGGGCCGCCTGCTGGCGGATCGGCTCGAATACGAAACCAAAACGCGAACCCTGTATCTCGCCGGCCGTGTGCGCTTCTGGCGGGGGGAGCAGTACTTCCAGGCCAACAGCCTGCGCTACAGCCTGGCGGAAAACCGTGGCGACGCCGAGGCGGTGTACGGGGTCATCGATCTCGACACAAGCACAACCGATTTCGACCTCGAACAGCCCCCGACGATCCCAGCCCCCCCGCTGAGCTATGGGAGCAGCGCTGACTGGAGCAAAAACACCAACGTCCTGGGCTTCTGGCCCCGCCAAACTCCATTCCAAATCACTCAACTTCGTCTGCCAACGGCGGAAGCGCTACAGCGACTGATGGGCCCAAAGCGGGCCTTCGGAACTCCCCCCCGTCAATACCGGCTGAGCTCAGGATTTTGGGGTTGGGATGGGATGAAATCCGGCCAAGCCTTGAGGCTTGACAAGCTTGATCCGTTCGAGAGCTCCTTGAGGCCTCAAAATTCTGGTCGCAGTGGCCTGGGGTTCAGCCCGCCGGCGAGTGTTCAGCGTGATCCTCAAGGGCTGATCGTTGGCTGGTCGGATCATCTGCAGGGCAACCTCCGCGCGCAGCAGGCGTTATCCAACCGCCCAGTCAGCAATGGCTCCACGCAGAGGCTTCGCGTTGGATTGCCGCTCAGCCAACAAGGCATGTCCGTCCGATCGGGCTGGGGAGCTGCCTGGCGACGCGGCAATAACCCCTGGCTGGTGCCACCGGTGTTCATTGCACCCACGGCCCGCAGCATGGCCTGCCCCCCGTTGATCCCTCCAGTGCCCAATTGGCACCCCTACCCAACAGCGATCACCGCCTGGGGCTATGGCCAATCCATCGATGCCAACTTCGGCGATTCCTTCTATTTCAACGGCCGCATGCGGCCGGAATACCTCGGCGGTTTCAACGTCAACCAACGCCTCATCGATGCGGGCCCCTTGGCCCTGGAATTCGATTCCAATGCACTGCTGCATAACACCAACTGGCAGCGGGGCGGCCCATACAACAACACCTATCCCAATGCGCCACTGCCCCCGCAAACCTTCGGGGAATTCACCGGCGGCCTGGGCTTGCGGGCCTGGCTGCAGCCCTGGTTGAGCCTGGGGTTCATCCAGGGGGTCAGCCTGCTCACAAACAACAGCCTCTACGAGCAAACCTTCCGCGGCAGCTACCAAACCTTCCTCAACTATCTGGGCTGTGAGGTGGAGGCGCTGGTGACGCCC
>SXGQ01775095.1_pt1 | contig 13151 bp, 10 predicted proteins | sample 3178371 | NCBI WGS metagenome assembly SXGQ01 (sample SAMN11356859, study PRJNA531348) | freshwater metagenome | isolation source: freshwater sample F1-20 | place: China: Fuxian Lake, Yuxi | collected 2017-12-25
CCAGTAATACCGCCGCAGCAACCGAAAATTCCGGCTTCCACCACCGGCCAATCCCGGTTTCTCTCGCATTCCCCGCACTCACAAGGTATGCTTTCCGGCACATCCTGCCGGTCTGTGTTCGAAGCACTGCCTTCCGCAGCCGGCCCTGATTTCCTTCCGCTGGACATCCTGCCATGCCTTTGCCTCTGCTGCGACAACTGCTCCTGTCGGCTGTTTTCGTAACGTTGTGCTGTTCTGGTTCTGCCCCCGCTGTGGCTCAGCAGCCGGCTGCCACCGCCAACTCGGCCGAGCGAACATTTGCCAGTCTCGAAGTCTTCCCCGCCACAGTGGTTATCTCCTCCATCAGAGATGCCCGTCGTGTCGTGGTGACCGGCGTCACCTCCGATGGCCAGCGAATCGACGTCACCTCCAAAGCCACATTCTCCACCCAGACCCCGGTCTTCACCCTCGACTCTGACAATTACCTGACACCCCTCGCCGCAGGCGCGGGGACACTGAAGGTGGAAGCAGTCGGCCAGACGATCGAAGTGCCGGTCCAGGTGACGTCGATCGACCCCGTCGCTGTCGAATTTTCACGCGAAGTCAATCCGCTGCTCAGCAAATCGGGCTGCAATCAGGGGCTTTGCCACGGTTCGGCAAACGGCAAAAACGGCTTCAAGCTTTCACTCCGCGGCTACGACTCCTTCTACGACTACCGCGCACTCGTCGACGACATCTCCGGGCGCCGCTTCAATCGGTCGCAGCCCTCACAAAGCCTGATGCTGCTGAAACCTACTCAGGGGGTGCCGCATGAAGGCGGTTTCCTGTTCGACGAACAGTCCCGCACCTATCGCGTGCTGGAACAGTGGATTGCCGAAGGTTGCAGCTACAGGACTGATTCGGCTCGCGTGGTCGGTATCAAAGTGCACCCTCCAACTCCGCTGCTGCAGCTTCGACACGATCAGCAGCAGTTGATTGTGATCGCCGAATATTCGGATGGCAGCTCCCGCGATGTCACTCGCGACGCCGTGTTTGATACCAGCAACTTCGAAGTGGCCACCGTCTCCAAAACCGGGCTGATTACCGCCGTGCAGCGTGGCGAAGCCGCCGCTCTGGTGCGTTACGAAGGCAACTACGCCGCAGCCCCGATCTCCATCCTTGGCAACCGCGACGGCTATCAGTGGACTCCGCAGCCCGAACAGAATTTCATCGACGGACTGGTGCACGCCAAACTGCAGCGGATGAAGATTCTTCCCTCGGACCTCGCTGGTGATGCCGAATTCCTCCGCCGCGTCTCGCTCGACATCACCGGCGTTCCACCGGGAATCGCAGAGATCCAGGCGTTCCTGCAGGACAAGACGGAAACACAGGCCAAACGCACCGCCAAAATTGACCAGTTGCTGGCCAGTTCCGGCTATGTGGAACATTGGACACTGAAATGGAGCGACCTGCTCCTCAACCGCCGCAAAACCCTCACCGAACGCGGTGTCTGGTCCTTCCGCAACTGGATTCGTCAGTCAGTCGCAGCCAACCGCTCCTATCAGCAGTTCGCCGCTGAACTGATCACTGCCAACGGCAGTACTTTCGAGAATCCGGCCGCCAGCTACTACCGGATTGCACGCGAACCCAAAATGGTCATGGAAAACATGACCCAGGTGTTCCTCGGCACCCGCTTCAACTGCAACCAGTGCCATGACCACCCCTTTGAACGCTGGACACAGCGCCAGTACTACGAACTTGCCGCATGGATGGCAGATGTCGGACGACGTCCCCTGCCCGACGGTGATGAATTCATTTTCACGATGAGTTCCGCAGTGCCGGTCGTCAATCCCGACAGCAACCAGCCCGCATCTCCCAGGTTCCCGTTCGAACATGGCGGAGCCGTGGATACTTCAGCCACGCGTCGCGAACAACTGGCGCAGTGGCTCACTGCCAACGAAAATCCCTACTTCGCCAAAAGTATCGTCAACCGTTACTGGAGCTACTTCTTTGGTCGCGGCATTATCGATCCGGTGGATGACATCCGCGCCGGCAACCCCGCCTCCAATCCGGAACTCCTCGATGCCCTCACGAAGGACTTTATTGACAATAACTACGATCTGAAACGCCTGATTCGCCTCATTTGCACCTCCGTGACCTATCAGCGCAGTCTGGAATCCAATCAGTGGAATGAAGACGACTCCAGCAACTTCTCGCACGCACTGCCCCGTCGCCTGGCCGCCGAGCAGCTCTATGATTCGATCATTCAGGCCGCCGGTGCTCCGCGAGCCTTGCCGGGCGTGCCTGCGGGCTTCCGCGCTGCCGAACTTCCGGACCCGCAGGTCGAAGTCGCTTTCCTTGATATGTTCGGACGCCCGCCCCGGGAATCACCCTGTGAATGCGAACGAACAAGCGATGTCAGCCTCGGACAAACACTCAATATGGTGAACGGCGCCACCATCGGCGACGCCATCGCTCATCCACAAGGCATTATCGCTCGTACCCTGGCAGCCAACGCCACAACAGAACAGTTGATCGAAACGATCTACCTGTCGGTGCTTTGCCGTCAGCCTTCCGCTGAGGAACTGCAGCAGGCTCAAACTTACTTCGGTGCCGCAGGTACTCCGAAAGAGGCCGCTGAAGACCTGATGTGGGTACTCATCAACAGCCCCGGCTTTCTGTTTAACCGCTGAGCTGAAACGGACCAGCCGTAACAAAAAAAGAGGCCCTGAAGATCGCTCTTCAGGGCCTCTGCTTTTTTTTCAACGTCCGCATCTGCTGCATTGCAGCAGCCGCAGGATCACCAGTTTTTGGGATTCATGACCCAGAACCAGCTGTCCTTCTCTTTGTTGAAGTTGAGCTGCCAGTATCCGTCGTCCCACTCGAGGGAGACTTCTCGCCATCCCATCGGAACCTGCGGATATGGGTAAAACGGTCCGATGTACGGCCAGGCACTGGCGCTGTACTGCGTCGGATAGCTCACTGCAGCCGAGTTCGGATAGGCCGCATAGGCCGGCCACGCGTAGTTCGGCAGGTTCGGGTTGTTGAAGCTGGTCGGAGCATATCCGCTGGCAGTCGGCGGCGCACCCGGAGCACCCATCATCATCGGGCCAGGCCCCATGGCAACCGGTGTCGGAGGAGCCATCATCTGAGGCGGAGCCATCATCTGCTGGGGAGCCATCATCTGCTGGGGAGCCATCATCTGCTGGGGAGCACCCTGAGCTGACACGCGAGCCACAGGCTGGGCAACTGCCAGACGATTATTCATCTGACGAACACCCGGAACTGAGGCAGCAGCACGATGCAGAGCCTGCCGGTCGGCAGCGGTCGCGACCGAGCCTTCCATGGTGCAGACGCCGTCCTTGAATCGAACGGTCATCTCGTCACAGGCGACCCCGCAGCTCTGGATTGCCTGAGCAATCTCTGCGGCCATTTCCTGATTCGATTTCTTTGCAGGGGCCGGAGCTTCAGCGGCAACCTGCTGAATCATCGAAGGCTGCCTGGCTGCTGACTGCTGATGAGCCGCCTGAGCGATCATCGGCTGGCCACCGGACGGAGGAATGTATTTCAGGTTATTCTCAACCCGCTCAATCCCCGGCACGCTTCCGGCAGCTCGCTGTGCCAGCGAACGCTGACTCGGATCGCTCACCGAACCACTCAGAATCGCAGCCCCTTCGCGGACTTCGATTTCGATCCCAGTGCCGCGAACCTGTGCTGTCTTCAGTGCTGCAGCCACTTCATTGGCCAGCTCCTGATTTCGAGCCTTCTCAGCAGAGCCCGAGAACGGCATCAACGGTTTGAATTTTCCGCCCAGAAACCCATCCGCACTGGCGGCAGCCGGGCTGGCTGCCAGAACGCCCAGCACGAGTAACCACTTACCGTACTTTCTCATGAAAGCTCTCCTCCGTGAGGTACCTTCCGTTTCGGACCGCGCTCGTTCTGCTGGGAAACCGTCCCGGTGGTTCACTGAATCTAAACGCTCGAGTCTGAACCTCTCCCGGTGAACGCCAGCACCGGAAGTCCTGATATGCTCAGTCCGCCTGCCACCCGCAAAGCCTCTGGTTTTCAGACACTTTGCATTGCAGCGCAACAGAAAGTCACAACCACTCCATCGGATGGGTCGTACCGTCTGGATAAGCAATTCTGCCTTTTTGGTTCCTGTCGGTTGTTCCTGACGTGTAGGAAACACCGGGGCACGACCGGCAGGGGCGGCAGGTTTTGCCGAACCTTAACTCCGAATTCCCCGAACACCCTCACGTCCTTTGCGCTGGATTCCCGCAACGGCTGCTGCGATACTGAAAGGCTCAGCCTGCTCAGTTCGGCAGGAATCTGTGTTTGCCGGAGCCTGCAGATGACTGAGACCGAGTCAGGATTCAATCGAGCACAGCGATTGTCAGTGCTGGCCGCCGGTTTCGCTGCGTGGATGTTCGCGGGCCTCGAAAACGCCCTGTTTGTCCTCATTCACCGTCAGATGATGCTGTCGCTGCTCCCGCCCGGAACTCCGGAAACAGTCATCACCGAATGGTTTGCCTGGAATCAGGCGGCATTCATGCTGGGGGCGGCGACGGGCGGCTGGATCTTCGGCCTGATGGGCGATCGCATCGGCCGCACTCGTGCACTTGGTGCCAGTGTCCTGTGCTACTCACTGCTGACCCTCGCAGCATGGTGGATTACCGATCCCGTGGTCATGTGCAGCGTGCGATTTCTCGCCATGCTGGGATTCGGAGGTACGTGGCCGAATGCCGTCTCACTGGTGACCGAAGCCTGGCCCGGTGCATCACGCCCCCTGCTGGCCGGGGTTATGGGAACCGCAGCAAACTTCGGCTTCGTCCTGCTGGGCTGCCTTGGCCTGATCTTCGAAGTCACTCCGGACTCCTGGCGCTGGACACTGTTTGTCGGCGGCGCTCCGGCAGCGCTGGGACTGGCGATTTTACTGGCGGTTCCTGAATCGCGACGCTGGCTGACTCAGAAGCACGCACCGCGGAACTTCGGTGACAGCAGCGAGGCAACCACGCCGCAGCAATCTGTCACCGGGCAGCTCTTCAGGCCCCCACTGCTCTCCAGAACGCTCATCGGGATCCTGCTGGGGTCAATCCCCGTCATCGGTACCGCAGCCAACGCCAACTGGGTCGTTCCGTGGCGAGACCAGGCAGCTGCCCGACAGGCCGAACAGACCGCTGCCACCGCCGCCCGGAACGGAACACCCGCGTCGCTGCAAAAGAAAAAAAACGGACAAAGCCCCCGTGACAAAGCCCGTACTATGATCAGTCGCTCCAGCGGCGCGGTCTTCGGCAGCCTCCTCGGCGGACTGATTGCCACTTTCGCCGGACGACGACTGTCCTATTTCCTGATCAGCCTCGCCACCTTCGCCGTCAGCTCCACACTCTTCGGTCTCATGCAGCCCAGCGATCCATGGTTCGACTGGGCCGTGTTTCTGCTGGGGTTCTGCGGCGTCGCATATTTCGGCTGGTTGCCATTATTCCTGCCGGAACTGTTCCCCGTCCACGTACGCGCCACAGGCAGTGGCATCTCATTCAATGCCGGTCGCATCGCTGCGGCCGCCGTCAGCGTCTTCGTCGGGCTGCGGATGAGTGCCTTCGGTGGCGAGTATTCGGCCATCGGGCTGTGGACCGGACTGATCTACGCCGTCGGTATGCTGGTCATCTGGCTGGCCCCCGCCGAACAGGCCACTGCCAAAAAATGACCGCAGTTCGCGTTCTCAAGTACGAGTTGCAAAGCCGACAACATGATCCAGCGTCGTCTCGGTCGAACCGGTCTCCTCGTGTCCGAAATCAGCTTCGGCGCCGGTCCGGTCTCCGGGCTCATGACCGGCACCGACACTCATCAGCAACTCGAGGTTCTGCGAGCCGCCATACACAGCGGCATTAACTGGGTCGACACCGCCGCCGGATATGGCAATGGCACATCGGAAAAAGCCGTCGGTGCTGCACTCCGCCAACTGGACCCGCAACAGCAGATTCAAGTCGCCACAAAAGTGCGGATCCACAGATCCTCCGGTGCCTCGATCCGCCAGCAGATCACAGCAGGAATCACCGCATCTCTCAGCCGATTGCAGCGATCTCACATCACCCTGCTGCAACTGCACAATGCCATCACCGAACAGCCCGATCAGGAACCATTTTCACTGACACCCGAAGAAGTGCTCGGTCCACAGGGCGTCGCCGCTGCCTTCAACGAACTCCGCCAGTCCGGGATCATCACCTGCTGTGGTCTCACCGGCACAGGTCAACCAGCCGCGCTTCGAAAGGTTCTGGAAAGCGAGCAATTCGAGACACTGCAAATCCCCTTCAATCGCCTCAATCCCAGCGCCGGAATGCCCATGGCACCCGACACCGTCCCCACGGATTACGGCAACCTCCTCGCCGATTGCCAGCGACTGGACATTGGGGTATTTGCAATTCGAGTGCTCGCTGGCGGAGCCGTTGCCGGAAATCCTCCCAGTGCCCACACCCTCACAACCCCCTTCTTTCCACTGGACCTGTACCAGCACGACCTGCAGAAAGCCCAGTCGCTGGCAGCAGCCGAGCCAGCCAGTCACGCTGTGACCGAGGCCATCCGCTTCGTGCTGCAGCACCCCGCTGTCTGCTCAGCCATCATCGGATTTGCTCAGCCCCATGAAGTCCTGCAGGCATGCACTGCCGCCTGCTGATCACGGTGCAGAAACAGGTTGCCCCGCCTGAGTCCTGATACCGGCTGCCTGCTGCAGATCAATCAGCACCGACGGACGCAAATACGCTTCCTCGGTCCCCTTCGCGTAAGTCACCCACATCTTCAGGGCCGTTGCGTCGTAAACCACGTTTACGACATTGCCGCCACGGATCGGAATCTGATTCGCCAGCTTCACAAGTGCTTCCCCATTCAGCTTGCCGTGACCGCTCTTCAGCGTCGGGAATGCACCACGCCCCTCATCATTGTAAACCACACAGCTCAGAACATTCGGAGCAAACTCATCCGTCGCGTCGTTGTCCTTCCAGATCAAAACTCGCCGATCCGCCGGCTCCGGTGCATGCGCCCGCACCTTCACAGCCCTCCGATCCGTTTGACCATCACCAAACACAAAGTGATACCGCTTCGTCATCGGCTGACGACCAAAAATCTCCAGCGTCTCGGTCAGTGACTTTGCGTCGTACAGCATCGTGCGAAAGAACGCTGTAAAATGCGGAGCATGAACAAAATACGGCGCCTCCTTTCGCGACGCATCACCCATTTCTGACAGCGCAATTCCATGAAAATTCATTCCGGTGTGCGCCCCGCAGAAACCGGCAAACGTCGGCACCACATGCGGCGAGCCGGCGTCCGGCACATAAATCACGATCGCCGCAAAATTGTGAGCACCGATTTCAAGATTCCAGTCGAGATTGCGAGTCTGGTAAAGATGCCCGTCCACCGTCGCATCACCCCACGCCGCAATACTGCTGCACGAATACGGCATCAGCAACGGTACAGCATGCATGGCCTGCAGAGTTTTCAGGGGCAGTCCCGAAGCATCCGCGACACCCGCCAGCTCCTGCTCCAGCCTGTCGTCCGCATAGGCCGCCGTGCGGCTCCACACCTCCTGCAACTGCTCTTCAGTCACCCCCAACTGCCCGCAGATGCCCTGCAGTGCCGGAGGAATGAACGTGGTGATCTGCTGCCGTAAGGCTGCCCCCAGCTGTCGCCCCATCTCATACGGTGTGCCACGGACCACAACCAGAGGAATCTCTGCGTCGCCCTGCCGCACAGTCGTCACGTTTGCCTCACCGCGGGAAGCGGGGCGAGTAAAAATAACGGACGGCTCCGGAGGCTGCACGGCGCTGGCCTCTCCGGTGATGGCGGCAGGCTTCCCGGTCAACGACTCGTCAGCACCAAAGCCATCAGCACCAGCCATCAAAATCAACGCCCAGAACAGCCTGTAATGCATGGCACAGTTTCCGCAGGAAGGTCAGGAAATTTACCTGCCCCCCAGTATTCCATTCCGGACAGGTTCCGTCAAACTGGGATCCCGCAGATTCGCCTCCATCACTTCTCACCGGACAGAAAGCCCACACCATGCTCCGCCCCGGAAAAATCTCACGCCGCTCTGTCGCTCGGACCGCTGTCACTGCGGCCGCGGGATACACCACCCTCGCAGGCACCGCCGCTGCGATTCAGGACGAAAGCCCTCAAACAACTGCACCAGCAATTGACCCCGACTTCAAAATCTCAAAAGGACGCATTCGCCAGTCCGTCATGGGATGGTGCTTCAATCCCATGCCCACCAGTGACCTCATCGGACACTGCCTCAGCATCGGACTGACCGGCATTGAAGGGATTGACCGCAAATTCTACCCGGAAGCCCGCAGCCGAGGACTGCAGATTTCCCTCGTCAGCAGCCATGGTTTCGCCACAGGCCCGGTGGATCGCGGCAATCACGCCGAATGCGAAGCAAAACTGCGAGCAGCCATCGATACGGCCGCCCAGTTTCAATGCTCAAAAGTCATCACATTCACCGGCATGACGGTCCGCGGAATGTCCGATGCCACCGCAGAATCCAATTGCCTCGAACTCTGGAAACGCGTCATCGACTACGCTGAAATGAATCACGTCACCCTGTGCCTCGAACATCTGAATTCCCTCGATAACTCACACCCCATGAAAGGACACCCGGGGTATTTCGGTGATGATGTCGAACGCTGCTTCGATCTGGTACGCCGCATGGATTCCTCCCACTTCAGGCTGCTGTTCGATATCTACCACGTCCAGATCATGAACGGCGATGTCATCCGCCGAATCGAAAAGAATCACCAGCTCATTGCACACTACCACACCGCCGGCAACCCAGGCCGAAAAGAACTTGATCAACTGCAGGAAATCAACTACCCCGCTGTCATGGCGGCTATCCTCAGAACCGGATACACAGGCTTCGTCGCACAGGAATTTCTGCCCACATGGGCCGATCCTGTGCTCGCGCTGCGACACGCAGCCAGCGTCTGCGACATCTGAACCACCCCCGCACCCAAATCAGCACGACCATCCAATTCATGGCTTGTGGGAATTCACCCAAACCTCCAGAATTGCCCGTGGCAACGCGGCACTGATCCGATATTTGTTCGTCCGCACACTTTTCCCGGCACACAACAGGGACCAATCCGGTGTCAGACATCTCCTCTGTGCTGATTCTTCACGCCTCCGATAACATTGCCGTCGCCCGCCGGGCACTCAGGTCAGGCGAAGACTTCGCATTCGGCGCCAGCGCAGTCACCGTCACAGAACCCATACCCCTGTTTCATAAAGTCGCTGCTCAGCCCATTCCGAAGGGCAGCCCCATTCGCAAGTTCGGACAGCCCATCGGGTCCGCGGCCTGCGACATTGCCCCCGGACAGTGGGTGCACACCCACAACGTCAGCCTGGATCGTGACCGTGCCGGTTACCAGTTCTCCACAGAACTGCTGCAGTTCCCCGTACCGCCGGCACGCACATTTCAGGGCTTCCGCCGCCGTAATGGCTCGGCCGGAACCCGCAACTACATCGCTGTCATCAGCACCGTCAACTGCTCAGCCACAACCTCCCGCTACGTTGCACAGGAACTGGCACGCACCGACCTCAGTCGCTACCCCAATATTGATGGCGTCATACCGATCGTCCACAAAAGCGGCTGCGCCTTCGCCTGGAACAGCGATGATCACCTGCTGCTCAATCGCACACTCGCGGGATTCGCACGACATCCCAACATTGCCGCCTGCATCGTCCTTGGACTCGGCTGCGAAACCGCTCAGGCCTCACACCTGCAGGAGACTCAGGGACTGGTCCAACTCGGCGGTGCCCTCGCCGGCGGTCGTGATGACCTGCCCATGATTCTCAACATCCAGGAAGTCGGTGGCGTTCGCAAAACCGTAGATCGCGCCGTCTCAGTCCTGCGGGAAATGCTGCCCGCCGCCAACGACGTCCGCCGCGTCCCCATTCCACTCTCCGAACTGACGCTCGGCCTGCAGTGCGGAGGCAGTGACGGCGCCAGCGGCATCACCGCAAACCCAGCACTCGGATACGCCAGCGACCTGCTGGTAGCCCACGGCGCCGGCTCCGTCCTGGCAGAAACCCCGGAAGTCTACGGCGCTGAACAACTGCTGACACGGCGATCCATCAGCCGCGAGGTTGGCGAAAAACTGCTGGAACGCATCCGCTGGTGGGAAGACTACGCCCGCCGAAATAACGCCTCCATCGATAACAACCCCTCCTGGGGCAATAAACAGGGAGGCCTCACCACCATCATCGAAAAATCACTCGGCGCTGTCGCGAAAGGCGGCACCGCCCCACTCCTCGACGTCTACCAATTTGCAGAACCCATCACCTCCCGTGGCTTCACCTTCATGGATACCCCGGGGTACGACCCAATCTCCGTCACCGGTCTTGTCGCGGGTGGCTGCCAGATCGTTGTCTTCACCACCGGACGAGGCAGCTGCTTCGGCTGCAAACCCGCCCCCACAATCAAAGTCTCCACCAACACCCAGCTGTTCAATCGCATGCAGGACGATATGGACATCAACGCCGGCTCAATTATCGACGGCGAATCTGTCGAATCCGCCGGCACTCGACTGTTCGAAAAGATCATCTCAGTCGCCAGCGGCGAACAAACACTCAGCGAACAACAGGGAATCGGCGACGAAGAATTCTGCCCGTGGATGCCCGGCCCCATTTTTTGAAGAATGCGGTCAGCGAGCCCTGACCGCGGGCTGCACTGCATGTACCCACCACAGCCGTTGCCCAACCTGCAGCTTGTCCACCTCCCGCAGAAAACCCCGCACACCGCCAATCTCAAACACCTGCAAGTTGCCGGAAGCCTCGCCCGCCAGCAACAGATGTCGACCACCCGGCACTATGGCGAAAGAACGCGGGACAGGTTCACAGGGAACCTGCTCCAGCGCAGTCAACTGGTCACCGCCAGCACTGATTCGAAATACCGCAAGTGAATTCACACCGCGATTCGAAACAAACAGATGCTCACCATCCGGATGCACTCGTATCTCAGCTGTACTGTTCTGGCCCCGAAAGTCCTCTGGAATCGTTGACTTCGTCTCGCCAGGCACAAGACTGCTGCCCCGCAATGTATATACCGTGACAGAATTTCCCTGCTCGTTGTCCACATACGCAATCGGCAACGTTGGATGCCACGCCAGATGACGAGGACCCGTTTGGTCAGGAAGCTGCAGAAAACGCGGAAACCCAGGCAGCAGTCGCCCGGCCAGTTCCTCAAAACGAAACTGATAGATGCGATTCGGACCCGTGTGAGGCACAAACACCAGACGGTTCGATGGATCAGGCACGATGGCATGAGCCTTCTCGGCTGTCGGGAGCTCCTGCACCGGCCGCTCAGAAATCCGACCATCCGAATCAACCTGATGAACCGAGATCTTCGCTGCCACATAATACGCGGCAAACAGATAACGACCGGTTCGATCCAGCGTAATCTGCGCCGGATCAGCCCCCGCCTCAACAGTGCTGATCAAAGTCAGACGACCAGTCGCAGGCTCAATTCCAAAACTGCAAAGCTGCCCGGTGTCGCGCATCGAAGCAAACAGCCAGCGACCGTCCGCCGATGATGTTAATGCAGCCGGCTCACCCGGAGTCTTCAGACTGACCTTCCGCGCGACACGACCACTCTCTGCATCAAATGAAAGCAAATGAATGGACCGCTCGTCCGCCACACTGCAGTAAACAAAAATCGGCGACGATACCGACGACTCGTCCGCTGTGACCGCGCCACCGGAAAACAACACACAAAACAGCAGCGACAGTCGCCACACAGCCACGAAGTCACCAAAACATCCCGGCTTCATGCTGCTGCTCCCCAAAACTTACAAGGCCTCAGGTCTTTGCCAGATAAAGCCGCTGAATGTCTTCCACCGTCACATGAATCACTCGCGCAAATCCTGTATGAGTCCGCTCATAGGAGACTTTCGAGGCCAGCTGGGGTTGCTGATGAATCGAACGAGCAACCCAGCGCCGGTCCTCATCAGACAAATTTCCCACCGACTTGTCCCAAATCGTCCTGGTCTCCATCACCAGCGAATCCACACGCGGATCAAACTTGTCCATGAAAAAATACTCCCCACGAAACAAAAAGGAGCCCGACATGAAACATGTCGGACTCCGGTATTCTAATAATCAGAGCCTGAAAATCCCAGCTTGCGGCAGCTATTCCCGACCCGCCGCCTGCAATCGACGACGAGCAGTTTCAATCCTGCGAGCCTTGCTGCGATACTCCTCGTCCAGAGCCGCTCGCTCCGCCAGCACCGCTGACAGTTGCTGCTGGGCAACACGTCGACTGATCTGACCACACTCAACAGCCGAATTCGTCAGCACAGAGACCACCGGCCCCTTCACCTGAACAAACCCGCCGTCAATAAAGTACGACTCAGACTCGCCGCCGGCACCCCTCAGTCGCAGCACTCCGGCACCCAGCCGACCGACCAGCGGAGCACGCCCCGGATACACACCCGCACCACCATCAAACAGCGGCACCTGCAAAGATGCCACCGGACGGTCAAACAGAGTCTTCTCCGGAGTCACCAGCACTAACCGAAGATCGGCCATATCTCACTCCAGCACACAACGCTCAGGACACAATCAAAAGCCGTCAGGACTGAGCCTGCATACGCTTATACTGCTCTTCTGCCTCTTCGATTGCACCCACGTACATGAATGCACTCTCCGGCAGATGATCCCACTTGCCGTCACAGAGCTCCTCGAAGCTGCGAATTGTGTCCGCCAGCGGAGTAATCTTGCCGGCCTTGCCCGTGAACACTTCCGCCACAAGGAATGGCTGCGACAAAAATCGCTCAATACGACGAGCGCGATGCACAACCAGTTTGTCGTCCTCGCTCAATTCGTCAACACCAAGAATCGCAATGATGTCCTGCAGTTCGCGGTACCGCTGCAGAGTCTGCTGCACTCGACGAGCCGCATTGTAGTGCCGCTGGCCAACATACTGCGGATCAAGAATTCGGCTGGATGAAGCCAGCGGATCAATCGCCGGGTAAATACCCTTTTCAGAAATTCGACGCTCCAGGTAAATGAACGCGTCAAGGTGAGCAAAAGCCGTCGCAGGAGCCGGGTCCGTCGGGTCGTCCGCCGGTACGTACACGGCCTGTACCGAAGTAATGGCACCGTTCTTCGTCGAAGTAATTCGCTCCTGCAATTCACCCAGTTCTGTGCCC
>SXGQ01168358.1_pt1 | contig 13146 bp, 13 predicted proteins | sample 3178371 | NCBI WGS metagenome assembly SXGQ01 (sample SAMN11356859, study PRJNA531348) | freshwater metagenome | isolation source: freshwater sample F1-20 | place: China: Fuxian Lake, Yuxi | collected 2017-12-25
GCGAACGATTGATCAGCACCTATCTGGTAAAAAAGCAGTTCACCATGCGTATCAATGCTTTTATTCCTGGCACACATGCGCTGGGCGATCTCAAGCACGAAGCTTGCCGCACTCAGAACAAAGAGAAAATTTTAGAATGGAATGCACTAAGACCTGCTAAAGGACTCAAGCTAGCAACAGAATGGATAGAAAAAGTATTTTAATCACAGGTGCAAATGGTTTCATAGGATCATACTTACGAAATTATTTGGCACTGTCACACACGGTGTTTGCACCTAGCCATAGTGTACTAGATCTTACCAATGGCGAAAGTGTGGACAAATTTTTTAGTGAACACAGCATTGACATTGTGATACACTGTGCGTTGATTGGTCGAGATAGAATCAACGCAGTTGATCAAACTCTCGCCATGCAAAATCTAGAAATGTTTACCAATCTATGGCGCAATCGTGATAGATTTGAAAGACTGATCAACATGGGCACTGGCAACGAATTTGACACCAGTAAGAACATTGAGAATGCAAATGAAAGTGAACTGTTTAATCACTTGCCCAAGGCAAGCTATGGCTACGCAAAAAACATCATAGCCAGACTAATCAATAGTTCTCCGAACTTTTATAACCTGCGTTTGTTTGGTGTGTTTCATCATACAGAATCAGAAAAACGTTTTTTCAAACGCTTGTGTCTGGCCACAGATCAAGCTCCTTTTAGAATCTTTCAAGATCACTATTTTGATTTCGTGAATCTTGAAGATCTAGTGCCTGTGATAGAAGCAATCATGGCACGGCAAATAAACGAATATGATATAAACATTGTGTACAAGCAAAAACATCTACTCAGCGAGTACGCTCATATGTTTGCTGATATTCATTCTATTCCACATAGAAGAATAATTGTGGATCATGTGGGATCCAACAACTTTACCGGTAGCAGTGATCTTTTGGACAGTCTTGCTTTACCCAGTAAGGGACTGCTGGCAGGATTTGAACAGTACGGTACTTAATCTTCTGTGGTAGATTCGTTGGCGCCAAGATGTTGTTTTACTGCTCGCATGAGCTTGCGTGACGTATCATAAACATACTCTCTAGTGTCGCCATCCTCGGTATTCAGTACCATGATAAATCCATTGGCAACTTTGCGTAATTCAATTGTTTCAAACATGATCGTTCCATTGAGTTAAAGTAACATTTATTATAAAACAATTTGTGTGCTAAATCAATCTGTTAGGACAAAATTTTCATAATTATATTATACTAACAGGAACAACAAATGGACTTTCTAGATGGCTATTACAAAAAGGTCAACAACTTCATAGATCTTGAATCTCCAAGACTGCATGATTTTAAACTTGGACCATTAATTGATCGATATGATAGCACTGACACTATTCTAGAATATTATCTATTCGCAGATGCCAAAGCTGTTCGAACTCTATTTGTCAAAGAGTACTGCCGTATTCCGCCTAGTGCTATATTGTACGCTACTATAACAGGGCAGGGACTTTTGGCTCCACATGTTGATCATGGCACCTTGACTTGTTTGAACTTTTATATTACCGCTGATGAAGATCGCACCATTTTCTTTGAAAAAAAGGATCAAGATCAAACAGGAGAAATATATCCAGGCAAAGCAGAAGCCAATATTTACGACCTCAAGGACCTAAAAAAGGTTGGTGAATTTGTTGCATGCAACAATGAGTCCTATCTTTTGAATGTGAACAAAATACATTGTGTGCATAAAATAAATGCTTCTAAAAGATCCTTTATAAACTTTGCCTGGGATAACCATTGCTATCAAGAAGTACTTGAAAATTTAATCTAGCTCTTCTTCATACTCATCTTCATACTCATCTTCATACTCATCTTCGTATTGCTCCTCCCATAAGTGATCCGCAGGCGCATCCTTGCCAGAATCATAAATGCGATAATAGTGTTCATTTGGCATGAGCTCTCTAAAACTGCTGCCAGCCATGGCCAAAGCTAATGCAGTGAAATGACTGGCGTCCAGCACATCAGTGATGTAAAATGTACTGCTACATGCTCCACCTATGCTCTTGATCGGGCCGTGACGAATCTCCAAATCGTGGATATACCTACGCAACTTCTGTGCATCATTTTGATGCACAATCACTCGTGTGATACCTTTGTTACGATTGAGTAAGCGAAATTTATCGTCTATGGTAAGGGGTCTTATTTGTGCCTGATTGTTTTCATCAATGAGCAACAAACAGTCTTTGACCTTGATACTGCCTTTGGTATGGCTGTTATCAGGAGTTTCCTTGGTACTCCAAGGACTTTGACAGTCCACATGTTCAACATAGTAGCTTTTGCCACCAGTTTTTAAGATCCACATGGGAACAGAAGGATCTTGCAAGTGTTTTTTATTGAATGCAAACACTACATCTTTACAACCTAGTTCTATCTATGACATTTTATTTTCCTTTCAATCTAGAACACATCATTTCAAAATCACTTTGTCTAGAAGCAATCTGGCTATAACTGGCCTTGGGATTACGTTCTCTGTACTGTGCTTTTTCTTTTTCTATACACTCATCATATTTATTACCACATGCTGCAACCAGCAGCGATAGAATCAATAGCATTTTCATTTTAATATCTCTAAAAAATGTATGACTCTGGTTATTCTCACCATCAACAGAGCCTAACGACTCCACCTGCCGAACAGTCATCACGGACACTATTTACCCCGAGCCATTTCTTCACGCAGCTGGCCAACTTCGCCGAGCAGTTAACGTCTGTCGGGAACGACGGAGAATCTGGTGCGCTAGGTGGGAATCGAACCCACGATACAAGAGGTTTAGAAGCTCCGGCTTTGCCACTTAGCTACTAGCGCATTAATCAATACCCAATTTATAATTTACCAAATGCCCACTCACGTTCTTCGCACCACCAACATTCACCGCAATGCCCTTTGGTGAGTGTAAAACTTTCACAACTCCTAGTAAGTGGAAATAAATTATCTAGCAACTGCAATTCTTTGTACATCCAACTTATTTCTTTTTTATCTATATTAGCGAAAGGCATATAAACTTTTTTATTTAGACTATATAGAGGTCTAATTGTGCCAGGATGCCTTTCAATTTCTGCGCTGGTATTCTTAAAACCATTGGTTATCTCATCAGGAGGATTTTTTGTGATTGCAGTATATAACACTTGAATATTGACAAATTGATCCTGATAAAATAAATTGTCTAGTGTTTGTTCATCAACATAGTGTATGTGATGAAATATGTTGTTGTTGCCAGTGATTTTGATACATTCATCTATAACTTTTGTAGTGGTAGCAGCAGCAGTATAATTTTTCAATTTACTCGCGCAGGTAAAAATGTGTATGGGGTCTTGACTATATTTCATCAAGATGAAAAGCAGTAAAGAACTATCTGCTCCTCCAGAACAACTCACACCCACTGGTCCATCATGTATATGAATCATGTTGTTTACAACTTTGAATATCTTCATGTACAGTAAATATGAAACATTCTTGCTGCTACTAGATAATGGAGCGGGTGATCAGGTTCGAACTGACGACATTTTGCTTGGAAGGCAAACGCTCTACCAACTGAGCTACACCCGCAATAAAACTATTTAACAATGGTAGGCTGCAAAGGCTTACGTGATTCTTTTGAGGCTTCCATGGCAGCAGCATCCTCAGGTGAAATCTTGGCAGCAATATATGTGAATACCTTGATTGGACGCCAAAACTTGGTAAACATGTTGTTGATCAGCAGCACTGCACCCACAATGATAATCACGCCAAGACTGATTAACAGTGCGCCTGTTACAAAGTTTGCTGCTTGAACCACTTCTACTGCAATTTGATTTTCCATGTGTTCCTCTTAAATTGTTTGGTAGGAGATGACGGGATCGAACCGCCGACCTTCGCCTTGTAAGGGCGCCGCTCGTACCAGCTGAGCTAATCTCCCAAATCCTTGGAGCGGGTAACGAGACTCGAACTCGTGACATCTTCCTTGGCAAGGAAGTGCTCTACCAACTGAGCTACACCCGCATGTTGTCAGGCCACTTGATCCCTCAAGCCCCTGACTGAGCCGTTACTCTGTCCGCTACATTTACTTGTGGCAAGGTGTAGTACCCACCTACGATTTTTCTATCACCCATGTAAGCGGGCTTTGGGGCTATCATCGTACGAGCCCTGGCATTATGGTGAAGCCAATTTACCCCCTATTATTAACGAGTAGGGACCCCGAGATTCTGGTGCTGGCGAAAGGAATCGAACCCTCAACCTACGGATTACAAATCCGTTGCACTACCGTTGTGCTACGCCAGCCATGAAACTATTATAGCACGATATTTATAAAGATCAACCAGTTCTTTGAATCAAGTGCCAGCCAAACTGTGTTTGTACAGGCTCACTCACTGCACCCACTTCCAAGGCAAATGCAGCATCTTCAAATGGTTTTACCATCATGCCCGGGCCAAACACTCCAAGATCACCATCTCGTGCTCTACTAGGACATGTGCTATGAGCTCTGGCAAGATCACCAAATTGACTGCCTTCATTTAATTTTGCTCGCACAGTCACGGCTGTGTTCAAATCTGCAACTAGAATATGTCTTGCGCTTACTTGCATAATTTCCTCTTGTTTGGTTGCGGAGCCCGGAATCGAACCAGGATCTCGAGCTTATGAGACTCGCGAATTACCGTTACTCTACCCCGCGTCTGTTATTCTTTACGACCGCCAATCAATTGTAGCATGGCAATGAAAATATTAATAAAATCCAGATACAAAGTCAATGCACCTAGAGTTCTAATTTTACCATCATCTGCACCGCTGTAATAAACTTCTTTGAGCTTTTGCACATCGTAGGCTGTGAGTCCCACAAAAATTATCACTGCCAACACATTGATTACCTGCGCCAATACTGGTAGTGCAAGCCAAATATTTACCACACTGGCAATGATGATACCGATAAGGCCTACCATGAGAAACGTGCCCATGCTGGTGAGATCACGTTTGGTAGTGTAACCAATCACTGCAAAACTTCCAAATGTCACTGCTGCCATTAGAAAGGCAGTGATAATGCTGGCACCTGTGTACACTAAAAATATGCTCCCAAGACTTAGACCTTGAGTGATTGCAAAACCCAAAAACAACAGAATCAGAGTGTTGCTGCTGAAACGTTCACTGCCAAAACTCATGGCCAGTACAAATGCCAGCGGGCTTAAGATGATCAACCAGGTCAGTAAACCTCCCGTGTACAAGAATGGCAGCATACTGGCCAAGCCGGCTGTGACAGCACTGATAGTAAGTGCGGCAGTCATGCGTAGGAAAATATCTCTAAAAAAACTTTGAACTCCACTGTCCAAAAGTTCAATGCTATTTGAAATGTTCATGAGTAACTCCTTGAATGTTGGTATTATATGCAACAACCATGGGGTTGTCAACTACATCACTACCCCATGGTTGCCATTTCTAAAGCCCACTGTGCCACCTTCGGCTTCAATACGTTTGACCACATCTTCAAACAAGATAGGCGCAAAGTCAGTTTGCTCCACACACACGCAATGATAGCGAACGTCAACTTCGTCACTATACAATACTTCTCCGGTGCGAGCATCAACTCCACGAGCCTTACGCACCCGATTGGCATGAGTGTGACCGTGAATGTTGGTACCAAATCGGGACAAGCTATCAGCATGCACAGGAATGTGACTCAAGATCATGCCGTTCATCACATGGTAAGCTCGCAGTTCACGAAAGTATTCACGATATTCTGTGTCACGAAATATGTCGTGATTGCCACGGATCAACACTTTGTCACCGTTCAAACGAGCCAAAGTAGGCAAAGCTCTCCGATTGATAACCACATCGCCCAAATGGTATACCTTGTCGTTGGGACGCACACGTTCGTTCCAACGCTTGATCATTTCTTCATCCATTTCCTCAGGCGTGTCCCATGGACGCAATTTGGTCACTCCGTCATTGCGCATGAATCTGCACACGCCTAAGTGTCCAAAATGTGTGTCACTGACTAAAAAAACTGCTGGCATCATAACCTCTCTATTGCTCGTCTAAATAATATTTCCTGTTTGGCAAAGGCCTCTATCTCCCATGGACGATTCATGTACTTGGTCCTTTCGGGATAAAACTGTCCTCGCCAGTATTTCTTTCCTTTTTCAGCACGTAGTATGCCACGTGCCAACTGTTTCACATGCACCATTTCATGTGCCAATGTGATTCCCAAAAGATGCGCTGCTGCTGGTTTCAAGGTAACCACTATGCTATCAATTTCCGGCAAGGGCACTGTACAACCGTCATTGTCCTCGCCCACATGCTTGCTGATTTCCACAAGCAAAAACTTTTTACTTTTTGTTAATTTTAGCTGTTTTATAATGCTAGGCAATATTGCTTCTACAATAACCTTGCATTTTTTGCTACGAGATTTAACAGCGAATTGCATATAGAATCCTTAGAAATACCTATTGCAGCAAGTATATACTAAGGATCCTTTATGGTCAACCAGGTTATGCAGTTGCGGCTTTTATAACAGCAAAGTTGAATACCGGTTGCTCTGTGGTTGTACCACCTGTGGTAGCAAACGTAATGCGGAAGCTGCCATCAGTGACATTGGTAACATGGATCATGTATAGGTCCAATCCAGATCTTTGTTGCACTATGATCACATCATTGACTGATACAGTGTTGTTGGTTACACTGAATGATGTGTACGAGCTGCTGCCTGCTGCTGATGCAAGAGTGATTGATCCATTGGTCTTGTTTATGGTTACACCTGCGGTTCTTGCTGTGGCCTGTGTGACTGTGCCTCCAGATCCTGTGGCATATCCAATAGCACCAGATCCTGTGACCAGAATTGAACTGTTGGCAATGATATTGCCGCTTACCCCAATACCCCCTCTTACGATTAGAGCTCCTGTGTTGATATTGGTTGAAACGGTAGTGGCCGGTATAACCACATTACTAAATGTGGAGACTCCTAGTGTCATGGATGTGGTGGTTGCACTAATAGATTGAATAGCGTTATTGTCGCTACCAACCAAACTGATATATGCACCAGAGGATGCAGGTGCAGCAGTATTAATTCTGAACTCATTGCCTTGAACTCGAACACTTTGTAGAGATACTTGAGCACCTACCCACAAATTGCCACCAATACCGGCACCGCCTGAAATCACCAGTGCACCAGTTGTGGTACTTAAACTGGTTGTGGTATTACTCAATGTGACTATTCCTGCCACATTCAGTTGACTGGCAATACCTACGCCACCTGAAACCACTAGTGCACCAGTGTTACTAGTAGTAGCAGCAGTGGTTGCCCTTATGACCACATTGCTGGTAGTGCCGGTGCCAAGCACCACATTGCCAGCCACATGCATGTTACCACCTATACCAGCACCACCAGCCACTATGAATGCACCTGTGGTGCTGGATGAAGAAATGGTTGTGGCATTCGCAAAAAGATTACCACCAGCAAGAATATTTTTAAATGCTGCTATACCACCGTTGGTTACTATTTGTCCGGTTGATGTGCTGGTAGTTTCCACTGTACCAAGAGCAAACAATGGCGATGAGGCTCCTAGTGTTAACCCTCCTCCAATGCCCACACCACCCGTTACCACCAGTGCGCCTGAAGTGGCTGTTGGTGCAGATGTGGTTGAACTTATGACCACGGTGCCTGCTGCATTTAAATTGCCACCAACTCCAACGCCGCCTGTTACAACCAATGCCCCTGTAGTACTGCTTGTACTACCAGTTGTATTTGATAATGTTGCGACGCCAGCCACGTTCAACTGAGCAGCTACATTAAGATTATTACCAATGCCAACACCGCCGATTACAACCAGTGCGCCTGTGGTACTGCTTGAACTTTGTGTGTTGGATACAACCACAAGGTTGCTGTTGGTATTTGTACCAATCTTGCTGTTCGCATAGGTTTGAAATGCACCTAAATTGGCCTGTATGGCTACCACATTGGCATTGGCAAAAGTCTGATATGCACCAATGTTGGCAGATAAGTCGCCTGTGCCTGCAATGACCAAAGCGCCTGCCACACCCACGCCGCCTCTGACAACCAAAGCACCTGTGGTGGTTGAGACTGAAGCTGTGTTGGCGTTGACCACCACATTACTTGTAGAGCCTGTGCCTAGTATCACGTTTCCTGCTGCATATACATTGCCGGCTACGCCTACTCCGCCTGCAACTACCAAAGCACCTGTGGTGGTGCTAGTACTAGCCACATTGCTTTTTGCCACTATATTCCCACTGGCACCTGCCACTTGAAGTCCGGTTGCGGCAGCAGCACCGGGAAAAATCCATATGTCTTGAGCGGAATTCTCGGAAGTAAAGCCTACATATGGACCTCCAGCAATTATTCCAAGCCTGTTTGGAGATGCACCAAGATAGCTGGCATATCCAACAACACTTGTGCCTAAATTGGCAACACCAGTAGTGTTTAATGAACCACCAGTATAAGTGTCTCCACTTACCCCCATTCCGCCACGTACTACCAACGCACCTGTTGTGGTTGAAGATGATTGTGTCTGTGAAATAATCACTGTGTTGCTGGTAACCGTGCCGCCTAGTTTGATTGAACTGCTTTCCATGGCAATGGTGTTGATCAAACCAAGATCGCTGCCGTATATGCTGAACTGTGCTCCAGTTGCCACTGGATTGGCACTGATAAATCGTAATTCGTTGCCTTGTGTTACGGAAAGTAAAGCTGTGTTAAATCTTATATTACCAAAAGCCGCTAAAGATATAGTGCCTGCTACTCCAATACCGCCACCAACCACCAAGGCCCCAGTGGTACTGGTAGTGCTGATAGTGTTGGCTACAACCACTAGATTGCTGTTGGTGTTGGTGCCAATCTTGCTGTTGGCATAGGTTTGAAAAGCTCCAAGGTTGCCACTGAGTCCGGTACCGCCACCCACTGCCACTGTGAGGCTACCAATATTAGCAGATACATCACCAACCCCAGGAATGGTAAGTGTACTGCTAGTAGTAACTGCTCCACCAACATTAAGTGCTCCGCCAATGCCCACGCCACCTGTGACCACTAACGCACCTGTGGTTGTATTACTGCTTGCTGTACTATTGCTGAGTGTGGTTATGCCTGCTACATTCAGCTGACTGGCGATGCCTGCGCCGCCAGATACCACCAAAGCGCCAGTGGCTGATGTGGCGCTAGGCACGGTGCTAGTGATAAAGGTTTCGCCACCAGTGTACACACGCCCGCCAACAGCTAGTCCACCTGTACCAGTGATAACCAGTGCTCCTGTTGTTATATTTGTGCTAGATGAATTATTGGTTAGCACCACATTGCTGCTGAACCGACTAACACCAGAAACATTAAGCGCACCGTCAATACCAGCACCTCCAACCACTACCAAAGCACCTGTGTTAGTGGTAGTACTTGCAATTCCAGAGGTTGCCACAATGTTGCCAGCAGATATAATTGCACCGCTTACCCCAATTCCGCCGGCGACCACTAGTGCGCCAGTATTAAAGCTGGTACTTGCGGTGCCACTACGAGCAACAATGTTTCCAGCTGCCTGTATTACGCCGCCAACTTGTAGAACGCCGCCAATGCCTACTCCGCCCGTGACCACAAGTGCGCCAGAACCGGAACCAAGAGTTCCTGTTGCACTAGTGAATGCTACATCGCCACCCACATTCAAACGTCCACCAATGCCTGCACCGCCTGTGCCGCCTACTACCAGTGCACCAGTCACAGTATTAATGCTGGCAACTTGACTCATTGCTGCAATATTACCTGCTGTTTGCAAAGCTCCACCAACTTGGAGTGCACCACTGATACCTGCGCCACCTGTGACCACAAGTGCTCCTGTGGTGGAATTTGAACTGCCTGTGCCGCTGGCCGCAACAAGATTACCACCAAACATGCCCACACCAGCAACTGCCAAGCCACCACGTGATACCAATGCTCCGGTGGTTGTTGTGGTTGTTGCTGTGGTAGCAGCAGCCACTATGTTGCCAGCTGCTTGGATGACACTGCCTGTTTGCAGCACTCCACTGATACCTGCACCGCCTACTACTACCAGTGCTCCTGTGGTTATACTAGAGCTTCCTGTGCCACTGCTTGCCACTATGTTGCCAGCTGCTTGGATGACACTGCCTGTTTGTAGCACTCCACTGATACCTGCGCCACCTGTGACCACTAGTGCACCAGTGGTGGAATTTGAACTGCCTGTGCCACTAGCAGCCACAAGGTTACCACCTGCTAGTATTACACCAGCTGCTGCAATACCCCCTTGTGACACAATAGCACCAGTTGTAGTGTCTGCTGTGACTGTGTTGCCCAAAGCCACAATGTTACCGCCAACGTTTAATCTTCCCCCAATGCCTATGCCGCCGTTTGGAACTGAGATCGCTCCTGTGCTGGCCGATGTAGAAACATTAGACCCCAAGATCTGTACATTGGTGTCTATTAATAAATTACCATAAATTCTGGTTCCGGATAGTAGTTTTGCCATATTATTACTTATTCAAAAAATTCAATTAGCGTAATCCTAAACTTTTTACAATTGTGGTGGTCACAGTTGGCACGATTACAGGCGCAGTTGGTCTATAGTAATAGACAAAACTGCTGATGTCCACAGCAGAAATTAAATCATCAACTTCTGGATCCAAACTCACATCGTCAAATAATGCAGTGATCAACACACTGCTGTTCGCATCAAAAGATTCTCCATAGGCTCTATAGTAATTGGAACTGTAGTCACCAGCAGCAAATCTTTCTACCAGCAGAACATTTCCGTTGGTTTTGAGATTGTCCATGGTATAGTAGTTTGTTCCAACATTTGCAATCAAGTTCACCCAACTGGTTTCTTTGGTAATCAATGTGGGACCTGCTACGGCTTGTGTGAATATCTGTATGTTGCCGCCCAACTGAAAGAACATTTGTCTGTCAATGGCATTGTTCCAACTCAACAGCACTTGTTGTACCAGTGCAGTGTTCCATGCTGGGGTATAAGTCTGTGACACAGATGCCACCAGAGCAAAAGCTTCACCAGATTTAAAACCAGTGTATCTACCCACATTGGTTAATGGAAAATTACTATAACTTGATGACAATCCAATGCTGTTCCAAACAATTCTCACTGCACCATCGCCACCTTTGCCACTAGGCTGAGACGCTCCTAGTCCATTACCCTGGCCAGATGCTCCGCCTCCACCTCCACCATAGAGCCCACCATCTCCACCTTTTTGGCCTCCAATAAAGTTGTTCACATTATCACCGCCTGAGGTGCCTCCACTGCCACCGGTGCCAGGAGTGCCATCGCCAGGCGTGCCTGCTGTACGAGAACCTGCTACACCGTTGGTGCCTCTACCATAGATATCAACACCTCCTCCACCGGCTCCTGCACCTGTGCCATTACCGTTGCCATACAAGCCTGCACCAGCACCTCCGCCACCAGCACTGCCATTTACACCCGAACCTGCTGCTGTGCCTAGGGTGCTGGTTGTGCTTCCATTGGCGCCTCTTCCTCCTGGGCCACCATAACCTGCTGCGCCACCGCCACCACCTGCTTGGCTGCCAAAAGCACTTGAGGATGCATCTCCACCAATGCCACCAACTGCACCACTGGCTGCACCTAGAATCAGTCCGCCAGCTCCGCCAGTGGCACTGCCTGATCCACCACCTACATTTTGACCTCCGCCGCCTCCGCCGCCGCCCACAGTCAAAATATCAATGAAATAACTGTTGCCACCATTGTTGCCGTTTTGTCCCGGTACAGCAGCAGCTCCGCCAGCGCCAACCACCACTGTGTATGCAGTGCCTGGTACCACAGGATAGTTGTTTCTATAACCTAGGCCTCCTCCACCTCCACCTCCACCATCAGCGCCGCCGCCACTTCCGCCACCACCAATGCACACAACATTAACACTGCTGACTCCTGCAGGTGCAGTCCAGCTGTAAGTGCCTGGCACCGTGAATAGTGCTTCTTCAAAATATTCTGCTTCGTTTAACGATCCGGCCACTGCCAGGCCGCCTGTGGCAAATTCTTTTTTAATCAAGCCGTCTACAACTGAACCAATTGACACTTCATCAAATTCAACTGCTGAAGTCACTTCAAGATTGGCACTTATTTTAGAATAAGTGACCTCATCAATTTCCCCTGATGTTACTGTGAGGTCTCCTCCAGCATTGATTTTATTGATAAAAAGGGTCATGTTTATCCAAAAATAGTATCAATGCTATTAGTAGCCTGATTGTATACCTGATACACAGCCACAGTATTATTAGCTGAATACGTGAATCCTAGTCTGTTGTTTATGTATACATTTGCAGAATATACATTGCCTGCAACACCAAGACCACCTCTTACTACCATGGCTCCAGTGGTTGGAGATATTGATGTGGTTACCGCAGTGGCCACAATGTTACCGCCCACGTTCAACACTCCAGTAACTGCTGCACCACCTGACACAATAAGTGCGCCGGTGTTGATATCAGTGCTGGCCGTGCCGCTGGCAGCTATGATATTGCCACCAACATTCAATCGTCCGGCTATGCCCACACCACCTGCAACTGTCAAAGCGCCTGTGGTGCTTGAAGTGCTGGCATTGGCTGTGGTAATAGTTGCTGCATAATTCACTGTGAGATTGCTCACAGTCTTGCCCATTAGCACACCAAATACTGTTGTACCTAGTCCAACAAATGTATTTGAAGGTGCGTCTGTTTCCAGCTGCCAATGATTTCCAGTGTAAAAAGTGTCTTCACTGGTTGTAAGATCAAATTTTACAAACAGTCTTTGATTAGCATCATTAAACCTATAGTAAAGTTCATAAGCATAAGTTGAAGTTTCATAGGTCAGTATGAAATCGCTGGCATCAAATGATGCTTTTTCTTGATTGTTCAGCAATGATTCCACATACAGTTGCGGCACCGCGGCTGTGGCACCAGAACCAACTGCTCTTGCAAAAATTCTATAGGTTTCAACAGCAGGAACGTATCTTCCTGTGACCAAACAGGATATTACAACTTCTGAAACGTCATTCACTGACATGGCACCGGCTGGGATACTTGCAAACTTTACATAGAAATTGCTAGTACTGTCCACTGTGTTAACCATTTCCATTCCAGTAATAAATCTACTGAAACTGGTTCCACCCACGCTGAGATTA
>SXGQ01148806.1_pt1 | contig 13145 bp, 25 predicted proteins | sample 3178371 | NCBI WGS metagenome assembly SXGQ01 (sample SAMN11356859, study PRJNA531348) | freshwater metagenome | isolation source: freshwater sample F1-20 | place: China: Fuxian Lake, Yuxi | collected 2017-12-25
AATAAGGTCAAAATATTGTAGGATCCCAGTTATAACCTCGTCTTTTATAGATTGATTTTCTTTAATTGGATTAATGAACTTCAACACCTCTTCTAGTTTAATCTTAACAACAGCGTCAGTAGAGGTCTCTTTTAGTTCAGTTAGCTCTGTCTTAATTTGCTCTAGTTGGCTATTAAGATAGACCTTAAGGTTTTTCGTATCTGAAATATTAGTAATGTATTCTTTCAGTACTTCTTTTTGTCTTTCAGACATGCCTTGATATTTGTTGTTAAACTTCTCAACTAATATTTTGTAAGTAAGAAGACGAATCTCTTTGTCCTCTTTCATAAACTCTTCTACTAGAGACTTAGGAGCTCTAGAGTTAGATAGATCTTTGGCAGTCAGATGCTCAAGAAGGTTAATCTTGTTTAGAATAAGCTGCTTAGTGTCTACTGATTTCGTATTTTGGCTCTCAAAAATAGTGTAAATAGAAGCAAAAGGCTTGTAATTATCAATCTTTGCTTTAAAGAAGTTCTCTAGATCGTAGTTCTTTTTGATCTCTTTGATCAAATTGTACTTAAGTTTTGATATCTTTTGAAGGTCTAACTTCTTATATTGTTCAACAATAGTTGAAATTAAGATCTCGGCTTTAGATTCATTTAGCTTTGGGCTAGCTGAAAATGTGCTGTACAGACTATATTCTTTTCCTAATTCTGTATTTGTGAAATACTTTTTTAAGATTTTAACTGCCTTTGAATCTTGATTATTCAGAAGATCCGAAGTCGTCTGTCTAACTAGCAGTTCAAATAAAATACCGGTATTACGATATTTGCTGTGTTTTACCTACGCCCGAGGTCGCAAAAAGGACCCACTATTGAGAATCAGTAGTACACCCCTACTGCGTCTCAACTGGGCCTGCTATTGCGTCGCAACTGGCCCACCTTATTGAGAACGGCTGCACCCCCTGCGATCCTGCGATTGAGAGGCAGTCGCAATAAGGGCCATCACACGAAAGCCCCGCGCCATGGCAGCAGCAGGGCAAACGAAAGCCCCGCCGTGATGGCAGGGCAGCAAGACAAAAGAAAGCCCCCAGCGTTAACCGGGGGCGGGTGAGCGTATGGGGTGCGGTTTTATCGGGACTGCAGCAACCACTGGCCTTTGTCGATCATGGCGCGGCAACCGCTGCAAGTTATGGCGCACCACGCGAAATGGTAAACACGGGCCACGGTTCCACAATGGGGGCAGACAATTGGGCGCCCTGATCCGTTGCGGGGGGCGCGGGTCCAGCGGGTGACGGTCTGAGGGGTCATGGCTGAGCCTCAGCGATTGCCGCCTCTACCTTTCGCCTGCTAATCCCGTGAGCCTTGAAAGCGATCACGACACGAGCGCCGCGCTTGTGGCAGAGCTGGCAGTCCGAGCAGGTAAGGGTGTCAGATCGCTGAGCAGGGCAAACGAGCACAGTATTTCCGGCGGGGGTGTGCCACGTGGTGCGTTCTTCCGTGCTTGGCACAGTGATCACGGCGGGGAGACCTGCATCGATGGCACGGTCTGCGGCGGTTTCGCTTTCGGTGCTCACGTTGATGCGAAAGCCTTGGCGGTTTGCTTGCCGCACGAGCGATAGATTCTCACCCTTTGTGAGGTCGTGGTGCGTGTAGGTAAACCCTCGGCGCCCTTTGTTTGCTTCAATAATGCCCCGAATAAAACGGCGGGAGATTCTGCCGTTTGTGTGGGGTAGATCGCCAGCCTGATTGGCCCGCCAAATTTGATCAGCGGGAAGGCTTGCAATATTTGAAAGAAAGCGGGGGAGAGTATCGCCCCTCTCTGCGTTTGTGACGGCTGCCCAATGGATCGCCAAGGGCCCCCCGTTTGCATAGCAGCCATTATTGAGAAAAGGGCACGAGGGAGAGCACGTGGCACGGCTTGAGGTGCTAACGGGGATGGGCCCCGTCTTGGCGTTACCACTGCGCAGGGTAAGGTGAAAGCGGAGCTCTGAAAGCGTGGCCATAGGTTGGGGTGCGATTGGAAGGGGTGAAAGCGTTACCACTGGGCAGGATCACAGCCCGGCATGGCAGCAGGCTCAGGGTCACGGCTGATCGGTTGATGCTGCCACCCTTTGCGGGGCTGATAGAGGTAGAGGTGCTCACAGCAGCAGCCATCAGCCCACTGGGCCAGGTCTGACAGCGTGGCAAACGAGCGGGGGGATACGTTCAGATCGCCCCTTTCGTGGTAGTAGAGGGGGCGAGCTTGGGGGAGGGTTTGGCGCTGCCAATCCTGCTCAGTCTCGAGACTGCTCAAATCACCGGGCGCGATCAGGCCAGAGGCGCCCTTAGCGGTGTTGTATTTGCTCTGCAGGATGGGGAGCTGATGGGAGGGGTATCCGTCCCAATGGCAGTAGACAGCGCGAAAGGTCTGGCCGGATTGAACGGCAATAGCGGAGCGGGTCGCCATAGGTTGGGGGTGCGATTGGAAGCGGGAGGCCGCTTGTGGCCATTATTGCCCCCACCTAGTGGTAGGAGCTAGGGGCGTTTGGCCGGCTTGGCGATTGGCACAGGCTCAGGGCTCAGATCAGGCCCAGCAAGCGCAGCCATGAGTCGGGGTGATCAGGTTCTAGATCATCATCAGCGGGGGTGGGCACGGTGTCGCTGAAAGTCCAGCTTTCCACTTCTTCAAGGGTGGGCACCTGATACCACCCCACTAGATCGTCAAACGTGGCGCGATAGTTTGCGCCCTGCGGGATCCAGTAGAGCCAGAGCGAGCCAGAGGGAGAGCGTTTGACGGCTCCTAAATAAGGGAGGCGCCCGGGCTCAGGCTGAAAGTCCACTTCTGCGGGATACTGCTGCAAACTTTCAGGCTCAGGGGTGGGCTGATAGCTCAGCGCCCTTGCCGTTGCCTCTTGAAGTTCTGCAAAGGTGCGGGCCTCTTGCATTTGCTGCAGTGGGGAGGCATCAACGGGCCCAGTGGGGGAGCCTGTGCCCCATTGCGCAACTTTCAGGTCGCGGGCCCACTGATCGCGATAGCGCCATTTGCTGGCGGATCCGTCTAAGGGGATTGAGCCAAAAGCGTGATCCCATAGGCGGGCCAAACGAACAGCGGCTTGCTTGGTGCCGTCAAACGAAGCACAAGCGGCAAGACCTGAGGCGCTATGGGTGATGGCCCAATGGCGAGGGGCAGCAGAGAGGCCACCTTTTACGAGGGGCCGGTGCACTGATAGGTGGGCGCCCTGCCAAACAGTGGGCACGGTGCGCTCGTGGTCATTGCATTTGATCGTTGCGGTTTGCATGGCTGAAAGGGTGAGGGTATGGGGTAAGGGTCAAACAAAGGAGGGAAGCTCAGGGCTTACGGCTTGCAGGCGATAGGACCACGTATCTCCATTAATGGCGTTTGCATGCTTGAGCAGCATCAGGGCAGCAGCCCAGGGGCGGGGGCGCGAACAGGGGACGTAACCAGCGTGGGCGCCTTTGTAACGGGTGAGAACGAACACGGAAGGGGGCGGCGGGAAGGGGTGCGATTGGAAGGGCTCCCCGCTTGCTGATCAATATAGAGCACCTAGGGGTAGGCGTTAAGGGTGCGAGCCGCAAATTAGGACGGCCCGCTGATTGGCACATGGTGCGGCGCCCTGATCCGGTTTGATCCGATGGGTCATTGATGGGCACGCCATAGGGGCAGCAGGCTCAGGGGGCACCTAGGCAAAAGGGCACCCCATAGCGCCCCTATATATAAGGTCTCGCGCTCTCGGCTGAGGGTGAGGTGCGATTGCTGCGCCCGCTCTAATTGTTTATTCTAATTAACTTGCACAAATATTTGCACAGTATTTATATTTGCCTGCAGTATTTGTAGATGTTAATTCTTTATACTTTGCACAAATATTGCATTTGCATTTATATTTGCATTTAATCGTATTTGTTAGGAATTACAAATATTGTAAAAGTACGATTGCAAAGTATAAAGAATTAACAATTAGACACTAGTACATTTGTACTACCTATAAACCCAAAGGGTCGCGTAACCAACCCCCCTATAAACCACCCCCCCGCAAGTCCCCCACCCCTTTTAAACCACCCCCCTGCGAGTCCCCCGGCCCTTTTAAACCAACTGCCCGCAAGTCTCAACGCAGAACCATCGACGAAAAAACTTCGTTGAACTTTGTGACGGCAGCTTTTTCAGCGATATCAATGAAATTGAATTTGGCCTTATGCCCTTTGATTGGAATCTCGGTCATGACTCTGAAGTATTGAGTTCCCTTTTTGAGGCGGTTGACAAAGTAAATACCGGGCCGTGGGTTCTGGGTCAATCTGCTTGCAAAGTAAGGGTGGTAAATGCTTTCTTCGTCAAGGTAGATGTAACTGGAAAAACCTGTTGGAGACGCATCAGCCTTTCTGCGTGAACCGTAAATATCCGCAGAGCTAATGCCACCATTGAGAGCCGAAAGTATTTGTGTGTACTGACCTTGCGACATGCGGCCATATGCATTCAATCGAATCTTTTTGCTGCGCAAATTGGGAACAAACATTTTGCCGCGTTGTCCAACTTGTGTTTGCTCGCCGTAGGCATTGGTCACGATGGTGTTAAGCAACGCGCCCTGAAATCTGGTCATGTAATGCTTGCCACCGTAGATCTGAGGTAGCAGGTATTTGGCTGGTGGGTTGCCGCCAGAAGCTTCATCGCGAATAAAAATCATCGCCTCTAGGTACTCGCCTTTTTTTTCAGGCTTTTTGTAAATTTTTGGAAAAAACGCATTAACCGTAAAAGGCACAGGACCTTTTGGGTTGCCTTGAAAAATTGAGCGTGATTGTGATTTCAATTCTTGCGAAGCGGCATATGCAGCTTTAGCCAGAGCAACTTCCGAGGCTCTGGGAATTTGAATTTCTTGCAGCTTTTTAATGTTGCCGATCAGCTCTTCAGGTTTGAACTCAATTTCCAGCACAACCGTTCTCCGCTTTGTCTAAGCATAAAAAAAATCACCCCGGTGAGACCACTGCCTCAGCACGGGGCGATCCAATCGCGAACTCACTGTAGCACGCCACTGCAGGCTGTAGCGCCTCATGGCCTAAAGGGCAGGTCTGTGGTGTCCATCACGGTGATCAGGACTCCCGGAGCCTCCTGCCCGACGCAGTAACGCTTGTGAGCATTGATGCTGTAGACCAGCGAATCGTCCGCGATCATGCCGGCGTAAACAAGGCTATCCAGTACGCCACGGGTGAGCTTGTCGAGATCAGGGCGGGTGATCTTGTGCGTTGGTGCGCGGCCCAACAGGTTGCCGTTTTTGCCGTAATGATGCTTGGGACGCGGAAAGCAAAACACCAAAGAGACACCAACGGGTGTGTCAATGGCTGCGGTGATGTTTTGCTTCCTTGCATCGGCAATGATCAGATCACGCCAAGGTTTCAATGCCTTGCAGGATTCAATCATGCGGCCACCACCAACGTGGCGTTTGCTGCCTTGGGGTGCAGGGATGCCGATGGTCTTCCATGAATACGACTGGTTCATTACTGCTTTAGGGTCAGTCGTTTGGCCTGCCATGCGTATTCGTCTCTTTGCATGATGTATTCGTGCGTGAAGACGTTAGTGCCGCATGAACGGCATTTCAGGTGACGCAGGGTGTGATCTTGGCAGGGATAGGTCTTGACCACACGCATTGACGTGGAGCCGCATTCAGAACAGGTGTGTTTCATGGGTTCAGGCGAACGAAGTGATAGCCACCAGCCCTGTGTCCTTTGCGGATGGCGCGGGAAACGGCAGTGGTGGTGACGTGAACAGCACGAGCGGCTGCAGTTTGTGATAAGTAAACCTGACCGGTTTCAACGCATCGCACACGTTTGGGTTGACATGTAGGCACGTAACGCTTGGGGTATTTGGTCAAGATTTCATCGACAAGTTCTTGATCTTCAAGGACAAAGAACAAGTTGATGCGCTTGAATCCACCGAAGTACTGCATGTGATCACGTGCAAATTTGCGCACGTTTTCAGGTGTGAAATATTGCGGTGAACCAACAACAGCACGATTTTTTGTGCCGCGTAGACCACGTGCAATCCAGTACTTGATGATGTTTTTGTGAACGCCCAAGGCTTTGGCGAGATCGTGAGTACTTAGATATTTGTACGTTGGTTCAAACAGGTAACCCAAATGGCTGAGTTTGTTTTTGATGGAATGTGCCGAACGCTCTTTAAAACCTTGGCCAGTATTTTGAATGTTGAAAGTACGAACCAAGATTTCGAGTGGCATTGATTCAGCCAACTCTTTGAGCAGTTGAATCTCGCGTTGATCCCAAATGCGACGTTGCTGTGCGTAGTACTTTGTGCGGCATTTGATTGAACAGGTGAGGCGTGTTGAGGTTCGACCTTTGCTGATGATTTGAAGCTTGAAACGAATGCCGCAGGCGGCGCAGACACGGGTACGGCGTGGGCGGGACAAGGTTCAGACGGACAGGAACTCAGACGGTGTGCGAGCGATCAGGCGCATGCAATTGACCACAGTGGCGCCATCAGGAATGAATGGATCTTTGGGATTGGCCATGGCGGCCTCCAAGATGTCGCACATTTTGTCGATGGCGGCTCTGGCCTGTCTGCGTGCAAGCTCTTTGGAGTTGTAGGCAAATTGGCTGCTGATTGATGCAGCGACCAGATCGATAACGTTGAAGTTATCAAGCGAGTCAGCGATGGTTTCTGAGTTGTTCATTTTGGTTGCTTAGTAAAGGCAGCGATTAACTTGCACCCAAATACAAGGCACCGATTAATACAGCGGTGAGAATGCAGATGGTGAGTGTGGCAACAGTCGTCATGCCCGCACGGTCCAGAAAGGTGTGCCGACTTTTTGCACTGCAGTACCAAGAGCCTTAGCGGTGTCTTCCAGCTCTTTGGTGTTTTCACGTGCAGCGATCACATCAGCGCAGTTGCTGAAGTCATAGGTGACACGTCCGGGTGAATAGACGTAATTCACCTCTTCAAACTTGAAGGTGTTTTCAGCGTCAGTTTTGAGGTGATCAAGATCGCCAGCAAGAACGTGTTGCGTGAGTTCAGCTTGAAGATCTTTGATTTGCTGCTCAATGGCACGCTGTTCGTACTTTAGTTGCGTCAATGCGTGCAACCGCGCTTCGGCAATGCGTTGATAGTTGTCCATCTGCAATCGATTGATGAATTTGGGTGAGAGTTGAGATACCAAGGCAGACAATCAGAAAAACAAACGGGCGCATCGTTCCTGCAGTTCAGAGGTGTCTTCAGTGGGAGCAGGGTCAGTGGTGTCGTGCCACTGGATTTTGTTCCAGAGGTGGCTGTACTCCTTGAAAGCGCGAGCCTTGGCGTCAAAGAAGCTGTAGGCATCGACGAAGTCAAAAACGTTGGCGTCCTTGATTTCGAAGTAATAGCGTTTGGTGTTCATGGTGAGTGACAGGGACGATTGGGAACCCTGTGGCCATGATCATTGCACCCCTATGGGCAGGTGTCAAGAGTTTTGCAAGGAAAACGCCGTAAGTCGTTGAGTCCAATGAGTCTCATGCCGCTCAAGCTCCTTGCCTGCGGCAGCAACCGGATAAGCCGGCTGGTCAGGGAAGACGTATAGCGCCATGAAGCGGTTCACCTGAATGCCGTAGTTTTCGGATAAACATTGGCGATACGCCTGCATCTGACACATGGCCTCATCGCTGATCTGTTTGGTCGGCTTGGCCTTGTTCGGTGCTTTGGTCTTGAGGTCAAACAGCACGAACTCGCCGTTGAGCTTCAACAGGGCATCCAAGGTGCCAGCAAATGGGACGATGCCTTCATCACTGCAAACCTGATGTTCTGTACAGACAACGTGGTCAAGTGCTTTCCAGAGTGGTGCGGCAATGATGCGTTCACACCATGGTGCAATTGCCTCAGGAATCTCAGGTGATTCTCTAAGTAAGAACTTTTCAAACCAGTCGTGAATGGCGGAGCCGCGCTTGGCGGCTTGATCACGCGTCTCATCAGGATCGCCACCTTCAGCAATGATCTTTGCCTTCCAACGGCGCAAGGCCATCTTGGTGGCTTCTGATTGCGTTGCTGACAGGATTGACGTGATGCTGCTGTAGCGCAGGTCTGGCCGCTGTTCGTTCCAGTAGTACCGAGGCTGGCCTACCGGATTCCTTTGTATGAGCGGTAGGCGCTGCAACGGCACATCATCGTTACTGCTTGTGATAAGGGTAACGAGTGTCACAGAATGAAGTCAGGTTCCTGATTGTCTTCAGCATCACGCAGCAGGTTGCGATAGGCAGGAAACTCACCTTTGAAATTTACGGCCATTGGATGACGGCGAAATTCATCAAGGGTGAGCTTTGTGCCGGGGGGTGGACTGTCAAGTTGATCAACAGTCCAGTACCCCTTATCGCGTCCATCACGCAATGCCTTCAGAGCATCAATTTCGTTGAAGCGTTGAAGGCGTTTCATGTTTAAAACCGCTCCCAGTTGATACGCCAACGATTGCCATTTGCTGTATTAGTTATGTAACCATCGCGCTTAAGAGCTTGAAATGCGTTACTTAAATTTTTTGCCCATTTAGGTGAACCTTCACTGTTAATTTCCAAATCGGCAGCATTAAATTCAAAAGAAGTTTCAACTTCAATATAGTCTTCAACATTATTTCTGTTGAAAAAATTTCTATTTTGCTGTTTCAAGTAAGGAAAATAATACTTTACTAAAAACAAACGCCAAAATTCTTTTGAATGCGCTTTTACTATTTGAGACGAAATAGATTTAATCTGCTGTCGAGAAATTTGAGTTGAAGGTTTTTCGATTTCAGCAACTACTTTAACTGGATTACCAGCTTCACTAATTAGTTTGAGAATTTTATTGGCAGTAGATTGATCGCCTTTTTTGAATGCTTCAAAAGCGAGAGCTTCAAGTTGTTGAGAGACGGTGGAGTTCATGGGATGCGATTGGAGCGATTGGTTGAAGGTGAGTTGTGCGACAGGAGACTTCAAAACTTTGTCTCCTTGTAAGACCCAAATGAGTCAAGTGTTCCCCAGACCTTGGCCTTGATGGCAGCCTGCATTTCCTGATCGGCAAGCGGATGCTTGACGAATTTGCTGGACAACGGACTAGTGGGGTCTTCGTTGCCGGTCATTGGGACGTGGGTCCAGTAGCAGCCGTCCGAATCAAAGCGGCCTAATGGATGACCGTGGACGGCGTTAGGCGGTGGCGTGCTGCTCTTGGATGGGGCAAAGCTCGCCTTGCTGGATTTGGGGTCCGCCGTGGCCCAGATGTACATGCCGGCGAATTCAGGTGCGTACAGCTTCATCAGTCGTACACCTTGTAACCGTTGATCATGCGCGGGCCAGACGGGACGTGGTCTTCAAGGTGAACGGCGTAGTGCTCGTCACGGAGCCACCGAAAAGCGTCTGGAAGGGGCGCACACCACTCGTCCTGCAGCTTTGCCTGCGTAACCAGCTCCACGGCCCTTCTAGCCGCTTCTACGAGCCTCTCAGGCGCTTCGCGCTTCACAGCATCACGCCACTGGTCAAACGCCTTGTATTTGCTCTGACCAATCGCCTTCGTCGGCGCTTTCTGGTACTCGTTCCAAAACGCTAAGAACTCGTCCGAATAATCCGGCCTTTTGCGAGATTTACGCGAACTAAGATCTTTACATATATGTTTATTAGATTTATCTTTTAAAGAAGAAGAAAGAAGAAGAGTAGAGGCTACGCTCGCTTCCGCTCGCTCCGCCAGCGTACCGGGCGTGTCAAGTGCCTGCTCGATTAAAAAGGCGCAAAACGTAGCTGTGGGAAGGGATCTGGGTTTTTTGACCAGCAGTTTTTCGGCCGTAAAAGCGTCCAAAGTGAGCTTGATGACCATCGAGGCGTCTGGACTTGAAGTAACTTCGGGTTCCATGAGGTCCAAAGGGGCGAGCCGATGGTACAGGTCATCTCCGGTTACCGCAAGTATCCAACCGAACATCTCAAGGAATTCGTTTGAGACGCAATACAACCTTGACAAAGTGGGTATGGTGTTCAGGTACTACAGCCATTTCCCATGGCCATCCAACTGACCGCCAAGGCCAACAGCACCAAGACCGTGATGCTGCACCTCGATCCCGATCTGTACGTGCGCATCAAATCCGCTGCAAAGCACTACAACCTGCCCGCAGCCGTCGCCATGCGCCAAATCCTTGAACAGGCCATGGACGAAGTTGAAGCGAACATCGGCTGATGTCAGACCTCGCTCCCGTCTATCCCAACTTGGCGGGAGTCATCACCCTCTCTGATGTCAAACAGAAAGGGACTGGCTCCTACGCCGCTGATTACATCCCTTGGGCCAAGGTGATGCAGCTCATCAACGCGCACTGCAATGGGTGGCTTCCTGAGCTGATCGCAGCCAACGACTCCTGCTTCGTCCACAAGGCCCCTGACGGCACCGGATACCTCTGTGTCCAGTTCGTCAACGGCAATTGCAGCACTCCGATCTGGCCGTTCGCCATCACCGACGCACGGAACAACCCGATCCCGCTGGAGAAGATCAACGCCCGCAACCTTGCTGATTCCCACCGTCGTGGTGTCTGCTCTGCTGCTGCCGCGTTCTTCGCCTTGGGTTACGAGCTGTGGGCCAGAGAAGAAGTTGCTGCCACTTCCAATCCTGAAACCGTTGAGACTCAACCTGAGATTCAACTGCAACAGGACACGCCCAAGCCAAAACGTGCCAAGGCTGAAAAGCCTGCACCTGAACCAAGCAAACTGCCGCCCAGTGCTGACAGCGAAGAGAGCATCAAAAAGGAACTGATCGATCAATGCGTCGATCTGATCCAGATGAAACTTGATCGCATGCAGCAGATCTCATGGATCGCCGATAAAGCGACAAAGTGGGATCTTGATGAAAGCGGCAGTAAGCTCGCTCAGATGACCGTTGATCAGCTTCAGAGCTGCATTGACGAGCTGAGCAGCAAACCCAACCTGAAACAGTGATGGCCACTCCCGCAGGAAACAAAATGCGGGTGCAGGTGCTTCTTGACCCGGAGGCGCTGTCAATGATGGAACGTGAGGTGCAGCTCCGTTACAACACACCGCACCGGGTCACTGTTTCTTCTCTCGCAAACGAGATCATCAAATCTCACTACGCAATTCTCGCCCCAGAACATGAGTGACTTTGAATCGGCGTTTGACGCCAAGTTCACGTTGTTTGACGTGAAAGAAAAGAAAAGTGATCGCGGCCCTGACAAGACCGGTTCGCTTGAACTTGAGTTGTCGGAAGCCATGAAGTTGGCTGAGTATCTGACCGCTCATCCCGGTGAAGATGGTTACGGCGGTAAGACCGTCATCAAGATTCCCGTGTCTGCGTGGAATCAGCGTTCACAGTCCGGCACTGAATACATCAGTGGCAAGTTGTGGGCAAAGAAGCCTGAGCGTTCCGGTCCGCCTCCGTTCTGATCAATGGCCACTGAAGAGCTGCATGCTTTTTGGGATCTCCAGCGTTTGAATCGCCTCTCTGAGTGGGAACATTTCTCACCAGAACGGGCCAGACGCGGTGAATACACACGTCGCCTACAAGAGGCCAAGCAGCCAATCAAACACGATGGCAATTGATTTCACTGCCCTGTTCCCTGAGCAACCTGAACCCAATCGTGGTCCGGGTGTGTCCTATTGCGTTGCACCGAATGCCCGCATGTTTGACTACGAACTGGTTACTCCCGGCGAGTGTCGGCTGCGTGGTTGCCTCCGTGCTGTTGATGCGAAAGATGCAAAACGCATCCTGCTCAACCGTCACCCCGGTGCAACGCAAATTGAGATCGGAACAGGGCGGCGAATTTCTTCTCCATCAAAGAAGGCTTGATCCATGCTGAACAAAAAACGGTACGTACCCGACAAACTCAAACCGCTGATTCCACCACCACCGCCGGTTCACCCTGATCCTGAAATTGATCGGCAAATGATGGTGGACTACGCGATGAAGCGTTATTTTGCTCAGCTATTTATTGACACCGAGTCTGACTAATGAAACGCATCAGCATTAAAGAATTGACGCAGATTTGCGCGTTGATGCTTGAAACTCAGCCATCAAAACACGGCGCTGAAGATTACGACGTGATGGACAACCGTCAGTACATCCTTGATGCGCTGTACGTCATCGACGGCCGCCACAAGCCAACACACGCAATGCACAGCCTGTACACGGGTCTGTGGCGCAAGTACGTGAAGCGTTGATGAAGGCGCTGTTTTGGCTACCCCGCTACCGTTCAAACAGATGGGTGCCGGTGATGGCCGCTCCAAACGCTGACTTCCAGTTCACGGAAGGCCACGTGCGCATCCTGCTTTGGATGTGTGAATCGCACCAAGATTGGGTTGATGCTGCATCAGCCAAAATCATGGAAAATGGCGAAATGCCGTCAGACAATTTGATGCGTTGCCGTGAAGGCATTGCTGATTTGAAGTGTTGGGCCTATCGCCTGCTTGAGGTGATTGAAGCGACCCCAGATGACGAAGAATATGACGATGATGATGAAGAAGAGTCGGACTTCGACGATGTCAATTCACAGGAACTGGCGGATTTCGTCAGTCATCTCGAAGCGGGATGGAGCGTACATCGATGTGCTGGAAGACGGTCCACACATCCTGTACAGAAGCTGCGCCGGTGGTTACTGTCGCTATTCCGATGATCTTTGGCAGGCTGAGATCTACATCGAGCATCTGTTAGCCAAGGTCACTCCGGCTGACTGATTGCTTGCTGCAGCATCTCATCTGCCAGTTCAGGGCGGCCAAGGTTACGAGCAGCCTCACCAGCTAACCACTTGGTCATCGTGCGCTGCTGATGAAGCATCGTGTTGAGCAGTATCGCCGCGTTGTATATACCTTTGATATCTCCATTGTGCAGCCACTCTTCCAGCATCTTGGCTGTGGCTACCTCAGAGAAATGACTTTCCTGAGTGCGTTCAATGGGATGCCATTCCATGGGCATGTTTGGCTGCATTGATAGCCTCACTTTCGGTATCAAAGCAGCTTGGCAGGTAATACGCAGTGTTTTGCTTTAGAAACCACGCAGACCAATATCCATCGACGCCAAAGCGAACCCAGACGGCACCAAAGCCGTCCCGCGTGAATGGACCGGGCAACATCGCATTTCCTTCTTCTTTTTGCTGTCAATCCTTCCTACGATTTGCGCAACGCGGGAGGCGCCATGCACTCTTGGATCGACGAGACCAGTCTGATTCCAAAGAGAGAAACAAAGGC
>SXGQ01668211.1_pt1 | contig 13145 bp, 10 predicted proteins | sample 3178371 | NCBI WGS metagenome assembly SXGQ01 (sample SAMN11356859, study PRJNA531348) | freshwater metagenome | isolation source: freshwater sample F1-20 | place: China: Fuxian Lake, Yuxi | collected 2017-12-25
CAACTCGGCCTCCAACTGCCTCCACAACCCCCTCCCCGCATCCGCGCACCTCAGCCCATGTAGTGGCGACCTTTTACAAATTTTGACGCTGAATCAACCACTTGCGGATCTCCAACCCGCCAGTTGCGGAATCCGGGTTAGACCGCGGCTCGGTCCACAAGCGAAGGAGCAACTCGGCCAGATTTCGCATGCTCGTGCGGCTGAGTCCTTCATGGAGCGCCGCCTGCTTGAAAGGGGCGGCCACCGAACTGCGCTCCAAATAATAGCGCCAAAGATCCGCCTCCAGGCGCAGCGAGGCGGCATGCTTGTCCGGAAAATCCTTCAGGACGGCCCGCACTTTTTGCTGCCAATGCTGTCGTTCATCCCGCTGGGCTTGCAGGTAGTCGAAGAGGCGTTGCTCGCAACGGTTCAGGCTCACGCCGCCACCGTGCGTCCGACTTCCCCCGAAACAACCGCAAAACCCGCGCAAGCCGGCGTTGCGTCCGCCGGCGCCACCTGCCTAGTTTCCTCCCATCCACCAACCACCAACACCACCTCCCACCATGTGGCAGAAATTCACCGAACAACTCCCGGCCGTGTTCCTCACCGCGCTGCTGGTCATCGGGGGCGCCTTCTGGCTCCACCAGCAAACCGTCACGCAGATGGCCGCCCGCCAGCAGAGCGAGCTCGCCCCGCTCCGCGAGGCCAACGACGCGCTCAAGGCCGCCTCCGAGGAGAACCGCAAGCAGATCGAGTCCACCAACAAGCTCCTGCGTGACGCCATCGCCAAGCGCGAGGCCGACATGTTCCGCACCGACGAGGAGCTCCAGAAACTGAATACGGAGCGGATGAACGCCCTCGCCGAGGCGATCGCCAAGAAGGTCATGCCTTTCAACCCGCTGCCGAAGTCCGCCGAGGAGGCCGAGCGCCAGCAGACCGAGCAGGTTGACAAGGTATCCGGCCGCATGGCCGAGCGCATCCAGCCCATCCTGGCCGAGATGGCGCGCGACCAGAACCTCACCCGCGAGTCCATCACCCAGTACAGCCAACGCATCTCCGACCAGATCGGCAGTGTCCTCACCGCCGAGCTCGCGAAGAACCAGCAACTCAACAACAACCTGCAGCAGACCCAGGCCGTGGCGCAGGACGCCCTCAAACTCTCCCACGAGATCACCGCGCTCTACCTCAGCTCCTTCAAGGACCAGGGTCTGATCACCCGGCTGCTCTCCCTGCCCGCCAACGTCGTGAAGGACGCGGCCAGCCTCAGCATCGTCACCAGCTCCGACCGCAAAAAGGTCGAGGAGCAACTCGTCGCAAAGATGGCTGAGATCGACAAGCGCCTGCAGCAGATCCAGGCCGCCGCCCCGCAGGCCGCGGCCTCCGCAACCCCTGCCCCGGCGGCCGCCCCTGCTCCCGCCACGCCGCCGGCCCCGCCGCTGAGTTCGCCTACCCGGCCCGCCCCCGGCAAGTGATCCCTCCTCCCGGCACCCCGGCACGCCCCGTCGCGGTCAACGCGCGGGGCTTTCGCTTTCAGGACGCCGTCACGTCCAAGCCATTGAAACGGTCCGCATCCCGTGCCTGACGAAACACCCCCCTCGCTCCTGACCCCGGGGCAACGTCGGGTGATCGGCAACTCGCTCACCGGCCTCGCGCTGCTCGCCGGCGCCGCCGCTTTGGTCGCCGCCTTTCACATCCTCGGCCGGCTGCTGGCTCACTTCTCCCACGTGCTCTGGCCGCTCGCCGCCGCCGGAGTCCTCGCGCTGATCCTGCGGCCGGTGGTCTCGCGCCTGGAAGCGCGGCTCCGCGGCCGGCGTCTCACGGCGGTCGTGGTGCTCTACGGCTTGTTCACCCTCGCGGCCGGAGCGCTGTTTTTCGTGCTTACTCCGCCGTTGGTCACCCAGCTCATCGACCTGGTCGCGTACCTGCCGACGCTCTGGCACCGCGCGGCGGAATTCATCGGCACACACTACCCCGCGTGGGTCGCCGTGCTGCAGGAACAACTGGCGCGGCCGGCGGTGCGCCAGATCGCGGAGGGCGCGGCGCCGGAGGCCAAGGCGCTCGTGGCCCAGGCGGTGCCATCCGTGCGATCCGCGCTGCAGGCTCTCGCCGGGACCGCCGCGTTCTTCACCCATCTCGCCCTGGTGCCGGTTTATCTGTTCTTCTTCCTGCTCGCCCGCGACCACCCGACCCGCGGACTGGCGGCGCAGCTCACCTTCCTCAGCCCGTCGGTGCGCGACGATGTTGTGTTTCTCGTCGATGAATTCATCGGGATCATCGAGGCCTTTTTCCGCGGACAACTCCTCATCGGTCTTTGCATGGGGGTGCTGCTGGCCGCGGGCTTCTCGATCATCGGGCTCAAGTTCGGCCTTTTTGTCGGCCTCGCGCTGGGGATCCTTAACATCATTCCCTATCTCGGCACGATCGTGGGACTCGGCTTCGCGCTCCCGCTGGCGTTCTTCCAACCGGAGGGAGGATGGCAACTGGTCGCGCTGGTGCTCGCGGTTAAGGTCGCCGTGCAGGGTCTCGAGGCGTGGTTCCTTACCCCGCGGATCATGGGACGCCAAACGGGGCTCCACCCTGTGACGATCATCGTCGCGGTCTTTTTCTGGGGCACCGCGCTGGGAGGTGTGCTGGGAATGCTTCTGGCGATTCCGCTGACCGCCTTTGTGGTCACGGCCTGGCGGCTCGCCAAACGGAGGTATTTCCCCGCCCACGATGCCTGACCGGAGCGCCCCGCCCTCCGAATGCGCCAATTGCGGCGCGGAGATCCCGCCGCGCGCGCATGCCTGCCCGGAATGCGGGGCCGACGAACGCACCGGCTGGAGGGAAGCTTCAATCTACGATGGATTGGACCTGCCCGACGACGAGCCGCAGCCGCCCGCGAAGCGCCCCGCCGGCCCCGGGGGCCTCCGTTGGCTATGGTGGCTCACTGGCATCATCCTGCTGATCGCCTTCGCCGCCCTGCTATCCCCGTTCCGCTGAACCAAATCCCCGCCCTCGAGCCATCGCCAAGGGGTCAGGGCGTTGAACGTTTAGGCGCCGGGGGAACATTACGTTTTGGAGGTTCGAGGTCGGATGGCCCGCGGGGTCTGGTCGGAGGGATGGTGCAAGGTATTACTGCGGCTGGCGCTCTCTTGAATATCGCCTTCAGGGTCGCGCGCATCCGCCGGATTTCGCGTGGCCCCGCTTGAGCCGCGGGCCCATCAGCAGACACTCCGGCATGCCTTGGCAGGTTGAGTTCAACGCGGGCGTCTGGTTGCCCGAGATCGGCTGGTGGCTGGATGCCCACTACGCGCGGCCGCGTTCGTTCGTGTCCCACGCTCACTTCGATCACCTCGCCGCCCACGGAGAGGTCCTCTGCTCCGCCGGCACCTCGCGTCTCATGCAGGCGCGCTTGCCCGCCAAGCGCATCGAGCACGTGCTGCGGTTCGGCCAGACGGAACGTTTGGACCCATCAACCGTCGTCACGCTCCACCCCGCCGGCCACATCCACGGCTCCGCCCAATGCCTGCTCGAGCACGAGCGGCTCGGCTCGCTCCTTTACACCGGCGACTTCAAGCTCCGCCCGGGCCGCTCGGCCGAGAACTGCGCGACGCCGCGCGCAGACACGGTCATCATGGAAACAACCTTCGGCCGCCCGCAGTACGTGTTTCCGCCGACGGAGCGCGTCCTCGCCGACATCGCCGCCTTCTGTCATGCGGCCCTGGCCGACGGCGATGTACCGGTGCTTTTCGGCTATAGCCTCGGCAAGAGCCAGGAACTGCTTTGCGGCCTCACGGAAGCCCGGCTCCCCGTGATGCTCCACCCGCAGACCCTCCGCCTTACGCGCATCTACGAGGAGTTGGGTATTCCCATGCCTCCGCACCGCGGATTCGACGCCGACGAATCCCCCGGTCACGTCGTGATCTGTCCGCCGCAGTCGCGGGCATCCGCGTTCCTCCGGAAAATTCCCCGCCGGCGTACCGCGGCGATCACCGGCTGGGCGATGGATCCCAACGCCACCTTTCGCTACCAGTGCGACGCGGCTTTCCCGCTCTCCGACCACGCCGATTTTCCCGACCTTTTGCGCTTCGTGGAGGCGGTGAACCCGCGTCGTGTGCTCACCCTTCACGGCTTCGCGCGTGAATTCGCCGCGACTCTCCGCGAGCACGGCATCGAGGCATGGGCGATCAGCGAGGAGAACCAGCTGGAACTGGGCATCACGCGAACCGCATCCGCGCTCTACGCCGAGGCAGCTTCGGCAAATCCCGAGCCCGGGCACACGGGCGCCGCGGATGCGCCTGGCGCCCTGCGTCATCTGACCGCTACGGCCGACGCGATCCACGCCGCCGCGCAACGGACGCGGAAGGTGGAGTTGCTCGCGAGCTATCTCGCCGCCTTGCCGGAGGAGGCGGCCGGACAAGCCGCGGTGTTCTTCAGCGCGCGCGCCTTCCCGCAGAGCGACGCCCGCACGCTGGGACTCGGCTGGGCGCTGCTGAAACGCGCGATCCTCGAGGCCGCCGGTCTCGGCGAGGCGGAATACCGCGCGCAGTTCCGGCGCTTTCCCGACGCGGGCGACGCCACCGCCGCGATGTTCGCCAGCCGCCAGCCCCGGGGAGCACCGGTTTTGCTCGGCGATCTGACGGCTTTCCTCGCCGCGGTGGCCGCGGAACCGGCGCCCGCCGCCAAGCTCGAGCGAACCTCCGCGCTGCTCCCGCGACTGAGCCCGGCGGAGGCGAAGTACCTCGTGAAGCTGATCACGGGCGATCTTCGGATCGGTCTCAAGGAGGGCCTGATCGAGGAGGCGATCGCGCTCGCGACCAGCCGGCCCGTGGAGTCGGTACGCGAGGCGAACATGCTGTGCGGAGACCTGACGGCGGTGACGCGCGCGGCGCGCGCGGGGCGGCTCGGAGATATCCAGTTGAGGGTATTTCATCCCCTGCAGTTCATGCTCGCGAGCCCGGAACCGACGGCCGAAGCGATCCTCTCCCGACTGGGCGCACCGGTATGGCTGGAGGAAAAATACGACGGCATCCGGTGTCAGACGCACAAGCTGGGCGACCGGGTTGAACTCTACTCGCGGGACCTGAAGCGGATCACCGCGCAGTTTCCCGACCTGTCCCGGAACCTCGCGGGCCTGCCGGACAACATCATTCTGGACGGCGAACTCCTCGCGTGGCGCGACGGCCGAGCACTGCCCTTCGCCGAATTGCAGCGCCGGCTGGGGCGCAAGGGGGACGATTTCTTTCTCGGCGCCGAGGTGCCGGTCTCGTTCTGCGCCTACGATCTTCTCTGGCTCGACGGCGTTTCCCTCCTCGGGAAGCCGCTCCGCGAACGCCGCGCCTCGTTGGAGTCGATCGCCACCCGGTCCACGCCGGAGTCCTTCCTTCTCGCGCCGCGCCGCGAAGCGGCCGACGCCGTCGAGATCGAGGCCGCGTTCCTCGCCGCGAAGGCGCGTGGCAACGAGGGCCTGATGGCCAAGGACCCGGTGAGCCCCTACACGCCGGGAAGACGCGGGCTGGCGTGGCTGAAGCTGAAGAAGGCGGCCGCCACCCTCGACGTCGTGGTTGTCGCGGTGGAGTTCGGCCATGGCCGCCGGCGCGACGTGCTCAGCGATTACACCTTCGCGATCCGCGACGACGCCACCGGACGCCTGCTCAACGTGGGCAAGGCGTACTCCGGACTCACCGACGAGGAGATCGCGCGGCTGACCGCTCATTTCCTCGAGCGCACGCTCGAGGAACGCGGGCGCCGCCGGCTCGTCGTGCCCGAAGTCGTGCTCGAGATCGCCTTCGATTCCATCCAGCCGAGCGACCGCCACGACAGCGGCTTCGCCCTGCGCTTTCCGCGCATCGCCCGCATCCGCACCGACAAGACGCCCGCCGAGATCGACACTCTCTCCACCTGCCGTCGGCTCGCGGGATCCTCCTTCTGTTCGCCGAACGCCCTGGCTTGAACGACACTTGAATGAAGGGGCTGCACGCTGGCCAGTCCGCCATCCGAGACCCAGCCTCGCCTCTTACATGTTCCGACCGTTCCCGCCCGCTTTGCACACCAAACCAGCCATTACCGAACATGCGCCGGATTCTGGTTCTTAGAGGCGGCGCGCTCGGTGACCTGATCGTCACACTTCCGGCGTTGGCGCTCCTGAGCCGACGATGGCCGGAAGCGCACATCACATTGGTCGGCAATACCACGGCCGGGAGCCTCGCGCTGAGGCGAGGTCTGATCGCGGAACTCCTGTCCCAACACGAGGGACGCTGGGCGGCTTTGCACGGAACGGACCCTTTACCGGCGTCGCTGGGCGCGTGGCTAGCCGCCTTTGACCTTGTGGTGAACTTCTGGCCCGACCCGGACGGCGCGCTGCGGCGGCATTTTCCCGTACGCAAAGGACAGGTCTTCGTGGAGGCGCCGGCGCTGCCCCCGACCGGGAGCGGTCCCGCGGCCGCTCATTTTCAATCCGCTCTCGCCCCGCTAAGTCTGCACCCCGGACCGCTCATTTACCCGATCTCCACCGCGGCGAATAACTCGCGCGAACGCTCCGCCATTCTCATTCATCCCGGCAGCGGCTCGGCGCGGAAAAACTGGCCGCTGGCGGACTGGCTAAGCGTCGCGCGTGAACTCCCGGTTCGACCTGTTTTCATCCTCGGCGAGGCGGAAGTCGCGCGCTGGGACGCCGCCGGCGAAGCGACCGCCAGTTTCGCCACGCTGAGGGACAAGAACCTCGAGGAACTCGTCGCGGAGCTGGCGGGCTGCCGGCTGTTCCTCGGACATGACTCCGGCATCAGCCACCTCGCGGCCGGTTGCGGAGTCCGCTGCGTTCTGCTGTTTGGCCCAACGGATCCTGCAATCTGGGCCCCGCCGTCACCGCACGTGCAGGTGCTGCAGTCCGGCGCCGACTTTTCCACGCTCAGCCCCGAGTCGGTGCTCGCGGCCGCGCAAGCCCGCCTCGCGGATCAGCGTTCAGGCTGAAGCGCCACGGCTTCGCCGCCCAAACCGGACCCGCGAATTCCACGCCCACCCGCGGCCCCGTCACGATCGTTCGCGGCGCCACCCGCACGCCGCGGTCCTCAAGCCAGAGCGCGGAGACGGGTTCACAAGCCGCCGAGCCATTCAAATGGCGTCCGATCCCGAGCGCCCGCGTGAGCCGCCCCGGACCCGAAACGCCCTCCAGTCCGCGGATCAAAACTGCCGCAGGCCAGTCGGCCGGCCCGACCACGAGGTTCAACATCTCGTGGACGCCATAGCACAGGTACACGTACCAAACTCCCCCGGCCGCATACATCACGTCGGTGCGCGTCGTACGGCCGAACCGGGCGTGACACGCCAAGTCTCTCTCCCCGTCGTAGGCCTCGGTCTCGGTGATGACTCGGGCCTCTATCCGTCCGTCGGCGTGCCGCCGCACGAGGTGCTTGCCCAGCAACCAGCGCGCCTGCGCGACCGTCGCGCGACGCTGGAGATAAGCGGGTGAAACTACCGGCAGGGACACGCGGAGCACCGTGCCGCGGGTTTCGGACCCGCGCAATTCCAGCGGAATACCCGCCACCGCCTCCGCCCCCCGACCTTTTTGTTTAAAATCACTCGCTCCCTCCGTTCTATCCAAATCGTCGAACGCCGCCCTGACCTATCCGCGCCATCTGTGGAATCCGCGGTCAAAAACGCGGAGGCGATTCAGCAACACCTTCGGCCGTCGGGCCCTCCTCATGATCCGCGGCTGGCAACCGCTGCTACACCCGAGCCGGACTGAATCCGTGTTAATCCGTGTCCATCCATGATTGCTCCAAACCAGATACTTTCAGGCCGTCGCAAGTGGACGGGCTTGCAGACGAATCCTGCAGTTCAGCGCCGGCACTCCGCAACCGGTCCGGGCCAATTGCCCTTGCCGGTGCAGCGTGCATGACCCACCAAGCCGGCGTGAACGCCGCCCTCTTGCGCGCCAACGCCCAGCAGCACAAAGCCGACCTCCTGAGGTCGCTGCGGCTGTGCACGGCGGAGGGAGTGATGGCGATGCCGATCGTGACGATGTCGCTCCCCGTGAACGTCTTCATGACCGCGCTGGTCGCCAAGGCTTACGACCTGCCGAAGACCACCATCGGACTGATCAGCGCGCTGCCATTCCTGGGTAACTTCCTCCAGATATTCATCGCCGGACTCCTCGCGCGCTGGCGTCCGCCCAAGGTGATCTGCGTCGGCGCCGCGGCGCTGCACCTCGCCAGCTGGGCGGTATTCGGTGTGCTGCTGCCGTTCATCCCGCGCGATGATCCCGGGGCGGCCGGACTCTGGCTCTCGGTCTGGTTTCTCGTCACCAGCTGTTTCGGCGCGGTGGCGGGCGTTTCGTGGAACGCCTGGATCCAGGAGTGGGTGCCGTACCGCATCCGTGGAAAGTACTTTGGACGCCGCAACGGCACCCTGCAGTTCTCCACGCTCGTCTTCATGCTGGTCGCGGGCTGGTCGCTCGCGGAGTGGGACTACGCGATCCCCGTTTTCCAGGCGCTCATCGCCGGGGCCTGCATCATGCGCGTGTTCTCGCTCCGCTGGCAATGGATCAGCCCGACCCGCGCGCGTCGGGCGTCGCCGCCGGAGCCAAGCGCGCTCCGGGATCAGCTGCGCGACGTGCTCGCGGCGCGTTCGCTGCTCGTCTTCATCGCGTTCGGCGCGGTGTGGTCGTTCGCCGCCAATTGCTTCGGGCCGTTTTACCATGTGTTCATGTTCGACCAGCTCGAGTTGTCGGCATTCGACGTGGGCCTGCTCGCCACCCTGGCGCAATTGAGCGGCGCGCTGTCCCTGCCGGCCTGGGGTCACCTGCTGGACCGCTTCGGCAACCGGCCCGTCATGGCAGTTTCGCTCATCCTCTGGCAGGTGCAGAACTTCGCGTGGTGCTTCCTCAACCTCGAGAACCGCGCCCTGCTCTACGGGATGTGGATCTGGGGCGGCGCGACGGGCGCGGGCTTCATTCTCGGCCAGTTCACGCTGCTGCTGCGCCTGCTCCCCCTCGAGGCCCGCAATCTGGCCATCGGACTCAACCTCGCCATCACGTCGCTCGTCGCGGCGATCGCACCCGTGACGGGCGGGCTGGTGCTCACCTGGGCGCTGGCACGCTGGTCCGACGCGTTCGCGGTGCACCACGTGTGCTTCCTCGTGCAACCGGTGTTGGCCCTGCTCGGGTGCGCGCTGCTCCTGCGCGTGCGTGAACCGCGCGCGAGCCCGCTCACAATGGTGTTCGGCGCCATGCGCAACATCCGCACGCTCAGCGGCGTCTTCGGCCTCGGCTTTCTGGTGAACCACGTGTTTTACCGAGCCCAACGCGACCCGCGATGACCGCCGCCCCCGCCCCGCAGATCCTCACGCTCACCGGCAACCTGCTCGCGGAGCGCACCCTCGACTTCGACACCTGGGCGCCCGGCCGCACGCAACGCGCCCGCGTGGAATCATTTCAGGTCGGCGGCAAGGGTATCAACGTCGCGCGGATGCTCCGGCGCCTCGGCGCGCCCCACACCGCACTCTGCTTCGCGGGCGGCGCCACCGGGGACGAATGCGAGGCGTGGCTCCAAGCGCGCGGTTTTCACCACCGGCTGTTCCGCACGGGCGGATCGACGCGCGTCGGAACCGTGGTGCGGGCTCCCGACCGGCCAGAGACGACATTCCTCGGACCGGACGTCCCGCCCGACACGGCGGCCGCCTCTGCCTGCGCGGCGTTCCTCGATGCGCAACCCGCCGGCACGGTGCTCGCGGTGTGCGGCAGCCTGCCGGGTTGGCCGACGCCCGCGCTGGTTCCGTTGCGCGAAGCACTCGCCCGCTGGGTCCGCCGCGGGGTGCTCGCGGTCGACACCTACGGTCCGGCGCTGGCTGACCTCGTGGCCCTCGGTCCGGATCTCGTGAAAATCAACGCCGAGGAGTTCGCCGGCCTCCCGGAGCACGTTCGGTCCGGCACTTTTTCCAAGACGGTGCGCTGGATCGTGAGCGATGGTCCCGCCCCCGTGCGCGTTCGCGATGCCGCCGGCGAGCGGAATTTCCTTCCGCCAAAGGTCACCGAGGTTTCACCAACCGGCTCCGGCGACGTGCTGTTCGCCTGCGTGCTCGCCGAGCTCTACCAGCGAGGCGGCACACTCGACGCCGCCGTATGCCAAGCGCTGCCCTACGCCGCGGCCAATGCCGCCCATCCCGGGATCGCGGAGTTTCCCGAACCCGGGGCCTGAGCGCCGGCCCTGCTCGCCTTCCCAGTCCATCAAGGGAACTCCGCCATGCGCCTAGCCACCCTGTTCAGCCTCACCGCCGCCTTTTGTCTGCCGGTCGCCGCCCAGCCACCGAACTTCATCCTGATCCTCGCCGACGACCTCGGCTACGGGGACCTCGGCTCCTACCGTCAGGGCTCGGACTCGCGCACCCCTCATCTCGACCGCCTCGCCGCCGAGGGCGTGCGTTTCACCGGGATGCGCTCCAACTGCACCGTCTGTTCCCCCTCGCGCGCGGCGCTGCTCACCGGCCGATTTCCGGACCGGGTGGGCGTGCCCGGAGTGATCCGCACCGCGCCCGCCAACTCGTGGGGTTACCTTGCGCCGGGAATTACCACCCTCGGAGACCTTCTCCGCCCGGCCGGCTACCACACCTCGGTGATCGGCAAATGGCACCTCGGGCTGGAGGAACCGAACACGCCCAACGACCGCGGCTTCGATTTCTTCCACGGTTTCCTCGGCGACATGATGGACAGCTACACAAAACACCTGCGCCACGGGAACAATTACCTCCGGCGCGACCGCGCCATCATCACCCCGCAGGGCCACGCCACCGATCTCTTCACGGACTGGGCCTGCGACCAACTCCGCGCGCGCGCCGCGGACCGCAAACCGTTCCTCCTCTATCTTGCCTATAACGCCCCCCACTCCCCCATCGAGCCGCCCGCCGACTGGCTGGCCCGCGTCAAGGAGCGGAATCCGGGACTACCGGCCGCGCGCGCCGCCACGGTCGCCCTGGTGGAACACATGGACGACGGCATCGGGCGCATCCTCACGATGCTCCGCGAAACCGGCCTGGAGGGGAACACGATGGTGGCGTTCAGCTCGGACAACGGCGGATCGCTGCCGCACGCGAACAACAACGATCCATGGCGCGATGGAAAACAGAGCCACTACGACGGCGGGCTGCGCGTGCCGTTCATCGTCCGCTGGCCGGGAGTCGCCAAGCCCGGTACGGAGAGCACCTACGCCGGGCTCCTGTTCGATCTCTTTTCCACCTGCCTCGAAGCTGCCGGCCGGCCCGTGCCGTCGGGAACCGACGCCGTGAGCCTCGTGCCGATCCTGCGCGGCGCGGCACCGGCTACCGCCGAGCGCGAACTTTACTTCGTGCGTCGCGAGGGCGGCCCGCAGTACGGCGGCAAGGACTACCACGCGCTGGTCCGAGGCGATTGGAAGATAACGCAGAACACGCCTTATTCCCCGCTCGAGCTGTACAACCTCCGCGAGGACCCGCAGGAAAAGAACAACGTCTTCGCGCAGAACCAACGCATCGCGCGCGAGCTGCAGTCCCGTCTCGCGCTGCACATCCAGCGCGGGGGCGCCGTGCCGTGGCAGGCGCCCGCCCCGGGCAAGTGACCCCATGCCCCACGGAAGCTTCCGCGCCGACCATCCCGAGTTTGTCACGTAATACGTTACAAACTCGGCGGGACATGGCCGGCTTGGCGGGCGCCTGGGACGGAGGGCTCCGGGCAAGACGCCTTAGGGGCGGTTAAGCGCCGGCGGGATTTTCACTTGTCGCGGCAACCGGTTGGGAGGACTGGTGTCAGGTTCACCATGAAAGCCGCGAAGATCGTCGTCATCGCCCTCGGTTCATTGCTCGCGCTGGTCGTCATAGCCGGCGCGGTCGCGCTCAGCTCGGGTTTCCAGACCTGGGCCGTGCGCAAGGCCCTCGCTGGCCAGCCCGACCTGAATCTCGAGGTAGGCGAGGTCGCGGCCGGACTTTCCTCGGCCACCGTCCGCGGCGTTAAACTGAAGCAGCCCGGTCTCGCCCTTGAGGTCGTGGAGGTCTCGGCCCGCTACTCGGCATGGGCTTATTTTTCGGGAGGCAAGATCGACGTGGACGAAATCGACGTGAAGGGCATCGCCCTCGATCTCCGCTCCACCCCGGCCACCGCGCCCGCCAAGTCCACGGCGGCGGCTGGCGCGAACCGCGCCGACGTCAGCAAGTCCGCCGCCAAGGACCAGCGCCCCTCCGTGAAATCCGGCCAAGCGGCCAAGTCCGCCGAGGAAAAACCCGCCGACTTCGAGGGCCTCCTAAAAGCAGCCCAGCTACCGGTCGATCTGCGGGTCGGACGCCTTTCCGCCGTTGGCAATGCCCTGCTGCCCGATGGGCAGCGAACGAACTTCGAACTCCGCGGCGCGAACTTGAAGACCGGCGCGAAGGGCAAGCTGGAGTGGAAGATCGACTACGCCGACGCGCGGAAGGACGCCCCCGTCACGACGGTGAAATCCTCGGGCACGCTCGCGGTCACGATCAACCTAGGGCGCGCCATCGAGGCCGCCGACCTCGAGATGGAAGCGACCGCGAAGGGCACGGGCATTCCCGCCGACACCATGAAGCTCTCCGGCCGCGTGGCCCGCGGAGCCGGCGGGAACGAGGACTACGCGGCCGCGCTTTCCTTGCTCAGAAACGGCAAGAGCGAGCCCTTGGTCTCGACTCAGGCACGCTTCACCGCCGCAGCGCGGGAAGTCACGGGCGATTGGGAGATCGCCCTGCGCAGCGAGCAGCTTGCCGCGCTGCTCGCCGGATTCGGATTACCGGAGGTGGCGGCCTCGGGCCGAGGCAAGTACTCGGTGAAACCGGCCTCGGGCGCGGCCGCGGCGAACGGTAACCTCGAGGCGCGCGTGGCCGAACTCGGCAAGCTCTCTCCCGCGCTCGGGGCGATTGGCGCAGTCGGCATCAAATCCAGCTTCGACGGGGCGGTCGCCGACGGTGTCGCGGAAATCCGCGCGTTCACGGTCGACGTCGCCGACGCCAACGGTCGGACGTTCGCCGGGATCAAGCTGCTGCAGAAGGCGGTCTATCGTCTCGCGGATCGCCAAGTGTCGCTTCCGAACCCGGGCGCCGAGGCGGCCCGTCTTACGCTTGACGCGGTACCGGTCGCTTGGGCGCAGCCGTCCATCGCCCCGCTGAAAGTCGAAAGCGGCACCCTCTCGGTTTCCCTTGCGATCGAG
>SXGQ01653667.1_pt1 | contig 13144 bp, 5 predicted proteins | sample 3178371 | NCBI WGS metagenome assembly SXGQ01 (sample SAMN11356859, study PRJNA531348) | freshwater metagenome | isolation source: freshwater sample F1-20 | place: China: Fuxian Lake, Yuxi | collected 2017-12-25
GGCCCAGTTTCTCCATAGCCAAGCAGTTGCATCAAAGGTTGAATTGCTGTTCCAGGAAAGCTTTGAACCTCGGTAGGTGTTTGAGAAAAACGTTTGTTGCTAAACAATTGTTTTTCTCCCATAAGTTCAACTGGCAACCTAACCAACGGGTTTACGTTAGACAACAATCTTGCTGGGTCTTGCAACATGTTTACGTCCGACTTAAGTCTGTTAAAACCAAAATCTGGGGTTGCATACAAGTTCTGACCAAACGGAAGTTTCCATGCACCCATTTCCTGCATCCAAACAGGAATCACTTCCTGCCCTTCTTTGTCTTCCATAAAGTTTCTCTTGAAGTTTCCGTAAGCTTGATACGCCTTCGGATTCAACCAAATGTTTTGTACCTGCATTGGTAGGTTTCTTGAGGTCCACATCCAAAACGGAATAATTTGACGCAGGCTTTTATCTACAGTTGAAACATCTTCATAATCAATTAGGAAACGCTGAACCCTTGCTGCCGCTGTGTCAAAATCCATTCCCTGCATAGCGCCGTCGTAAGCCAACATGAATCGCGAATGTCCTTCAATCCATTGTCCCAAAGACTTGCTTGCAACAGTCACCTTGTTGTTTATCAATCTTCCCGACATGTAGAGATTGCGCATTCTGTCAGCCGCATCTCCACCACCAGAAGCAGCGCTTGCCCTTACGGCAATGCGCGCTCTTTCCTGTTTTTCTAATGGCAATCCACTAATCCATTGCTCAACGCTTTTACCGGCACGAGAAGCCTCGTTGAGACTTCTTGACATGTCTAGGCCTTCTGCTAAATACTTTGCATTGCCACCAGCTGCAAACAACATAAATCCGTTTGACATTGCGTTTCGCACATGGAAGCCAGGGCTAAGCGTTGCGTAAGCTTTGAAGAATCTTGTGTATTTACCCAAGAAACGATTGAGTTCCATAGCAACTGCTGGCTCTTGCAACCTGTGCACGTTTTGTACAAATTCCGCTATCTGTGGTGCCACTTGAATATTTGGAAACTGCTTACCCAGTCTGACCATGCCATCATCAAAATGAGTAAGCCACTCCACCATTGGCGCACCCTTTGAGGTTGTTCTGCCAGCCAAACTTCTAGCTACTGATTCATCAAGCAATCTACCTTCTCGTAGTTCCTGAAAGCCTGGCTGACCGGCATAGTAAACACCTTTGGTCATCCCCTGAATGACCGCGTTCATTCGTTTTGCTTCGGTCATGCTGGCAACTTGGCGCATGTATTCAGTATGCGCATTTGCTTCCTTAATGATTTGTTCTCTAATTTTGTCGTCCATTTCTGGGTTTGCAGCAAGTCTCAATCTTGAAGACATTTCATCCATGAACAATTGATACTCTGTTCTAAAGTCATTGTATTCTTCTGGAGTCTTAACTCCGCCAGCACCCTTCTTAATGCCCTTGCCCCGATTAATTATGGTTCCAGTAAAATCTATTTTCTTTTGCGCTTCAAGCACATCCGAGGCGGTGTGCAAAGCACTTGCCGCGTCAAATGCGTTCTGTGCCTTGACAAGCTCCTGCATTTCTTTAGGAACATAAGTTGTTGCGTATTCATCTGCTGTCATCAAGAATGGGTCTTGAGCCATTGTTTTTTGAATTGTTTTAATTGCTTCTTCTCGGGCAGCAGCAATTGAATCTATACCAAGAACACCCTTGGCACCCTTACCCAAAACCTCTTTTTTAGCTAATTCTTTTTGTGCAGCAGCTTTTATTTCACCCCTGATTCCCTTCATCCATTCAAGTTCGGATTTCAAAGCCTGCGCACGAATAGCTCTAGGGTCATTAGCCAACGCATCCAGTTCGGATTGTGCGTCTATTAAGCTCTTGAGGTTTGCGCCTGGCGCAACTTCTTGCACCATTTGCCGTGACTGCAACATGCTTTGAATCTGGCGGTCTATGCTTTCAACGCCAGTTCGTAAGTTCCGCATAGTGTCATCGGCAATAGGTGCATTCATCAAACCGTATTGCGAAGGAGGTGCGAGAAGCTCTCTACCGAGAGCTTCTCTTTCCATATCTGCCTTCAAACCATCTGCTTGTCCAGCAACATTGATTTGTTCTCGAGCCTTTAAAATGTTTTTAACAACATTTAAATCTGTGTTTCCAAAACCTTGCATTTGGGTTTGAACATCATTGTTTAGTTCTTGCGCCCTAGAAACAATTTTACTATTTGACGATTTGAACCATTGGTCATCTATGAACGATTTTCTTGTCTTGATTGTGTCATCTATGGCGTTAACATCAAGGCCCTTAAGGTTGGCTGCTTGACCCTTTAGGTAGTTGCGTAGTGCGTTGTGTGGGGAACCACCACCAGCCTTTAACATCTGTCGCTTGTTTGTCAATGGACCAGCAACATTGTCTTTGCCCATATTGAACATGTTGTACAGGTGTGCAATTTTTCTGTTTGCAGAAAAATGTGCATCCCATAGTTCTGCTGCCTTTACATAATCTTCTAATTCCTTAACTGCAATGTCAAGTTTTTCCCGCACAACTTCAATGCTTTGTCTTTGCACCGCTTTTACATCTGCACGCCTGCTTAAATCCTGTTGAGATTCAACAAAAACTTTTCTTAATTCGTTGACTGCTTTTTCTTTTTTAAGAACTTCTGCTGCGTACGCCCTGCCAGTAACTCCACGTATGCCGCGATACGTTGGTGTGTTGAAGTCTGTATACAAAGCTTCTTGTTCAATAGCTGTAAAAGCAAAATCTTCGCCATCAAAATTTTTTAGTTTTGGTATTTCAACTGCTTTTGGAAGATACTCAGACAAACGCTTGAAATATGGTGGGTTATCAAAATCCTGCTGAAGAACGTTTTTGTTAGTGTCCTTTATTGGGTTATGCCTAACCCAAACGTTGTCTGGATTAAACACAGTTCCCTGACCGTCGTTTTCCGTCAAGCGCAAACGCTTGTATGTTTTCAAACTTGGGTCTACGTCATCAACAATGTCTGGGTCAATAACAGATACGGTCGTTTTACTTGGGTCAAAAATAGTAAATTCAAAGTTGTCGCCTTGGCCGACCAACTGGCTACCTGGTGCTTCGTCAAAAGCCATGCCAACTGCTTTGGCTTCAGCTATTTCAAACAATCCATTTGGACTGCCGTCAACATCTCGAGCAAGCCTAATTGGAAGTTGTTGTCCGTTTTGATTAATAAAAATTAAAGGCGGTTTAGTTTGGTCGTCCATTCTGGCAATTAAATGCTTTTTGTTTCTTGTAAACAAATTAGACAAATTGCTAATTTTTTGTGGCGCTTCAACAAAAAAATCATCGCTGGTTACTGGATAGTTTTGTTGCTCAACAACCTTTCCATTTACTAACTTTAAATCGTTTGTTGACCAATTGCGAACAGATGCAGTATCGCCACCTACAGTCCATTCAACTTTGGACAAATCGTATTGAGCCAATTGGTCTTTGAATTGTTTCTCCGCATACTCTCTTGCGGCAAAACTGTATTCTTCCGATTTGATAAAATTATTGTATTTTTCTAAAGCAGTTAAATACTGCCTAACATATTGTTTTTCAACTTCGCTAAAGGCTTCGGCAGGAATTGAAAGTCCTTCTGCCGCAACCAACCTGTCAACAACTGGCCCCTGTGTTGGCTTGTCAACATCAAAAGCACCACGTTTTGGTTTTGGTGGCAATTTGTATTTTGTTGATTTTGTATATTTGACAACCCAATCATTTATTTCAGGATTCCAAACTCGCTCAAATGGCGCTGCATTACCAACCGCAATCGTAAGGGAGTCAATATATTCAAGGCGTTTTTCTACAGACAAACCACCAGCTGCTTTTTCTGCACGCTCAAGTTCTTTGGAAGCTTTTTCCAAAAGCTTTATTGCTTCTGGTTTTTCTTTAACCAATTTTTCCAAATTGGTTAAACGCTGTTTAAGGTATTCGGAGTAACGAACTTTTTCGTAGATAAATTCAGACGTAGTGGGGTCGCTTGAGTAAAGGCGCTTTGATACTTCATCTCTTAGAGACTGAATGGTTGGAATTGTTTTTCCAAAAAACGAATCTTCTCTGCGAATAACGTGCATGCTTTGGTTTGCGCCACCAAGTCTTCTTGCTTCGGAACCACGAACGGTAGGCGTTGCAAATTCATCGCCGCCCAAAATTGTTCCAAAAAATTCTTTAATTGCACTTACAGACGAATGTCTTGAATTAAGTATTTGACTTAATTTTACCGAAGCAGAATCTGGGGCAAGTTCCAAAACTTCACCACTAACCGCCCTAGGACTTTCCTTGCCTTGTCTGGCAACCTTTCTAGCAACCGCCCTTCTTTGTCCAGCCTTTGAACCACCAGCACGAACAGCCAGCGCCTTCAACTGCTTGTCATCATCCATTGCGTTTGTAGCAGCTATTTTAAGATTTGTTAAAGCAGCGTTGTAGTCGTCGTTGAATTGCCGAGACAAGAATTCAACACTCGTTTGGTTGCCGTTAAAGTAAAACAACTTACTCTTATCTGCAAGTTCTGCATCAAATCGTTTTTTAATTTTTTGCAACTCTGCTATTTTTTTTGAGTTCCTGCCTGGTGTTTGCAGTCTTTGAAGCATCATTTGTTTTTGCAACTCAACAGAACCAAGCGTGGATTCTCGCAACCTGCGAGCATCCTCAACTTTTTTCAACGCCCCCTCTGGCGGTGTGCCAGCCCTGAAAGTAAAGAGTCCAGCCCCACCTGGGTCAGCGCTTGACCCAACGCCAAAATATTTAATTTCCAAATCAGCAATACCTTCAATTGCGCTGCGGTACTTTGCGCTATTGGCCAAAATGCTTGCTTCCGACGTCAACCTCTGTTGACGTCTGCCGATGTTTAAAATAATTTCTGGGAAAACAGCAGTCAAAATTTCTTTTGATTTAGGGTCTTTGATGTATTCTGTTAGGTTTTCAATAAACGTAAGTTTTGCTGCTTCCGATGGGCTTAGGTTAACCACGCCCATTCTTTTGGCGCCCTCTAACTGCGACCTGCCACCTTGTGCCGGCACAGCGTTCAAAGTTTTTTCAGCCAAATCTTTCATTATGTTTTCTGCGCTGTAAAGGTTTACAAGATGCTTGTCTTGTGCCTCAATGAACGAACTATAAACATTGTTCATCAATTGGGCATGGCCTTCTTGCGTCAAAGAAACACCATGCGCCGATAGCGCTTGGTCAGCCATTTTTAAAACATAATTAGTTTCTTCTTTCAAATAAAAATCTGCTGCGGAACGCGCAAGATTTCTTGAATCATCAGCAAGGCTTGTTCCAACCAACTTAGCCATTTCCTCGTTGTTAAGAACCATTGATAGTTCTTTTCTAGACTGTTCATCTAGCTGAGAAACTTTTTTAAACAAATCATCATTGGCTCTTGCCCTGGCTCTAGCTAATTGATTTTGTTTTGCAATGATTGCGGTTCTAAGACCAACACCTTTTTTGGCAAACTCGTTAGGTTTGCCTTTTTCGTCCTTAAGATAAAAATCTCGTTCTTTAGCCGACAACCTAAAATCGTTTGACAAATTTTTTCCTGCTGGGGCAGGGAAAAAATCATCTGTTTGTCTTAACAGTTCTTCTACAGTAATTACTGGTTCTACTCCTGTGGCAGAGCTCTCAAGAATTTTAATAAACGATTCAGCCATTGTGTCGGCGGCGTCTGGGTTTGCTCGTCTAATTTCGTCCGCCAAAACTTGATAAAGTTTTTGCGGGATAACGGTGTCGGGTTTGTTGTGTGCCAACACTTGATACACAGTGTCGTAAATTGGGCTTCTGTTTACGTCGGGAACGCGCAACAGATGTTCTGATACGGTTTGAAGCTCAAGGTCCAAAGCGTTTCTAAGTTGATACAGGTTTAAACTTTTAGCTGTTTCTTTTAGGTTTGCTGGCAAGTATTCGTAATCAACAACATTGCCAATAACGTTGTCTGTAAATTTTTGTTCAAAGGCTTTAAGCCCAAATTGCAATCTGACTCTTTGTTGTTCCAACAAAACACGAATTGACTGAAACTCTTTGGTTGGTTCCGTAAGCATTCGCTTAGCAAACGTAGGGTCATCCAATTGAGAACGAACCATCAACCACGTAATAGATTCGCGCACCGCCCCAATCTCTGATGGGTCGGCAGACGACATTGCCCTGACAAGGGTGTTTCTGACATCATTAATAGTTAAGCTTTCAAGTCTTGCAAACGTGCTTTTAGGTATTTGTTCTTCTTCCAAAATGCCTAAAGTTTTTCTCAACTCAACCCAGGCGTTATCAAGCTGAGCTGTTTCGCTGAGCTCAACTCCAGCTTGTTTTAATACTGGTTGCAATCTCAAGAGATTAGAAAGACGCAGTCTTTTTTGTGATTTACCCAATGGGCTGGTAACACCACGGCTCGCAACAGTTTTTAAATCTCCTGACAAAACCTTTCCAACAGTTGCCAATTCTTGAAGGTCCTTCACAACGCCCGAGTATTTTTCGCCCAATGTGTAGGACTGAATAACCTTCATTGCATCATCTATAAATTCAACAGAATGATTTCCTAAAGTTTTGACTTTGGCTTCTGCTCTGTCTTTCAAAACAGAAAGTTCATTATTTAGAATTTTAAGCTCTGCTGCTATTTTTTCTTTTGCTGGTCTTAATGCTTCATCAACAGTTGTAATTTCTTCAATGTAGTTAGTAAGCCTTGCCTCTATGTTGTCCAAGGCAGTAATTGTTGCCCTGTGCTGAGCGTCAAGCTCAGAAAGGGCAAATGAATCTGTTTCCAGCTTTGCTCTAAAATTTTCTTGAGCTTTTGCTAATTCTGCGCGTTTTGAACTGATATTATTTTTTGCAATTTCCAAATTTTGCAAAGTAGTTTTTTGAGCTATCTCATCAGCCAAACGAGCGTTTTCAACATTCTTTGTAAAGTCAAGAGCGCTACCACCCTCCCGAACAAATTTCATTTGTTCTGGAGTCATGCCTGCAACTGTTTGAGCAGCCTGCATTTGAGAACGTGCTTCTTGCATAACCAAATTAACGCCCTTGGTTGCTTCATCAACAGCTTCGCGCATTTTGGTAACTGTTAATTTTTCACTTCTGGTCAAGTCGTCCAGCAATGATTCCATTGCTTCTTTGGTTATCATGCCACGTTCTACGGCCATTGAGCCGATGTCTTGACCAGCTTCTTTGAGGCCTTGATAAAAAGTAATTGTTGAAATAGCTTCTGCGTAATTCTCTAGGTACGAAGTAAAAGCTCTCTGTATGTTTGTTTCAAAAAAATCGCCTTTGAATCCACCCTTGCGCGCAATGTCGTTTAGTGTGTCAATTCCGCCTGCAATATCTTCTTCGGTAAGCACCTTTCCAAACCAAACAACTTCTTTGTCTCCAGCTTTAACAAGTCTTTCAAGGTTGCGAGATTCAAACGAACCACCAATGTTTGAATGGTCAATCTTCATATACTGTCTAGCCTGCACAGCTGCTGGAGATTGGCTGTTGTCAACAAAATCTCGAGCAGCCTGTGTCATTTTGTGGGGGAACCAATTCCTTCTCCACTTTGCAATTTGGAAATCGTCGGCATTGCCACCGGCAACTTTTATGCCATAACTTTCAATTGTTGAATACAGTTCATCTCGTATCGGTTCAAGAACGGCCAAAGCCCTAGCTTGTCTTGGCGTTAAATCCGTTGGCAACGTTTCTTTGTCTAGGACTTTGTATAGCGTGTCTGCTTCAGCCACCACATCTGGGTGCTCTAAACCCTTTCGCATAATTTCCGCACCCTGTCTTGCAGCGATGCCCTTGCTTGCGCGAGCCGAAGTTGTTGACGCCAAAATGGCTGATGCCATTTTGGGCGTTAGTCCAGCTGGTAAATCTTTTCCAGACCTAAGAGCAAATCTCAAATCTCTTAAATTGATGTCATTGAATGTTCCGCCAGCAGTAAAAGCCCTAAATATTTTTTCGCCATATTTAGTGCTAACAATTCCGTTTCTTCCCATTGAAATTCCGCTTGCAAGTCCTTTTGCCAAAGCTCCAGTAAACGGAAGTTTTACACGCCCACCAAACATTCTTAAGCCGTAATCATTAATGCCCATTAGCTGAGCAAGTGTGTCATCAAGACCAAGTCGTCCATTTTTAAAAATTGCTTTTAGTTGGTCGTCTGTTGCGCCAAACTTTCTTGCGCCTTCGGCCAAGGCCGCAGCACCAGAACGACCAGAAATTGATTTTGTGCCAAGGAAGGCTCTTGTGTTGGTAGGCACCTTTGCGGCTTTGCTCACATCTTTTGCGATTTGGGCACCAAGTTTTTGTGCACCACCAGCAATCAGTTCTTCTGAGCTTTCCCTTAAGAAAGATTCTCCAACTTCCCTAGCAACTAATTTACTAGCTTGAATTGCTGCTTTTGGCGCAATGGCGCCACCCAAAGTAAGCCAGTTAATTGGGTCAAGCGCAAGGTCGCCTATCAAGCCAACAATGCGACCGCCCCAACCATCTTTTGCGTAGACCCTTCCAAAACCAAATGTTGGGTCATCAATTTGGTTTTTGAAATCTTTAAAACTTGCTTTTGTTTTTGCGTCGTTGTCTACTGCATCTACAAATTCCCTGATGCCAGAAATGACAAACCGCTTAGGTTTGTCTATTGTGTCAAGTGCGCCAAGAAAACCCTTGGTCAAGGGGTTGTTTACCGCAAGCTTACCAATGGAACCAAGAGCGCCTGGTGGGTCTTGCGTTCGTCCCTGAGACAAACGCGTAATGTCGTCTTTTAGCGATGGCGCATTTCTCAATGCGTTAACTACCGAATCTCTATAAGTTAAAGTAGCTTTTTGTGATGGCCCAAAACTTGGTTTTGTCGTAGATTCTTGATTGGAGTCAGACGCCGACAGGGGTGCTTGCTTTGTTAACTTTAATAAACGCTGAAACAGCTCGTCGCCAGTAGCCATTACTTGCCTGTCTTAACTACGTTTGAGCCTTTGACTGTATAGTTTTTAGTCGTTCCCGATGATTTAGGAATAGCAGCAGCAGCGCTAAATATTCCACGTTGGGCTAGAGCGTCTTTGAGTGGTGTGCGACCCGAAGCGTCAAGTCTTGGTTGCAGTAAAGCAACCAAGGCTTGCGCAACTCTTTCCATTCTTTCTGGGCTATTGCCAGCCAGTTTTGCTTTTTCTACATCAAATGTGCCGGTTCTAAGTTTTTCACCAGGGGCGTATTTTCTATTTGTAGTTGCATCTGCGGTTGGCTGAACAGCAGCCCTGTCTGTTTGTGGCGTTTTGTTTGCTTTGTTCTGTATATTTTTTGTCCAGCCAAATAATGTATTTGCCAAAGCATCAAAACCAACTCGGTCTTCAACCGTTGGTTGAGTTGTTTGTTTTTTTGCTGTTGATGTCGCAACCAAATCTTTAGCTGATGAAGGTTTTTGACCTGGTGGATATTTTTTTTCTTTTGATTCATAGGGCCGTGCAGCATAATCTGATGCTAATTTTTCAAACACATCCCTGTTGACATCGGTTGCTTGATATCTTTCATCAAATGCTGGCAAACCATATTTGAGGAAGGGGTCAGCTTCTCGTTTTTCTTTAGCATTTAAACGTTCTTGTTTTTGAAACTCCCTCCATTGGTTTTTGTAAGTATTAACCAACGACATGTATTCTTCGGTTGTTGGCATGTCGTCTGTTAACATTTCGCCCGAAGAAGCCTGTAGTCCAAGTTTCTTTCTTAAATCAACCTGTATGGTTAGTGGGTCTTCACCACGCATAACGGCACCAGCAATTTGTTGGCGAATTGGGTCGCCACTATCTGCTGCGGCAAATAGGTCTGGTGCGTAGTTCATTATTAATTCGTCTTCGCTTTGACCAACTTCTGGCGCTCTGTAGGTATCTGTCAAAACGCCAAGAATGGCGTTTTGCAATACGGACAAATCAGAGGTATTTAGGGTGCCAGAAGAATTTATGCCACGCAAAAGGGCGACTATGGAATCAAACTGCTCCTGGTCCACGTCTATAAGGCCTTTCGTTACCTAAAACTCTGGTCTTCGCATTGCTTCACGTTGGCTGATTCCAGCAGCTCGATTGGCTGCTAATTGCGCCAATCGTATTCTTTCGGCTTCTGCCGCAGCATTTGCTGAGTCGTCTTCTTCTGTTTCTGTGTTGGTTTTAGGATTTGTTGCCCCACCAAGTTCGGCAATCGCCTGAGCCAACTGTTGCGATACCGTACCACGACTTGACTCAACACCAAATTGACGCTCTGCTATTTGTGCTGCAAGTTGCGCAAGTGCTTGCGCTTGCGCATTTTCTGCTTGACTACGATATCCAGCTCGGTCTTGACCCAAAGCTGTGTTAAACACCAATTGAGCCATTTGTGATTCAGCAGCACGGGAACCAGCGCCCTGTTGAGCAACTGCATTTAGGGTGTCAACCAAATTTTGAAAATTGCCAGCACCTTGTTGTGCCTGCAATTGGTCGGCTTCTATTTGCCCTCGGACGGGCAAATCCGACACACCATAAGCGCTCAAATAATCTGTTAAAGCATCTGGCGCAGAACCAACTTGCGCTCTTATTCCAGCGTATGGATTGTTTTGGTTTGCGGCCAAATATGCGTTTAGGGCTCTATAACCTTCGTCGCCCAAATTTTGCGCAACTCCATAACCTTCATTAATTCCAGTTGTTGCACGTTCGTAGGCTCCACCAATATCGCCACGAGCAGTCTGACCCTGAGCTTCAATCATTTTTAATAGATTGTCAAAGTTTGCGTTAAAAGAACCTGAATCAAAATAATTTTGTAAACCGCTTAGTTTATTTGCATCTTGTTGTTTTTCATAATTAAACTTAGCCAACGCAAGCGCATCGCTTGCGCTCATACCGCCAGCAGAACCTCCACCGCTTCGACTACCCCCACCACCTGTTGGTGCTGGTGTTGTTGGTGGTCTTGTTGATGGTGAGCCAAAAAAAGCATTACCGCTGCCGCGAACAAAAGCTTCAACTTCTGGCGAAGCTGGTATTGAAGGAACCATTGAAGTAAAACCAGATGTTGTTGAGCTACGTGGGGGTACAGAAAAACTTGTTACTGCGCCGTTCCTGGTTAAATTTTCGGCTTGTCGTTCTGCGTTGCGAATTTCTTGTTCTGTGGCCATTAAACCATGCCAACCCTTCTTTGATATAGCTGACGTGCTGCGTCAGCAATAGTTTGTGCTTTGTCCATTTCCATATCTGCTAATTGATTTCTAAAAGCTTCAAGGCGTTGTGCTTCAGTTAAGTCGTATAGTCTTTGCTGTTCCTGTTGTTGTTGGTCAAACTCCGAAAAACTACGAGCGCGCTGTTTTGCAAAATCTTGCAAACCACGCGCAAATACGCCAGATTTAACATTTGGACCAACCATGCCACGACGAGAATATCCCGACACAACTCGTGGCTGTGCTTTGTTGTATTCCTCCATCATTCCTTGACGTTCGCGAGTACCACGCTGTTGTGAAAGAAAGTTAGCGTACGCATTCATGGCGCCTGTTGCGCCATATTGCTGCGTATACCCGCGCCTACGCGCTTCGTAGTCAGCTGGATTGTAAGCCATTATCTAATCCTTTGATAATCTTTGCGACCATTTTTATTAACTTCAATTTTTAACTTTTCAATTTCCTCATACATGCGACCAATCTCTTGTGACAACGAAGAAAAGATTTGCTGCAACGGAACAGCGTCATCTGTCTTCAAAGCATTCACAATCGGATTAGCCCAAGTTCTCATTAACCAAACACCTGCGAACCCAACACAAGTTGGTCACTATCGCCAGTAACACCACTACTGCCGTTGCTTGCTGCGGTGATGCGCCCTTGCGCATCCACCGTAATATCGGCAGTTGTGTACGAACCAGGAGTAACAGCTGTGTCGGCAAGTTTGTCAGCAGTAACCGCATCGTTGGCGATATCGGTCGTGCCGATAGCGCCAGCATCAAAACCTGTACCGTTTTGCAACGCATCAACAAAAGTTTTGATAGCAGTAAAGTTGCTGTTGACTTCACCAGCCTCAGCAATAGTTCCATTGGTAAATGAGTAAGGTACTGTAAGAGCCATTATCCAGTCATCTTTCGGTTGTTGTATTTAATAGCGATAGAGTCAAAACCCCAGTCTTGAGAAAGCGGTCCAGTAAACAAAAGCTGCACCGAACGAGCAAACCCAAGATTAGAACCATTCAAAATTTGCACACCAACAGATTTTTTGCCCCACAAACCTGTACCCCAGTTATCTACGCCCCATTGCATACCCACGCCAGAAGCGCCAAGAATTGCATTAAATTGTTTGCGTTCAGAACCAGATGATTCTTCATAATTGTGAAACACTTTGACATTGATTGTGCGTTGCGTGTCAACTTGTTTGAACGCTATATCTGGACGACGAAACATTTTCTTCTGGGCATAAGTTCTGCCATCAATCCAACCTGTGCGATAAAACGAAACAAAACCGGCTGGTGTGCCATTAATGTTGTCTTGTTCTTCGTCGTACATATCAACCTTCAACACATACGCCTGTGTTGGGTGAATAAACAATCTTAAATTTTCGTTGTTTGAATCAGTCCAGTTAATGCCACCAATGACGCCTTTGCCGTCATGGGTGGCAAACTTCATATAAGCGCCTTTGGCGCCAATGGTTGGGTCGTACACAAAACTAGCAGTAGGGGCAGTAGCCAAACCATCAGGGTCGTAGGGCAACGACAACCAAACACGGCGACCAACGTAAGAAACGCTAAAAGGTTCTGTGCTTAAGGTAGACAATTCTTTGTCGTCAACCATTGGTCGCAATTGGTCAAAAACATCCCTAACAACAGAGCCATCATAATAAAACAAACCCTCAGGTGTTGAATAAAAAAACACACCCTGTTCCGCAACAGCAATGCTGTTGCGACTAGAGCAACCAAGGGTTGCTGTTAGTTCAACAACATTAAAATTGTCAGATTCGGTACCAACCAACAAATAAATTGCATTGGTTTTAAAAATAACTAACTGGCCCTGCACAACAGCCAAACCGTTGATGCCACTACCGCCACCTTTAAAATCAATAAAGTCATCTGCCATCCAATCTTCAGGCAAACCCTCATGCGACCAACGCAATCGGTCAGGGTAATTTACGCCATCTTCCCTTGTATTGGCTACGAACATTTTGTTGGCATGAACAATGTTGTGTTCGGCTTTGGGCATATAACCGCCCACAGGGCTTACGTAA